>Ga0210396_10005516_pt1 | contig 12232 bp, 7 predicted proteins | sample IncBWH17OmetaG_FD_155466 | JGI IMG/M metagenome (GOLD analysis project Ga0210396, IMG submission 155466) | Forest soil microbial communities from Barre Woods Harvard Forest LTER site, Petersham, Massachusetts, United States - Inc-BW-H-17-O ...
GTATGCGATGTAGTCATCCCCATATTGTCCTGAATCCCCGCCAGGGGAGTTTCCGCGAAACGTCGCGTATATCAATGAGCGGGAATCCGGACGGCGGCAGTTTGCAACCCACGCCCTGGTAGTTTTGGCGATACGCGATGCCGGTCCGAGGAGGTCTCCCGCTCAACCCCCGAAGAAATCAAAATGGCGGCGTTGTTGGCTTGCTCTTCGATGTTCGCTCAGCAACCGGTCGCAAGGGAGAACTTGTGCCGTAAGGCTACCAATCTTTTATTTTTTACTTTTACCAGGGCGTAATAATCCACGAGTTCCACCGTCTTTAACTATGAAAGCGAAGTACTGGAGGCGTACCCTGCAGAGCGTACTAGAGGAACCGGCAATCAGCATTCCGGACCAACTCGGGCAAGTCTTTCGGGAGCACTACGGGCTTGTGTTTCGGACAGCTTACCGGATCACTGGCAATGCTGGGGACGCGGAAGATGTGTTGCAGACAATTTTTCTGCGAATGCTTCGACGGGATCCGAAGGGTACCGATCCTCTTCAGGATCCTGAAAGTTACCTGCGGCGGGCGGCAATCAATGCGGCGCTGGATGTAATCCGGTCGAGGCAGGCGGAGCAAACGGTTCCGCTTCCAGACGACGACTTCGGACTGCCGCGGAGTTCGACTGCGCAAGCCGACGTTTACGGCCTGCGGCAAGCCTTAACCCGGGCCATGGCTCAGTTGAAGCCGCGGCCGGCGGAAATCTTTGCATTGCGCTTTCTGGAAGGGCTGACCAACCAGCAGATTGCGGAAGCGCTCGGCATTTCGCAAGTGCTGGTGGCGGTCATCGTACATCGCACTCGTCAACAGCTTCGCAAGGCGCTTCGGCCATACCTAGGAGACAGATCATGAGCGATCATAAGTTCGACCGGTTACTTTCTGAGATTCGCAACGAACACGTGGACGACCAGGTCGTTTCGCAGGCGGGTGAGCGGGTGTGGAGCTCGATCACCGCATCCCCTGTGGTTGAGCGAAATCCGCAGATGCTGCGGAGCTGCGAGGATTTCCAGGCCCTGATCCCTGCGTATCTGGATAAGAATCTGGTGCCGGCGCGCCGGCTGCTCTTCGAAGACCACTTGCACCAGTGTGTGGCATGCAGGCATGCGGTGGAGAAGGTGCAAAACGGCGAAGCGCAGCGAGTATGGAAACCGGGGCGGCAAGCGAAGGATTCCCGTGGTTTCCTGGTATGGCAGTGGGCGATGGGCGCGGCCGCGGCGGCGGTTGTCGCGGTGGCGGCACTCGCGTTGGTCAATGGATTGTTGCCCGGCCAGCATGCGATTCGTGGCTCCGTACAGAATGTGGATGGCTCTCTCTATGCGGTTTCCGAGGATCAAGTGCGGGTGATTCCGGCGGGCTACCAGCTTCGAAATGGAGACGAAATCCGCACCGCAAAAGGTTCGAATGCGGTGGTTCGGCTGATCGACGGATCACTGGTTGAGATGGCGGAGCGTTCCGATCTTTCGGTCTCTCGCGAATGGAAAGGGACGACGATCCATTTGGATGGTGGACACATCATTGTTCAGGCCGCCAAACAACGTACGGGCCGGCTCTATGTGGCCACGGACGATAGCCTGGTGTCGGTAAAGGGGACAATTTTTTCCGTCAACCATGGCACCAAGGGTTCGCGCGTCGCGGTGATCGAAGGCGTAGTTCGAGTTGCGTCGGGCGAACGTACCACCGAATTGACGGCTGGCGAGGAAGAGACCTCCAGCTCGAGTCTCTCCAAGGTTCCGATTCAAGATGAAGTAGCCTGGAGCCGCAATTCCGCGAAATATCTCGCACTGCTGGGCGATTTTTCCGTCCTGCAAAAACAGATTGAAGCGATACCGGGGCCAGGATTGCGTTACAGCTCCGAACTCCTACCCTATGTTCCGGATCACACCGCTGTCTATGCGGCGATTCCAAATCTGGCGAATACTTTAGGCGAAGCCAGCCAGATTTTCCAGGAGCGCCTGCAGAAGAGTCCGGCGCTGCGCACCTGGTGGAAGGAGCAGCAGGGCAATAAGGGGCCGAAACTGGGTGACGTAGTTGAACAGTTGCAGACTTTCAGCAGCTATCTGGGAGATGAGATTGTATTCGCGGTGGCGAAAGATGGACCAACGTACAGCGCGCCGGTCGTGCTGGCCAAGGTGCGTCAGCCGGGGTTGGAGAGTTTTCTGCAAACCGAAATGAAGCGCCTCAATACGGATCACAGCCAGACGGCGCTTCAGGTTGTGCAGGATCCATGGAAAATAAGCTCATCGACCGGGCGGCCGTTCCTGGTTTATATAACTAACGACACGCTGGTTGCCAGTCCGGATGTTGCAGAATTGCAGCGGACAGCGACGCGTATTCAACAGTCCGGCACGAGCCATTTCAGCGCGACTCCGCTTTATCAGCAAGTCATTCGTTCCTACCAGCAGGGTGCCGGCTGGCTGTTCTATGCGGATATGGAACAAATTGTCGCGCAACACGTACAAGATAGGAGTGGCCCGCTACCGCCGGGAATAGCAGACGCGAGATACCTGATGATGGAACGTCGCGAGGTCGGAGGCAAGACGGAAAATCGCGCTGCAGTGACGTTCGCCTCCGAGCGGCGCGGCATTGCCTCGTGGCTGGCCGCACCCGCGTCCATGGGAGCGTTGGAGTTCATCTCGCCCGATGCCAGCATGGTAAACGCGGCGGTGATCAAGAACCCAAAGAGCATTGTCGAAGAGTTGTTCCAGATCATCGGCGGCGGCGACCCGAACTTTCCCGAGAAGTTGTCGAAGTTCGAAGCCAAGGCTGGGGTTAGAGTGCTCGATGACATCACTGCGCCTCTTGGCGGCGAGGCAGCATTCGCGTTCGATGGCCCGGTACTGCCTACGCCAAGGTGGAAGATAGTATTCGAAGTCTACGATCCCTCGACGTTGCAATCGACGATTGGCAAACTGGTTGACAGTTTCAACCGGGAGGCGAATTCGTCAGAAGGCTCGCTGCAACTCACGAATCGGCAGGTTGGTTCGCAGAGCTATTACACTTTGCACAATGCGAAGCAGCCGAATTTTGAAATCGATTATGCGTACGTGGATAGTTATCTGATTGCCGCGCCAGACATCGCTACGCTTTCGGGAGCTATTCGGGGTCGCCAGTCGGGAAACACCCTGCCGCATTCGGCAACTTTTCAGGCGCTTCTACCGAAGGACGGGTATACGAATTTCTCGGCGATCTTCTATCACAACATCGGTCCCGTAGTAGGTCCGTTGGTCGATCAGATCAAGGCGGTCGGAGCGCTGACGGCGCCGCAGCAGAAATCCATTGCCACACTGCAGGCGAACACCGCGCCCGGTTTGATCTTTGTATATGGCGAGCCCGACCGGATTGTGGTGGCAAGCGACACTGGCTTCATGGGCTTTGACCTCGGTACGCTTATGACGATGGGCCAGGGCTCGTTTCTGCCACAGATGTTTTTAGGAAGCCCGTTTCCGGGAAGCTCCGTGAACCATCGCGGCTCGACACAGTAGTCAGATCTGGCAGAGCATGAGCACAGCGATTCAACCCGAAGCAGCAGACGCTACCAGCCGGTCGGTTGCTGCTGCTTCGGCAACACCTGTCATTGATCTGAAGGGACTCTCGGTGCGGTTCGGCAGCCGTGAAATTCTGTCGAACCTTGTTTGCTCCCTGCGCGGGCGCGCGATCGGATTGCTTGGGCCGAACGGCGCCGGAAAATCTACGCTCATCAACACGCTTCTGGGTTTCTACGAACCTTCTTCCGGCTCTGCATCCGTGCTGGGACATGACATCCGAACCGAGACAAGAAAAATCCGCAGCGTGGCTGGGTACATGCCTGAAAACGATGCGTTCATTTCGAAGATGAGCGCAGTGTCTTTTGTGCAAATGATGGCGGAGCTCTCCGGCTTGCCTCCTGCAGCGGCTCTGGAGCGCGCGCATGAAGCCTTGTTTTGCGTCGGACTGGCGGAGGCGCGGTATCGCGAGGTGGGCACATATTCGCTCGGCATGAAGCAGCTCGCGAAGCTGGCCCAGGCGATCGCTCACGGACCCAAGCTCCTAATTCTGGACGAACCGACCAACGGCCTCGATCCCTCGGCGCGCCTGCGTATGATTCGGATGATTCGCGACATCCGCGACAGCCGGCAGTTGCAGATCGTTCTGTGCTCGCACCTTCTGCGCGATGTGGAAGATACCTGCGAAGAAGTTTTGATCCTGAAACAGGGGAGCATCGCGCACTACTCAAACCTGGCAGAAGAGCGCAAGGCAAATAAGAGATTTCTCGAGCTGGAAACCTACGGCGCGAATGGCGACTTCACCCAGGCCATCGAGAAGCTGGGTTGCGAATGTGCGACGACAGGGAACCGGCTAAAGATGATTCTTGCGGATGGAGTGGAGGTTCGCGACATTTATCGCATCGCCGCGGACCGCGAGGTGCGCATACGGCGGCTCAACTTCCGCCGCGACACGTTAGAAGACATTTTCCTCAAGGCGATGGAGAATTGAATATGCGGAAGCAGAACTCGAATCGCCGGGGGAGCTATCGTGGCGGTTTATAGACGAAGTTACACATCGTACTCCGGGCCGCTGACTCCGGCGTGGTCGCGCTGTATGGTTTTGTTCCGCTACTCGAGGAGAAACCTGTTCCGCTCGAAGCTTCAGACCGGATTCTTCGTGCTGTGCTTTTTCTTTCCTTTGCTGTGCCTGATCAGCATTTATCTGGCTCATAACCTGAGTTTTCTTGAGAGCTACGGGGCCAGCAGTCAACTCATCAAAATCGATAACAAGTTCTTTTTCTATTTCATCCATGTGCAGTGCGTGCTGGCCTTGATGCTTACTGCGTTCACCGGACCCGGCCTGATTTCGCCTGACCTTGCCAACGGTGCGCTGCCTTTGTATTTTTGCCGCCCGTTCTCTCGCGCCGAATATGTGCTGGGCAAGGCGTCCGTGTTAGCCGTCGTGTTGTCCGAAATCACGTGGGTGCCGGGTCTGATCCTGTTTGTTGTGCAAGCGAGCCTCGCCGGCGCCGCATGGACCTGGAACAATTTGTGGATGATGGGCAGCCTCGTCCTTTCTTCATTGTTGTGGATCGCAATTCTTTCACTGCTTGCGATGGCCCTGTCGGCATGGGTGAAGTGGAGAATCGTTGCCGGAGCGCTGCTGCTTGCCGTTTTCTTTTTCGGGGCCGGCTTCGCACAAGCCATCAATGCCGTGATGCGAACCCAGTCGGGACACTTCATCGATCTCGTTTACCTGATGGCAACGGTTTGGACCTCGTTGTTTCGGATTGAGAATGACCGTGCCATGTCGTCCGGGGCAGCCTGGATCGCATTGCTCATCTACTGCGGAATTTGCCTCGCGCTCCTGGTGCGCAAGGTGCGGGCGTACGAGGTGATCAAGTGAGCGATGCGATGAGGGATGTGCAGGTGCGCCGCATCGTCTTCGAAGATGTCTCGAAGTTCTATGGCGAGATTCTGGGAGTGAACCGCGTTAATCTTTCCATCCCACCTGGGGTCACCAGTTTGGTGGGGCCTAACGGATCGGGCAAGACGACGTTGATGAATTTGATGACCGGGCTGGTGCGGCCCACGCGCGGGCGGGTCGATGTGCTGGGCGTGAATCCGGGGGAACCGGAAAAGCTTTTCAAAATGCTGGGCTACAGCACGCAGTTCGATTCTTTTCCGAAAGGCCTGACCGGATTTCAGTTTGTCTATTCCTATCTTCGGCTTGGGGGAAGCGATCATCAAGCTGCGGAACAACTCGCATGGCGGGCCATCGAGCGAGTGAATCTTGTCGATGCCGCGCAGCGCAACGTCGCCGGCTACAGCAAAGGGATGCGCCAGCGCATTCGGCTCGCGCAGGCTTTGTGTCACAACCCGCGCGTGCTCGTGTTAGATGAACCTCTCAACGGTCTCGATCCGCTGGCGCGTGCCGAGATGATCGCACTGTTCCGCGCGGTGGCCGCGGACGGGTGTTACGTGATTATTTCCAGCCACATTCTTCACGAAGTCGATGCCATCTCGGATCAGGTCATTCTGTTAAGCAACGGATATGTGGTGGCGGAGGGCGCTATCCACAGCTTGCGCGACGAAATCCGCGAGCAGCCGGCTCAGATTCTTATTCGCTGCGATCGGCCGCGGGATCTCGCCTCTAAGATACTGGAGTCGGAGCAAACTATGGAGGTTCGCATCCACAACGATGGGCGCGGGCTTTTGATCAAGACGCAGGATGCGGATCGCTTTTATCTGATGCTGAATCAGATCGCCTTGAACGGAATTGAAATCGAATCGGTCGCCCCGGCCGATGACGATGTGAATTCCGTCTACGAATATCTGATCGGCGCTGACGAGGTGGTGCGATGAGTGGGCTCTGGTGGGCGCAGATCAAGTCCGTCATTCGGCTGGAGATGAAGAAGACTTTATTCGCGCGGCGCGGCCTGTGGATCTACGTCCTGGCGGTGCTTCCGCTGCTTCTCTTCACCGCACACACTGTGCTGATGTCCCACCAGCGAGAAGGAAGTCGGCAGCTCGCCGGTCGAAATGAAAAGCCGTTGACCTATCAGGAGCTTCTCGCCATCAAGCCGGGCATGACGAGCCAGGAGGTGAGCGCGCAACTGGGAAAACCGCCGATCCATTTTCATTGGAACGAATCGAGACCACTGGAAGCTGGCGGGGTCCAACTCATCCCTCACGAGAGCTACCACTATTCCGACGGAGTCAACGACCTGTTTATCGATGTCGCCGAGGGAAAGGTCGTCCAGACTCATGTCCACGAAGGTTACAACCTAGCGCAGGACACGGTCGTCTTCGCGGGAGTATTCCAGTTTTTCTATCTCAGGCTGGCAATCTTTTTTGGCTGCCTGGGAATCTTCATGAATCTGTTTCGCGGTGAAATTCTGGATAAGAGTCTGCATTTCTATTTTCTGGCACCCATTCGCCGCGACGTGCTGATGGTGGGAAAGTTTCTGGCCGGACTGCTGGCCACCTGCATCATTTTTATGACCAGCGAATTGCTGCAGATGATTGCTTTCAACTGGCAATTCAGTCCGAATGTGCGCGATCTTTATCTGTACCAAAACCACGGGCTGGCCCAGTCCGTGGCGTATTTGGGGATCACGGCACTGGCGTGTCTCGGATACGGCGCGTTCTTTTTGGCTGCCGGAATTTTGTTTCGAAACCCGATTCTCCCGGCAGCGGCGATTTTGGTGTGGGAGGCGATCAATCCATTTCTTCCGGTCTTGCTCAAGAAAGTCAGCGTAATTTACTACCTGAAATCATTGTGTCCGGTTGACATTCCCAGCCCTCCGGGCACGCCGCCGTTGCTGTCGCTGCTGGTTTCTAACCCTGATCCGGTCTCGGCGCCGGTCGCGATCCTCGGCATCGTGATCGTTTCAGTGATGGTCTTGTACATCTCCAGCCTTCAAGTCCACCGGATGGAAATCAATTACACAACCGAGTGACGTCTCGTTTCATTGCGCCGGCGTAGTTCTCCGCCAGCTTCCCCGTTATGCCTGGGGCATGAAGGATATCGTCAGAATTCAAACCTGACACCAAACTGTATTTTGCGCGGGGTGTATCCCGCTGCCGTGGAATTAATGATCCCGAACTGGGTGTCACCCGGATCCCAAGCGGTGATTGGTGGCGCAAAGCGCGGATGATTTGCGAAATTGAAGACGTCCGCCCGCAGTTGCAGCCTCATCGTCTCTCTTGGTGTGAATTCCTTGTAAATGCTGAGGTCGGCATTGTGAATCCCGTTGGCGCGAAGACCTGAAAAGTAGCGAGGAGCATTGCCCGGCATCTGATCCCCCGGATCGGCGAAGCAGTTGACGCTGAGATACGGTGTCTGATTAATGGCCGCCTGGTTGCTGCTGATTCCCATGCCGCCACCGCAGAGCACATTCGGGCGCTGGTTCCCGTCGATCAACCGGGGAGTAGCCATTGGAATCGACAGCGGTTGGCCGGACTGCTCCGTGATCAAGGATGAGATCGACCAGTCGCCGACCACCGCGTCCAGAAAACGATTCATATTCCCGCCGATCCACTTCTGGCGTCCGATCGGCAGTTCTACGATGATGGCCGCAGCCAGCCGTTGTGGCGTGTCATTCGCGCTGATGCCGTGTTCCGCCTTTAGATTGTCCAACTGCTGGGGGTTTCCGTTGTTCAGGGTTCCCACAAATGCGTTTGCGCCTACCGATGAGTCATCAGTCAGCTTGGAAAGTGTGTAGCTTCCTTCGAAACTGATGTGGTGGGTGGCGCGCTTCTGGAATCGAATCTGCATGGAGTTGTACCAGGAGGTGGCGACCAGCCGGGGGAGAGCCTCGAAGTCGCCATCGAACTGCGGGTACGGACGCAGCAGGTTGATCAGGGGAAGAGTGGTGTTGCCATATTGCGAGTCAGGCTCGTTGAAAATCGCGGTGCCGGTAGTAGGGCATCCTGTACCACTGAACATTGCACAGAATGGGTTCGCGACTGGATTCGCCAGATAATTGCTGACGCAACTGTCGGCTTCGCATGTGGGATCTAGAGCGTGTTGTTGGGCGGAGATCTGCGCCAGCAGGCTCGAGGCGATAAAATCGCGGTTGCGTGTGCTCGAATAGCCGCCGAAGGGCAGGTGCGTGCTGCGATTCGCCGAGTAGTCCACTCCGATAACGATCTGACTCGGCAGCAGCCGCTGGACTCCCAGGTTCCACTGGTAGATGTCGGCATTTTGCGCGACGGTAGTTCCCAGATCGTTGGCGTTCGCATAGCCCCACTCCGCCAAATCGCCGTATTGCTTTCCCTGAGGCCGGGTTAAACCGTTGGGGAAAGGATTCGCCAGACTCGCAGCCCGGTTATTGAAATTGTCGAGTGTGAAAAACATGGTTGCGCTCTTGCGGAACGCCGTTCCGGGATACTGGAAATTCGTCGCCACGCTCATCCCGTAGTAAACGCCTGCGCCGCCCCGGACGACGGTATTCGAATTCAACTGGTAGGCAAAGCCCAGCCGGGGCCCAAAATTATTTCGGTCCACGGGAACATTTCTCGTTCCTCCGGTGGGGAAAAGCGTAGTGCCATTCAGGTTCACGGTTCCTAAGCCAGGCGTCAGGCCGCCGCTGCTTAGATCGAGAGACATCCCGCTGGCGCCGGTGAAGTCGCTGAACTGAATTCGGTTGTTGCGCTCGGTGTAGGGCGTGCTCCACTCGTAGCGCAGGCCAAGGTTCACGGTGAGTTTCGAGTTCACCTTCCAATCGTCCTGGACGTAGAAACCGGTTTCCTTAGACTTGTTCTCCACCGCCGGATAGACGTTGATCACACTGCTATTGTCGGGATATCCGAACAGAAGGCTAGCAAATGGATTGCCCTGGGTGCCGCCCTCTGCCCCGCTGTTGGGGGTGTCAGAAGTGACGTCATCGGTAAAGTTGAATAAACCGGTGGGGTTTGGAGGCTGAAAGAAATTATTGAAGAATAGCCGCTGCTCGCCCCCCAGCTTGATGAGATGAGGTCCCTTGGCGATTACCAACTGAGAGGAATAGCTGTAAAGCGTGTGGGCAAAATTCGTGTTGAGACAACACTGGTCATAGATGCTGGTCCAGGGCGACGCGCCTGACATCTGAATCGTCGGCATGCGGTCGATTCCGTTGGCTTCCAGCACGGTGGGCAGTCCCACGCTGGTCAGGCTGGGCAGGTTGGTGGATTCGGGCTGCACCGCACGGTCCACCGCAAAGTGGTTGGTCCAGACCGTCTTTGAATTCAGCGTCCAGGTATATTCCAGAGCTCCGTTCTGCACGGTGAGTGGATCGTTGGTTATTCCATCCTGGAAGGATTCGCCGTTGCTACCGTCTCCCAGGATTGTGGGAATTGTGAAGTTGCTGTGGAGGCGGCTGTAACGCCCGTTGACGCGATGTTTGTCAGAAATCTGATGATCGATCTTGATATCGAACTGATAGTCCGGCCCGTGGGACAACGTGTTGAGTCGATAGTTGTTGAATTCCCCGGGCAAGTTGGGCAGAGGATACAAGTTGATAATGGCTTGCCCGATCTTGTCGATTTCTTGAACCGGGATTATGTTCCCTGGGACCTGAGTCCGCGTGGAGCAATTTGGACTGCAGCTGATCGGGTCAAAAATCGGATTCGCGGCGGCTGAGAAATCGCCGGCACGCTCATTGGAGGTTCCAAACGCGCCGGACATCGGCACAGTGGCAACGATATTAATGGGTTCGTTGTCCCGCACCTTTTCGAAGTCGGCGAAGAAAAAGGTACGGTTTTTCCGGAGCGGCCCACCCAGAGCGAAGCCATACTGGTCGCGTTCGTGATTCGGCTTTGGATTCGGTTCCGGGTTGAAGAAGTCGCGGGCATCGGTTCCCGAACGCTGTCCGAACCACCAGCCGCTCCCGTGAAACGCGTTGGTACCGCTCTTCAGCACCATGTTGACTACAGTGCCGCCGTTGTTACCGAATTCGGCGGAAAAACTATTATTCTGAACCTTGAACTCTTGAATGATTTCTACCGAGGGCTCGTAATAAACATTGCTGGTCGCACCCTCTCCCTGTTCCGGCGCGCTGATCAACGCACCGTCCAGCCTGACCTCCGCAGTCGCGTTCCGTTGACCGTTGGAAACGAAATTAGTTCCTTCCGGGTAGTTGTCCTGTGTGCCGGCTCCGGCGACCTCTGTAACTCCTCCGGACAGGAAAGTGAGACCGAAAAAGCTTCGGTTCAATAAAGGGAGATCCTTGACGTACTCATTGGTAACGTCCGTGCCGAGTGTCGGGCTCTCCGTGTCGAGCAGTGGGGCGGCTGTCGTGACCTCAATTTTCTCGTTGATACTCGCCGGAGTCAGAGTGAAATTCAACGTGGTCTCCTGATCGACGGCCAGCACCACACCAGTCCGCTCGGTCCTTCGAAAACCCGCTCCCTCAATTCGGATCGAGTAGGTGGAAGGCGCCAGCCCGGTGAAGTAATACTCGCCTTTATCGTCGGTGTGAGCCGTACTGGAAATGTTGGTTCCCGAGTTGGTAATGGTGACGTTCGCGCGCGGAACAACGGCTCCCGAAGCATCAGAGACGATGCCTCGAAGCTGCGCGCGGTAGCTGCCCTGCGCGACCGCGCGAGACGCGAAGCTTCCCAAAAAGCACACCAGCAGGATGCACGTAAGAATTCGTCCAGTCGACCTCATGAAGATCCTCCGTTTGCTTGCAAGTTGCCGCCGCTCCCGGCGAACAGGCCGGCGCAAGGCTGCATCGTCGTTCATGAATGAATACTGACGTTCTGTACCACACGGCTGATTGCGCCATTCGGGCTCGGGCAATCCGGTTGCAGATTCCACCGCAGCGAAAAAAACAAGCCCAGCAACTGCCCGAAAATTACGTCTACCGCCGGACGGTAGTCATCTTCGATATCACCTGGAAGACTTAAGCGATGTTCAGCCAACGAGTCTGTGGCTGAGACTCCGCCCGCTTCCACGACAACTCGGGACTGTACCAGGCCCTTACTCCCAATCTCATCGAGCAGATCCCGCTCGTAGCGCTGGATGCGGCGATTGCCTGCAAGAAAGCAAACGAACAGAGTGTTTTTATCCAAGGCCGCCATGGGACCGTGCCGCAGGCCCAGAACCGACTCAGAAATCGTCAGAGTTTTTCCCGCGGTCAGTTCGAGAACTTTAAGAGCAGATTCCGTTGCCACGGCCCGCAAGGGTCCTGATCCGACGAAACACGCTTTGGTATAGCCGTCCTTCGCCAGTGAGGAAGCGCAATCCGCGGCGAGGGGCAAAAACTCCCTGCCCGCCTGAACCATTCGCCGCAGCACTTCTTCATACCGAACCAGATCGTTTGCCCGGGCCAGACACTGGCCGAAGACCACCATGTTGGAGAACGAACTGGTCATCGCCAATCCGCGATCATTCACCGCATCATCCAAAGAAATGCTTAGCGCCTGCGGTTGGCCGGTGCTCTCCCGAATCATTCGACCATTCCCATTGCAGGAAATCACGAGCTGATGAATGTCGGGACGGATCTTGCGAGCGCGTTCTAGAACCGCCACTCCCTCCGGGCTGTCCCCGGATCGCGAAAAGGAAATCCAAAGATATCGCGAGCCGGGAAGCAGCATGTCCTCCATGTGCGTGAGGAGATCCGTGCTTGGCACGGCAATCACCTCGCTGCCCCACGACTTGCGGAGACCGAATGTTAAGGACTCTCCGACATAGTCAGAGGTTCCGGCGCCGATGAGGAAAACAGTTGGCCTCAAGCTGGGGCTT
>Ga0210396_10005518_pt1 | contig 12229 bp, 13 predicted proteins | sample IncBWH17OmetaG_FD_155466 | JGI IMG/M metagenome (GOLD analysis project Ga0210396, IMG submission 155466) | Forest soil microbial communities from Barre Woods Harvard Forest LTER site, Petersham, Massachusetts, United States - Inc-BW-H-17-O ...
CGCCGCCCCAAAAAACACCGCATCAATCTCCGCCAGTTCCCGAGCCCGTTCCGCCGCGCCCTTTGCCTCCGCAAATCCCCCGGGATAAATCTCCTTCAACGCCCGCGCATCTTCCGGCGTAGCAAACGCCTCCCGATAAGCCGCCGCCTCCCGCTGCGCCCTCTGCACGCCCTCCCACAATTCTCGCGCCTCCTCCCCCACCCACGGATCCTTCATCTCCCGCGCCAACCACCCCGGCGGCTCCTGTGGCACCCCGCTGTAGCTCACCCCTTCAGGGCTGAGGCCTTCCGCAACCTTACCTCGATTGTTTTCGCCAGCGTTGCCGTCATCGTTTCGCGCTCTGTCATCCCGCCTGCTCTGAGCGGAGTCGATGGGAGCGGAGCCCGCCACCGTTGCGGCCGCAGCCGAGGGACCTCTCCCATCATTAGCCCGTTCGCGACTCCATGGATTGGGCCCAACCTCCTGCCCCTCCGCCTCAATCCCCAAAATCTGCTCATCTGTCAACGCGAACACTTCATTCGCCGGGCGATCTGGAACTTGCATGGTCATTTCAGTTTGCTGATTCATATTTGCCTCAAGAGACAAACGACCGGGCAGCCTCGGCACCTGAATGCTGGGCTATCCTCGGTGAGATTTCTCGTGTAATGGCCTGAATGCCGCTACTGAGTTATCTCTATCCGGATTGGTTCAGAGGGAATCGACGGTGTCCCGAGCCAGAGCTCAAGCTGGTCGCTCAACTCCGGTGCAACCAATTTCTTGGGAAGCTTGCTGTTGTAGGCGACTACGACGGTCCACATCAGTTTTTGTGCCGTATCTCCACTGCGGGATCGCAGAGCATAACGACAACCGCGCTCACTTCCACGTTGGTAGGCACCTGCAGGACTACTGATTCTTTTTCCACGCTCTCGCAGTTGCATTCTGAATCACACTTGGCGTCCAGGAGCTTATAGTGAAATGTGACCTCAAAGGCGGTAGGAACGTGCGGCTCGAACCGCCAGGCCTTGACGTTTTGCACCGCGGCGGTCACCAGCAGCCTGTGGCCGTTTTCGGCTTCAACACCGGAAACTCTCTTTCCGTCTGTTGATACTCGGAGCGTGACGGTTCCTTGAATGTGTGTCTGCCGTGCGAGTTCAGGGTAAAACGGCACGAAAGCACTCACAACCTTTGGCAAGGAACTCTTGCGGTCTACTGGTTTGTCTTGCGCCGCGGACGCGGCCGCCAGCAACAGAAGAGTCAAGACCGACCCGCAACGTGCCTGTTTCGGCATTCAACATCCCTTCAGAAAATCCTTCAGCTTCATTGGTTGCCCTATTTCACCTGAGTTGTTGTAAAAATACACTTTCTTTTCGCGAGCGCCAACCACAACATTTATTCCAGCCCCAGCTTCTTTGATGTCCTTGCCTGACGGGGGCTGACTGAAGTTTCTCGTATTCCTGAGATTTTCCACCTGCTCCACGATCTCGCCGGACGGGTGAATATGCCAAGTTCCGCCCAGGCCGACGATATTGTCTTTCAGGCTAGGATTGATCGCATCGCTGGGGACCACGTGGACACCACCCTCCTTAATCGTTGCGTTGGCAGGTCCAGGCTTCGCGGGAACCGGGATGACCGTCCCATCGGCAGCAATGACCCACTGTCCCCCTTCTTCGTGGAATCCGCCTGTTTTGTCGTCTGGAGTTGGCGAATTGCCTGCTTTAATTGAGGCCGCTATAGCTTTCTTGACATGGCAGGGTATCTGCGCGGCAAGGCTTTGTGGCGTTTGCTGAGTTTGCTTCCCTTGCGACTCATGGATCAAGACATGGCTCCCATCAATGGTGACCCAATGGTCGCCAGGGCCATCGCGCTCGCCGGGACGTGAAGAAAATTTCCTGGGCGTCGGCGATACCGCCGATGTACTCGTCGTGTGCAGTTCCCCCGATGGAAGTGGTGGACTGATGCGGCTGATCGGTGCGGCATGTTGCTCATGGACCAGCGGAGCAGGATTCGGCACGGGTGCTGGCGGGGTCATAGCGCGAAGATGCGCTTCCGCATGCGCCCGCACATTCGCGAATCCCGCCGGATTCGCCATCCGCGCACTCTGCCCCGCCTCCGAATTCGCCCAACGCTTGCACTCTTCAAACTCCACCGAATGGTTGTCCAGCAACAAATCTACCGCCACCGATGGCAGCACGACAGTGGCCCCTAGTCCGTCATCCCGACCGGAGGGCCGCGTCGTTTGCGGCCCGGAGTGGAGGGACCGTGGCAAGTTCTCTGCGTCTTGCGAAGATCCAATCCCCTCTTCACTGGTCGCCGGTCGCTGGCCACTGCCCACCTCGATCACAATCGGCGCCGCCCCCAGCAGCGCCTGGATCTCCCGCAACTGCTTATTCCTCGAATCCTCTCCCGGCACCACCAACTCCGTCAGGCCCAGGACATTTTTGATGTACCCGATATTCGCTGGATCGGCCATCGCCTCCTGGATCAACGGATCCTTCAACCCAAACAACTGTTGCAGCACGCCACGCTGCTGCGACTTCAACCGCGGAAAAGTCTCATCCGCCTCCGGATGTACGGCAATGTTCCCTTTCAAATCCGCCACGCGAATCATCCGTGCGTCCAGCATCCCGTCCGGACCCAGCAGCGGCACGTCCACATCCTCCGGCCGGTTCTTCCGAAACGATTCCACGCCCAGCAGCATCACCTCGCCATAAAACTGCTTCAGCCGCCGCCACACCAATCCCAGCCGCCCCAACGCCTGGTCGCGAGCCAGCGCATACCCGCTCGCCGTTTTCACGTCCTCCATGTTTCCGCCAAACACCGCGGGAAACAGTCCCGTCAAAAATTGCGCCACCGGCCCGATCAGATCTTGCTGATGACGAATCATGTCCGGAGGCACCTGCGCCGGCGCCGGCTGAAAAAATCCCGCCGCCAACGGCTGACCGGGCCGCGCACGCGCAGGAAAATGCGCCGCCGGCTCTGCCACCTGGTTCGCCAGCGCGTCAAAATCCAAAACCTGCGGGTCCGCATAAATCGGCGGAATGCCGTACTCATACGTCTCCGCCTGCATGTTGCTCAGCACGTTGTAGCGTTCCTGCACCTGCACCAGCGAATCGCCCACGCTCGGACGGTTCTGCCCGTCGCCCGGCAGCGCATGCAGCACTCGCCAGTGGTCGTCCATGCTTTCATTCCGCGCCTCGCAATACGCGTCGCCCGCAAACGCCACGTAGCATCCGTCCGGGAACAGCGCCAGCAATTCGCGCCGCACGTCCTCGTCTTCCACCGAATAAAATGCCCATGGCCGCAGCCACGTCCGGTCAAACGTAATCAGATTCATCAGCGCGTCGCCCGGATGAATCGACGGCAGCCCCTGCTCCACGCTGATCCGCGAAACGCGCGCGTACACATCCTCCGCGCCCTGCGAAGGCGTCGTCTCGATCTTGTTCGCCGCGTGCGGATACGCCGCCTTCAGCTTCGCCCGATGCACTTCCGTCTGCCACTGCAAGTACGGAAACTCGTGCATCTCATTCGCCCACACCGGCGTATTCAACTCCAACCCGCCCGCAATCGAAATCACTTCCTGCCCATTCGCCATCCTCCGCGTCTCCACCACCCGCGGCACCGTCACCCGTTCAGCCCGCTTGAGATCCTTCTCCCCCAGCTCCGCCCCGCATCCAGGGCACCTGTAGCTCACCCCTTCAGGGGTGAGGCCTTCCATAGCGTTACCGAGGCCGCTCGCTTCAGCACGACTGCCCTGTTCATCCGCCTCCTGATCGCTGCTATCTGCTATCTGATCGCCTTCCGCAGGACTTCCAAACACCCGGCCCCAGCGGGACTTCCACCCCCGCCACAATCTCCTGCTCCCGAAACCCAAACCTCTGCCCATCCGCCACGTACCGCACATACGCGCCCAGCTTCCCATCCGTCCACAAAAAATATCCAATCGACGTCAGCAGATGCTCCACATGATTGTTCCGCTCCACCAACTCCGCCACGTCGCTCGCCGCCTTCGCCGCCGCGATATCCACCAGCGATTGCGCCGACTGCGGAAAAAACCGCACGCTCGGAACATCCTGCGAAAGCACCGCCACAAACGAAAGCCCGAACCCCTGGTAAAAATTCGTCACAAACTGGTAGCGCGGCATCTCCTCGAGCGTGCGATCGTCGTTGAACTTCTGCTCGAACGGCAGATGCCAGTTCATGTCATTCGGATTCCACCACGCATACTGCAACCCCTGCCAAAACAGCCGCGCCTGCCGCACCCGCCGGATCTCATGCCGCCGGGCCGTCACACCCTCCATGCGGTACTGCCGCACCAACTCCCGCAGCGCATTCACCAGCCCCGGCCGCAACTCCTCCAACAACTCAAAATTCGCCCCAAGTTCAGCCGCGCTATAACCACGCGCCTCTCCCGCCGAATTCCCATCCGCCGGCGCGGTCATCCCTGCCATTTCTCGAGTCTCGATCATCGTATATTTACCTGTGAGTTGTTATCAGTATGGTATTTATGTTAGAGTTCGCTCGCTCGCGTTTCGGGGAGTGCTCCCAGTGGGGGTACTGGACGCGGCCGAGAACCGTGGAAGACTGTTCGCAGCCCTAGGAGTTCAAGTCTCCCACTCCCCGCACGTACCTTCCGCGGATTATCAATTGACACTAATTCTTATTGCGTTAAACTCAAATTGGTTCTCGGCGCGTCCAGTACGCGTTAGGGCGGCCCACCAGGGCCGCCCTTCTTTTTTCATCTAGATACTCTTCTGCGCCGCCTCACTCTCATTCTTCCTCTGTATCTGCTGCCACGATCTCCGCCGCATCCTCGGCAATTCCACCGGCTTCACCGCCTCCGCAAACTCCACCGGCGGAAACCCCGCCGTCCCCAGCAACGAATTCATCAGCGCCCGATTCTCCATCCGCAGACGCGCCACTTCCCCCTCCAGCATCCCCACATACCGCGTCGTAAACGCCCGTTTCAGCAGTTCAAACATAGATCCGCGCCATCCGCAGGCTTGCGCCTTTCCGAGTCTTTATCAGTTTGTTTCGTAAATGTTTAGACGGCTGCCCGGCGAACTCTCGCTACGGTGGCAAGAACTACGATGACGATAAACATCGCGATTCCGATTAAGAACAGCGCTCCACCCAAAGGAGCAATTAGCACAAGAAGAGGCGATCCCGGACTTTGAGCAGTGCCGTAATTGCCGAGATAACGGAAACTATTCAATCCAATCAGCCCAACCGTCGTAACCAACAAATGGAGAAGCGTCAAAGTGATGTTGAATTGTAAAGCAAACAATCGCGCGCCCAGGTAATACAAACCCGCATAGATCCAAAGGGCCAAACTCGAAAGAAGTAGTAGGTGAAAGTGTCCGACCACGAAATACGTCGCGTGAACGTAGATGTCTATGTTGGGCGAGCCGGGCGGGCGCCAGAATAATCCCGCAACCAGAAAAACTAGTCCGCACAAACAGAACAGTTTTGCGCCAAGCATTGGTGAGCCCATCTGATCCTCAACGCGCCCACTCTACACCCGCTCAATCGCGCCCCACAATCCCCGTCACTTCCTTCTTCTCCCAAACTTCTTCGGCCCCAACTGCCTCTTTGCCTCCGCCTCCAGCCGCTGACGGTGTATCGCTTGCGAAGTCGGATCCTCCGCCGTGATCTGCCGCGCGATCTGCACGTCCACTGGAATCCCCGGCACAAATCGCGCCGTTCCATTCCCAAATTCGGGCGGAGCCTGCCCCGCCCCGGGTCCGCCTACAGCGGATGCCCCAACACCGGCATATCGCACGCCGGGAACCAGTCCATAACGCGCCGCATCCGCCGCGTCATCGCCTTCCATCTTTCGCACATCCTCCACACGCCGGTCGTCCCGCACTAGCAGCGGCAAACATTCGATCAACCGCGGGCAATTCTCGGTAATCATCCACGCGTCCCGCTCCAGCAACTGGTACATCAATTGCCATCCGCCAATCCGGTCGTCCGTCGCCGGCACCGGCCGCGGCAGTCCGTTCTGCTCCAGGACATCGCCAAGCTGCTCGGCAATCGAAGCCTCGCTCGTCCGTTTCGCGAACGCATCCGGCGACAAATAAATCTCCCGGATTCTCTCCCGCTGCGTCCGCTCCGCAATCGCCTGCCCCAGCATGCGCGGCGACAATTCGTTCTGCACCAACTCCCGATAAGTGACAATGCGCATACCATCGCCACCGCCGTCAAAATTGTCGTCCCGCCTGCCCTGAGCGCAGTCGAAGGGACCGGAGGCCAGCGCATTTTGCTGGCTGGAGTGGAGGGATCCGCTTTTCTCCGTCTCCCCCGCCGGCAGAAACCGCGGATCCAGTCGCCATTCCTTCTGACTGATTACTGATAACTGATTACTGATTACCGCGCCCGGCGCCGCCCCATGCCAATACACCGCGCTCGGATGCTTAAATCCCCAGTCAATCGAAATCCACCGCGGCGCCCACTCTTCCAACCGCAAACTCTCCGCTCGCGCCGTGTGCCGTCCAATCTCAAACAAATCGAAATACTGCCCCTCCAGAACGGTCCAATCCCCTTCCAGGAACGCCCTACGCAACCGGTCCGGCAGCGTCGCCAGTGTCTTCTTATAATTCAGGTCATTCGCATAGATTGTCCTCAATCCGCGCCCGCACAAACTCATACTCGCTTGCATCGTAAAGCTCCGGCCGCTCAAACCCTGCCGGCGCCACCCTGTCCACCCACAACGCCTTGACCCACGCATGCCCGATATTCCCCGGGTTCGTCGCCCCCGCCATGCCTGGAACGACCTTTTTGCCTTTGCTGTATCCGGCCGTATATTCAAGAATGGGACACCGATTCCGCGATGTCAGAAACTGCCACTGCTTCAGCGTGAAGTGCGTTAGCTCATCAATCCCAATGAACAAGAACTCCGCGCCCTGGTATTGATAAACGTCGTTCTCGTTCCGGCAATAGCCAAACCGTGTGGTCGACCCATTCGTCCACGTCACCACATGCTTCGCTTCGTTATAACTCCGGTACAAATCTCGCGGCACGTCCCGCCGAAAATACGTCAGCAGCGACGACTCCAGCTCCGGGAAAGTTCTTCGCAACAGCAGCGTGTCGCTTCCCGCCACTTCCAGCGCCTGGCCGATCGCCTCTGCCAGTAGAGCCTTGCTTTTACCAGGTCCTGCCGCCCCGCCAAACAACCGGTATTTCGCCCGCGACTTGTGAAACAGTTCTTGCTGATGGAATGGCGTATACCAGTTCCGAACGAGCGCTAGGATATCCTCCATCCGCTTCTTGTCCTGGCGCTGACTCTGCGCTCTCTGCATGCCCTGAGCGAATCACGCGAAGTGCGTCTCTGCGTTCGATTCCCTCTACTGCCCCCGCAGCTTTTTCCCCACAAAATACGCCGCCAGCCCCCCAACCAACGCCACGGCCGCCGGCCAGTGTCGCAGACTCAGCACCACGCCCCCCACCATTGACGCTACTCCCGCTATCTGCGATAGTTCCCCAATAAACACCACTTTTGCGTTCGTCATCGCTCCTCCTCAATCCCTCTCCGGCCTCGGTAAACTCCATCCGATGTCCGCGCCGCGGTCCTCTTCTTTGCCTCCAGCGTGTTTTCCAAATGCCAGTTCCACCCACAACTCAAACGCCCTCAGTTGCACTTTCTCGTCTTCAGATTTCAGCAATCCCTGCATCACCCCAACTGCTTGTACTCCTGCATCAACCGCCTTCGTAAATGCCCACGCCGTCCCTGGCATCTCCTTTAGTTGCTGTTTTTTTTTAACGGGAGCGCGCTTCGTTTCATTGCCGCCGCCATCTGCCGAACCACCGGACGTTTTGCGGGCCGCGGGGGGTGCCGCGGAGGTACGCGCACTCCCGCCAGCGGGCGTTCCGCTTCCGTCGTCAGGCCCCGCAGACGGCTCCAGCGATCGCGAGTTCGCCCGGCCGCCACGCTTGCGCGCTCCCTTTGCATGTGAGTTTCCGCCGCTCACGTGCATCTCTCCGGACAGCGGATCGTTCAGTGCCCGGAAAGTTCCAATCCCGCATCGAAGCACCACCGCCATTACGCACCTCCGCCAACCTGCTTCTTGTTTCCTTTCCTCTGTGTACACCGCCTGACCTGAGCCAAGCCGAAGAGCGCTCCGAATTCTGTGATCTCTGTGTTAAAACTCTTTGATTTCTCCAAGCGATTGCTTGCCACCGTCAAATCTCCGCGGGAGCCGCCGCTTTCTTCCCCGCCGAGTCCACGGCGCCAAATCCTCGTACATCGTCACCGCCTCATCGCTCGCCTCCGCGTGGATCAGCGCCCCCAGCACCGCGCCTTCAATTGCTCGCCCGTGCCTCGCGCAAAATCTCGACCCCTCTTCCGCCTCCCGGACACACGGCACCCACGCGCTCCGGCTCCCTGCAATCGCCTGATACGCCCAACACCTCTTCATCTGTTCTTTCTTGCCAGGTGGGTGCCGAAATTCTCCCGTAGCGGCCACCTTCAGGTGGCCCCGCTCTATTGTCGGGATGTTAAAGCCCTTCTCGCTTCCCCAAAAACAAAAAAGCCCCGGCAATCCGCCGAGGCCAGCGACACTTCTCTACGCTGCACAGTATACCACTTCTTTAAGTAATGTCAAGGGTAATCTTGCCCGCATCTCAATCTTTTTCTCCAGTACTATTCCCCCGCCCTTCCGTTCCACTTTGGGAATCGCCCCCAAACTATTACTTCATTCCCCTCAAATTTTTCATCTTTCCTTCGCTTGACATCCTCATCCCCAGGGTTCATCTTGAATCTGTTGTACCCGCCCGGGAAGGTGGCCACTGATGTCCTTCTTCTGCCATCAAGTCAGTTACACCACAGACGCCCGTAATCGCCTGCTTCACGATCCGCTCGATCGTTTTGAAGCCATCCGCACTCCCATCGAAAAACTGGGCGGCAAGCTCCTGTCCTCCTTCTTCACCCTCGGCGCCTTTGATGTCCTGGTCATTTCCGAATTCCCCGATGACGTCTCTCCCGCGGCCATCTCCGTTGCCTTCTATCAGGGAGGCGCCATCGCCAACATTCATACCATCCCGCTTCTCCCACTTGCGGAAGCTCGCGACCTCCAGTCCGCTTCTTCCTCGCCGCTTCGGCCAGCTTATGCCGCCTCTGCTCTAGCCGCCGCCTCCGGTCGCTAACTTTGGAGTGCGGCAGCTCCGCTGCCGCTTTTACGGAGTAGCCCTAACCTCCCACACGATCCGTCACCCTCGACCGCAACAATAAACGACGCTGTCGTTTTCGCCATGTAGGGCCCGCCTTCCGAGGCGGGCCGAAGACGCCACCCGAAAGGCTGGACCCAAGATCGGATACCGACTTCAAAGGAGAAAATCGAACCGAAATCGTCCTTATTCTTTCTCGCTTTTCGCTCCCCTTCTGTAAACCGGGGAGCCGCAAAGCGCCAGGTTCAGCCAGAGTGGGCGCAACGGCTAGCGCTGTGCCCTCAGATCCAATCTGGCCGGGTGCGGATCCACGTCGCTGATTCCGCCCCGATACCTTCTCTCCGCAATGAACTTGGCGCCGAGGGGCGCAGCCGCTGACGATAAGGAGAGTATCGCGCTGCGCCCCTCCTCATTTTCTAAATGTAGGGGCGGCTTTACGCCGCCTTCTTTCTTCTCCGCTCTTCCTCAGCGAACTCTGTGAACTCTGCGCCCTCTGCGTTATCCTTTGCCAATTCTGGAATCGCGCCACGCTCGGAATCATTACTTCCTTACCTCTTTACTTCGTTACTTCCATCTTCTGCTAAACTTTCCCCATGTCCTCTCCGCAAGCGGCCCCGCGCCTCATCAACATCCGCCTTCATCCCATCAAATCCCTCGACCCTGTCTCCGTCCCCGAAGCCCGCATCAGCCCCTCCGGCGGCCTCGCCCTCGATCGCGCCTGGGCCCTCTACTCCGTCGACGGCAAATGGGTCAACGGCAAGCGCACCCCGGCCATCCACCTAATCCGCGCCGCGTACTCCCCCGACCTCCGCGAAGTCACCCTCTCCGTCCCCGGCGACCGACGCGAAATCCCCACGCGCACCTTCGCGTTCCCCGGCGCCTACGAAGACGCCGCCGAATGGTTCAGCGTCTTCTTCGAGCAGCAAATCCTGGTCCGCTGCTCCGAAAATGGTTTCCCCGACGATCCCATCGCCAACGGCCCCACAATCGTCTCCACCGCCTCGCTCGAATCCGTCTCTGATTGGTTTGGGCCAACCTCCCAAGGCTTTCCCGGTATCTCTGTAGACGAAGCCCGCCAACGCTTCCGCGCCTCTCTGGAAATAAATGGCGTCCCTGCCTTCTGGGAAGATCAGCTCTTCGGCGAAGACGAGCGCAGCGTGGTCCGCTTCAAAATCGGCGAAGTAAATTTCGAGGGCAGCAATCCCTGCGCCCGCTGCCCCGTCCCGCCCCGCAATCCCCAAACCGGCGAAATCCTCGAAGGCTTCCAGAAACGCTTCAACCAGCTCCGCGAATCCACCCTGCCGCCCTGGTCCCCCCGCCCCCGCTTCGACCACTTCTACCGCCTATCCACCAACACCCGCGTAGCCCCCTCCGAAACCAACAAACTCCTCCGCGTAGGCGATCCTCTTCTTTTCTGTTGATTCTTCCATGTAGCGCTGGCTTTCAAGCCAGCCTCTTCTCTTGGCAGCGCTGCTCACATGTGCGGCTGGTGCCACTCAGTTGTGCAATCTTGGTAACGCCGCGACCCTCTGTGGTGTCTAACCTAGTGAACTATGAATCTTCTCTCTGTCGATTGGGATCTTCGCGCTCTGTGGATGATTCTTCCTCTCTTAAGCAAGATTTGTTTGATCTTCCTGTTCACCTCTGCTTTATTCACGATCATAGTGACCTTTACAAGCATTCTCCGGGTCAAAAGTTCAGAGCATCTGGCCCGGTCCGCGAATCGCGTCGCTAATCTTCGTCAGTTTCAGACATTCGCCTTCTATTTTTTCGGGGTATGTTTGGCCGACCACTTATTTGCAGCCATCAAAGCGATCGAGAGATCAACAATGTCAATGCAGGCTGAAGGCATCGACGCGCTTGGACCGATGGCATGGTTTGCCTTTATGGGGTTTCTAACCCTTCTCTTTTCCCACACACTCCAATGGTTTGCATCATGCCGAGCCACCCGAGTCGGTCGGCGGTCGGAATCTTGATCTCCTCCGCGTCATTCTCCCCCACACCAATATACTGGCGCGGGGGAAACATCCCCCTCCGCAAAATTTCCGCTCGCACCGGTGCCGGATCTCCTCCGGCCTGATCACTACCCACTTCCTCCCGCTCCCTGAAAGATCCCTTGCCTTCCGCTCAACCCCATGTAATATTTTGATAACTAAACGTACTGGATACCTATCAATGAGCAGTTCCACCCATGCCCCAAACGCAACTCCACCGCCCACACCACCGCGTTACGGTGTCTGGAACGTTCCCCTCACCATCGGCGCCATCTCCATCGGTTCCGCAATTCTATTCACCGTGTGCTTCGCCTTGTGGAAGAACCAGCGCGACACCATCACCTTCGCTGCCGCCGCTGTTGTTGCCGCGGCCACCGTTGCCAGCGGTTACTACGCTTCCGCCACCGTTCGCCAAACCGCGTCTCTCCAATCCGAAACCGCCCAAAAGACTTACGAAACCGCCAACCGCGATCTCGCTCGCGAAACTATGGCCGGAAACGCCGCGCGCATCGCCGCGTCTCTCCGCATCATGGAGCGATGGAACGATCCCAACTTTTATCCCATCCTGAAAAGTTGGCGTGTCGAACGCCAGAAAATCCGCGATGATTTGCCTGCCGCCACGCGTGCCCGCCTCGCAAGTGACGTGGATAGCCGCGCCGTCGTTCAGGCCGTCCTCAATCGACTCGAGGAGATGGCTCTGGCCGTTCTTTACGGTGTTGTGGATGAAAAGGTACTACGCGAATATTCGGAAACCAACGTCTTGGACACGTTCAGTATTTGCAGTGATTGGATCAAGCACAAACAGCAGGATAACCCGGGGGCGTGGATTCAACTCGAGACGCTCTACCTTCGCTGGCGTCCCTCCAGCTCAGCTAAATAGCAGTCAATAAAGCGGTTAGTCGATCAGTATGCCGCGCATCAAAACCTCCGCTGGCCAATTCACATTTCCCAGCCCCTCAACTTTACATCCGGGCACCCTCCAGGTCAATCGCCCACATGGCCATGTGTTCCGGATTGTCTCCCCCTCTCGCCCTGCTTCGGTTTGCCGTCTCATTCTCCCCCATTAAAATACTTCCGCGGCGGAAACATCCCCC
>Ga0210396_10005519_pt1 | contig 12228 bp, 9 predicted proteins | sample IncBWH17OmetaG_FD_155466 | JGI IMG/M metagenome (GOLD analysis project Ga0210396, IMG submission 155466) | Forest soil microbial communities from Barre Woods Harvard Forest LTER site, Petersham, Massachusetts, United States - Inc-BW-H-17-O ...
TGCCGACATCAACCATTTTCACAATCTGTGGGCCCTGGATCAGATCGACGACGTGGGCCCCACGGGCGAACACGATTACTTTGTAGAGGTACGCCTCGCTCCCTCGTCACCAGATTTTTCGTATCTCACTCCGAACGGTGATTTTATTCAAGTGCACTAGTATTCTGGATTTGGCTGAAATCACGGTTCGAAGCCCGGGCTAGGATTGTTCTTTCGCCCGAGCGATCTCGAAAGCTTTCTTAATCACTCGGGTTGCTGTCGAAGTCAGCGAATACCCTGCAAGTTCCTCCTCCCGCGCCCAAGCCACATCCGTCACATCACTAGCCGCCCGCGCCTCGCCGCTTTCCACAGCGCACAAATAATCCAGGATCACGAAGTGGTATCGCGTCCTTCCCCCCTCACCGGGAAAAATCCGCTCGAACACCTCGATAAATTCCACGATCCGTACTTGCAAGCCAGTCTCTTCCCCCAATTCGCGCCGCACGCCTTCCTCAAATGTCTCACCCAATTCCAGCATGCCTCCGGGGATCGACCATTCTCCCTCCAGCGGCGGACCACCGCGGCGAATCAGCAGCGCTCGCCCGTCCGCAATCACCACGCCACCCACTCCTACCAGCGGCCGCTCCGGATATTCACGTTGCACCGTCACCTTTACGCATCCCCTCTCGCCAACGCTTGACACCTGCGGTATATAATAGCCCGCCAGTGGAAGTACACCCAGGAAGGAGAGAATTCTCGTGACCCGATGTCCGGAATGCGACACCGAAATTGATTTGGACGAAGACGAAGTCGAGGAAGGCGAAATCCTCAGCTGCCCGGAGTGCGACGTCGAGCTGGAAGTGACGCAAACGCATCCCGTGCATCTCATCGTCATCTCCGAAGACGAGGATGATGACGACGATGAAGAAGAGGAAAAGTCCAGCGTCAAGGAAGATGAGGAGGACGACGACGAGGACGAAGAAGAAGTCGGATAATTCTCGTCTCTCTCTTCACGCTCGCATCTTTTCTGCTTTTCGCATCATCTTACAGGTTGTAAGCCGGAATGCCGGCCATCTCGCGCTCAAGCCGCCGCCAAATTCGGCCGCACGTTTCTCGTTTTCAGCCGCAGGAGCTGAAAAGAACAGGACCCCGTGAAAAGCCACAGTTTGTTTCAGGTAGTCGCAGTCCTGCTGTTGGGCTTTTTCGTTGCGATGCCCGCCCGCGCGCAAGAGGAATCCAAGGCCCAGAAAAAAGCGGAAGCGCAATTAAAAGTGCTACACGGCAGCGTGATTGATAAGAGCGAAAATCCGGTGCCCTCCAGCGTGATTTACCTGAAGAACGTGAAATCCCAGGCGGTAAAAACTTATATCGCGGACGAGTCCGGCAATTATCGTTTCAGCGGCCTGGACCCGAACGTGGATTACGAAATCCACGCCGAGCACGACGGCTTGACTTCTTCGACCCGCACCGTCTCCAGCTTTGACAGCCGCCGCGATATCGAAGTCACCCTAAAGCTCTCCAAAAAGAAAAACGAATAGGCACAGCAACGATCCTTGCGCTGGAACTTGTGACAAAACGGGCGTCATCAGCTGGTGTATGTTTCTCAGCGTCTTTGCCGTCGTCTGCATTTATCTTTGTCAGATTTTGCCTCTATCGGCGTTCATCTGCGTTCATCAGTGGTTCCTTTGCTTCCCACCATCACTCGGATCGCTCTCGGCAAAATCTCAAACTGCGCCGGTGCCGAGCCCAGCGCTTCTCCATCCCCATGCACCCGCGCGGCCCGGTCCGCGCGCAATGAAACATGCCGGCAGCGATAACGCGTCACTTCCGGAAAGCCGCGTAGATCGCCGCTAGTCAGCACGATCGGTATCGCTTCCAGCAACCGCATCAGTCCGACATCACCCACAATCACCACGTCAAGCAAACCATCATCCATCTTCGCCTGGGGCGCAATGCGCACGCCCGAACCGTAGCTCGTCGCGTTCGCCACCGCCACAAATAGGGCGTGGCCCGACCAGTTCGCCCCATCCATCTCAACTGACACATCCAACAGCGGCTCGCGAAAGAATATCGTGAGCGCTCCCGCAAGATATCGCGCCACTCCCGGCCACGCCCGGAACCGCGTGTTCGACAGGTGCGCGGCCTCCGCGTCCAGCCCCATGCCTCCGGCGCCCATGTAATGTGCCACGCTGCCATCGCCGAATCGCACGCGCACCAGGTCCACTGCACGCGGCTGTCCGCGCAAGAATGCGTCCGCCGCCGTAACCGGATTGCACGGAATCCCCAGTGCGCGCGCAATATCGTTCCCATTACCCGCCGGGAAAAATCCCGCCACCACATCCGTTCCGCGAACGCCTTCCACCAAATGATGAAACGCGCCATCGCCGCCCAGCGCCACCACGTTTCGAAATCCCTCCGCTGCCGCGCGGGCCGCCTGTTCGCGAATATCCTCCGAACTTTTCGAATGCGCAAACGCAGCCCGGCATCCGCGCGCTGTCAGCAAGCTCGCCACCTCGGCCTCGGCGCGCAATGCCCTCCCGCCGCCCGACGCGGGATTCACAATCACCAATGTGTCAGGATTCATTCCAGAAGTAATACCGACGCGCCGCCGCTCGTTTTCTTCAGCGGATTCATGGACTCTTCAAGTGGTTGGCCGATCCTTGCAATGTCGTACTCTGAACGGACGCAGGATCGTCGAGGAATTTCCCGACAATCGGTCCCGCGGAAACGCAGCCAAGGCTCAGATGGCCGCAGGGCGATTCCAACGTCAGCACCGCCGCGCCCATCATTCTCGCAAACGCTAGCGCTGGCGTTGGATTCACCATGTGATCTTCTGGAGAAATTACCACCAGCAGCTTGGCATGGACGCTCTTCGCGGCCTGCTCCATCGTCTCGCCAAGCTCCCCGGGAATATCCAGCGCATTAATCGCCTCGCGCTGCCGGATGGCATCGCACGCCGTCGCCGCGTTTATCGTAAGCTCCTTCCGTGTCTGTTCGATGAATTTGTCGAAATCCTGCGGGCTGGTCTTTGCCACGCGATATTCCGGCGAAGTCACGTTCATATTGCCAATTTCGTTGTACACGGCGAAGCCGCCCGTCATCGCCTGGGTGCCCAGTCCGCCTTTCCATTCAGGATCCAGCCGCAACGCGTCCATCTCCGCCGTCCACAGCAGCTTGTCGTACGACGTAGACTGCGGCGAACCGGCCATGGGCACCCCCACGTCCATGAAATCCGGATAGGCCACCACCCACTCGAACGTTTGCATTCCGCCCATTGAAATTCCCATCACCGCGTGCAAGCGCGTCAGGTGCAGCACCTCAGTCGCAAGGCGGTGCTCGGATTCCACCATGTCGCGAATCGTAAATTCCGGGAAAGCCAATCGCGGTTGGGTTTTGCTGTTTGATGGAGAAGTCGAAACGCCGTCTCCGATCGCATCCACCAGCACCACGAAATATTGTGCGCTGTTCACCACCTTATTCGGCCCGATGAATTGCATGAGGTCTTGCGTCTTGCCGCCCAGCCAGCTCGGCCACAGGATCGCATTCGACTTCGCCGGATTCAGCTGTCCGAACGTGCGATATCCCAGGTGAAAATCGTGAATCACTGCGCCGCTTCGCAGTTTCAAATCGCCTAGAGCGGCGAATTGCTGCGTGCCTTCGACGGACTGTCCCTGCGCAGCCTGCGCCGTCGCTTGCGCGTGCACGCTTTCCGCCGCGCTGCACAAGACACCAACCAGGAGCGCAACGCCCAGTGCCGTTTTCATATTCCCCCAATCCTACGCGGCGTCTCATTCGGCCGAGCGCTCCCGAATACGCTGCCTTCGTTCACGCCTTTGCCATCGCTCGGCCCCTGCGAATATACGCGCACGTTTCGGATATTCCACACCGAATATTTGAAGATTCGACCGCAAAGTGAGATGCTGTTTTTCCTTCTTTGCCACGGAGGTTTCTCATGACGACTCGCCTGGCCCGCACAACAGCAGCTGGTTTCATTCTTTGCGCCACGCTCATATTCGCGCGTCCCACGATCGCCCAGGAACACCCGGCGAGCGCTCCCCATTGGGGTTATAGCGGAGCGGAAGGTCCGGAGCATTGGGGCGACCTCGAGGCTGATTATGCCGAGTGCAAGGCGGGCCACCGCGAGTCGCCGATTAATATCGTCGGCGCGCAGCCCACGGATCTTGCGCCCATTCATTTTGATTACAAGCTTGAGCCGCTGAAAGTGATTAATAACGGCCACACCATCCAGTTCAATTACGAGGCGGGTAGCAGCATCACCATTAATGGAACGGCGCTGCCTCTGGTGCAATTTCATTTTCACCACGTCAGCGAAAACGAAATTGACGGCAAGAAATACGACATGGAACTTCACTTCGTCCACGCGGATTCCGCGGCTAACCGCACTTCCGTCGTCGCCGTGTTCATCAAGAGCGGCGCCGAAAACGCCGCGTTACGCGATCTGTGGAGTCACATCCCTCACGATATGGGCAAAGAAGTGGAGTACAAGAAGGTGGTCATCAACGCCGCTGATCTTTTGCCTGGGGATCAAAACTATTACACATTCGATGGCTCGCTGACGATTCCTCCCTGCAAGGAGGGCGTCAAGTGGTTCGTCCTGAAAACTCCCATCGAAGCTTCGCCCGCGCAGATCGCGGCGTTTGCAAGATATTATCCGGACAATGCTCGTCCGGTTCAACCGACCAATGGCCGAGAAATTCAGGAAAGCAACTTCCATTGATCGAAAATTAGTCTTGCATTCAATCTTTTTATAAAGCGCTGCTGGAGCACTCCAGCCTATGTGGGAGACTGCATGAATCTCGAAGTTTCAAGGTCCTCGGCTTTTTCTGTTCGCGCTTTATTGCAACGTTTTCTTCCAACTCTCGCTCTGATCTTCGCGGCGAGCCTCGCCAACATTCCGCTTCAGGCGCAGATATCGCAGGAATCAGACCAGCTGCTCCATCGCATGTATGCGTCGCCGGATTTTGAGGTCAAATACTTCGGTCCGGCGCGCTGGCTCGACGACGGCGAGTTCTACACCACTGTCGAACCATCCGCGGCCGTCAAAGACGCGCAGGATATCGTCCGCTATCAAACGGCCACGGGAAAACGCGAGGTTCTCGTCTCCGCGGCGAAACTCATTCCCTCAGGCGCCAGGGTTCCGCTCGCATTCGAAAACTACGCCTGGTCCAAGGACAAAGCTCGCCTGCTTCTCTACACCAATACCGCGCCAGTCTGGCGACAGCACACTCGCGGAGATTACTGGGTGTTGGACTTGCAGTCTGGCACGTTGCGCAAACTTGGCGGTGACGCTGCCGTATCTTCACTGATGTTCGCGAAGTTCTCCCCGGACGGCTCGAAAGCCGCTTACGTCCGTGCCAACAATATTTACGTTGAGGAAATTTCCACGGGACGCATCACGCAACTCACCCACGACGGCTCGCAAACCATCATCAACGGCACGTCCGACTGGGTGTACGAGGAAGAACTGGACGTTCGCGACGCCTTCCGCTGGAGTCCCGACGGTCGCCGCATCGCCTACTGGCAATTCGATTCGAGCGGCGTGGGAATTTTTAAGCTCCTATATAATCTCGGCGCTCCCAAGGAAATTGTCACCGGATTTCCTTATCCCGGCGTGGGCGTGTATCCCACCGTTCTGAATATTCCGTATCCGATTCCCGGCACCACCAACTCCGCCGTCCGCGCCGGTGTCGTCAGCGTGGATGGCGGCGACACGACGTGGATGCAAGTCCCCGGCGAGCCGCGTGAAAATTATATTGCGCGCCTCGAATGGGCTGGAAATTCCAGCGAACTCGCCATCGAGCATTTGAATCGCCTGCAGAATACCAACGACGTGTTGCTCGCCGACGCCTCCACCGGCCAGGTCCGCCAGATTTTCCGCGACCAAGATTCTGCATGGGTGGACGTGATGGACGAAATTCACTGGATCCACAACGGCCAGGATTTCTTGTGGTTGAGCGAGCGCGACGGCTGGCGCCACGCCTATCTCGTATCCCGCGACGGGAAACGCGTGCAGCTCGTCACTCCGGGCGCATACGATGTGATCGAACTTGGAAGCGTGGATGAAAAAGGTAGCCGGCTCTACTTCATCGCGTCGCCCGAAAATGCTACGCAACGCTACCTGTATCGTGCGCCGCTGGATGGTTCGCAAAACGCACAGCGCGTGAGTCCGGCCGCCGCGCCTGGAACTCATCGCTACGACATGTCTCCCGACGCGCACTGGGCGTTCCACACGTATTCTCGCGCCGATCTCACACCGGTAACCGATCTTGTGGAACTTCCCGCGCATCGCTCCACTCGGGTGCTCGAAGATAACGCAGCGTTGCGCGCGAGTGCCGCTCCGCTGCTCGCCTCGCCCACGGAATTCTTCAAGGTGGATATCGGCGAAGGCGCGAGTCTCGACGCCTGGATGCTGAAGCCTCCTCACTTCGATCCCGCGAAGAAATATCCTGTCCTCGTTTATGTGTACGGAGAGCCTGCGGCGCAGACCGTGCTGGACGAATGGGGCGCGTGGAACAACGATTACAATCGCGCTGTCGCTCAGGCCGGTTACCTCGTCGTCAGCTTTGACAATCGCGGCACGCCCGCGCCGAAGTGCCGGGCCTGGCGAAAAGTTGTCTATGGTGCAATCCATCCCGTAATCGTTCACGACCAGAGCGCCGCGCTGAAAGTATTTCTGCAATCGCATGCCTTCGCGGATTCATCGCGCGTCGCCGTGTGGGGCTGGAGCGGTGGAGGCTCGAGCACGTTGAATCTGATGTTTCGTTCTCCGGATCTGTACCGCGTGGGAATGGCCGTCGCGCCGGTGGCCGACCTGCGGCTCTACGATACGATTTACCAGGAACGCTACATGGGCCTGCCGCTGCAGAATGTCGAGGGCTATCGCAGCAGTTCCGCGGTGAGCTTTGCCGATGGATTGCGCGGCCACTTGCTCGTCGTGCATGGCTCCGGCGACGACAACGTGCATTACGCCGGCACCGAGCTTCTTTTGAATCGCCTGATCGAGCTCGATAAGCCCGTTGACTTCATGGAGTACCCAAATCGCACGCACGCGATCAACGAAGGTTCCGGCACCACGCTCCATCTGTACAGCTTGCTGCTGCGCTATCTCGAAGAACACCTGCCGCCAAACGCGGCCGTGGCGCAGTAGTTTCCTCCTGATGGTTTCGGGGATTTGAATCGAAGGCGCCGCGCAACTTGCAGCGATGCGGCGGCGTGTTTCCACTGCCTACGCACAAATCTATGGTGCCGGCTGTGGGACTCGAACCCACGACCTAGGGATTATGAGACCCTCGCTCTACCTCTGAGCTAAACCGGCCCGTAAGCAATCTTCGATGCTAAAGGTTCGCTGCGCGAAGTGTCAAGACGCGGACCGCGTGTTTGTGCACGGTGCTCATAGCGGGATGTTGCCGTGTTTTTTGCGGGGGTTGGTGTCGCGTTTGTTTTCGAGGGAGCGCAAGGCCGCGATTAGTTTGGCGCGGGTGTGGGCCGGTTCGATTACCGCGTCAATGTAGCCTTGTTCGGCGGCTACGTAGGGGTTGGCGAAGCGTTCGCGGAAGTCCGCGATTTTTTCCTGGCGCAGGGTTTCGCGTTCGGACTCGGGGGCGCGGTCAATTTCGCGTTTGTAAACGATATTGACGGCGCCTTCGGGGCCCATCACTGCGATTTCCGCGGTGGGCCAGGCGAAATTAATGTCCGTGCGAATGTGTTTGGACGCCATGACGCAGTAGGCGCCGCCGTAGGCTTTGCGGGTGATGACCGTAATTTTCGGAACCGTGGCTTCGGCGAAAGCAAAGAGCAATTTCGCGCCGTGGCGGATGATGCCGCCGAATTCCTGCTGCGTGCCGGGGAGAAAGCCGGGCACGTCTTCGAAAGTGATCAGCGGAATATTGAAGGCGTCGCAGAAACGCACGAAACGAGCGCCTTTTACGGAGGCGTTGATATCCAAGACGCCCGCGAGGAAAGCGGGCTGGTTCGCGACTATGCCGACCGAGCGGCCATCGAAGCGCGCAAAGCCCACGACGATATTTTTTGCGTAGTGCTCATGGATTTCGAAAAATTCGGAATCGTCCGCGAGCGCGTGGATCACGTCCTTGATGTCGTAGGGTTGCTGTGGATTCTCCGGAACCATCGCGTTGAGCGAAGGCGTGACGCGGTCCCAAGGATCGCTGGTGGGTTTTCGCGGCGGGTCGTCCAGATTGTTCGACGGCAAATAACTGAAAAGCTCGCGGATCATAGCCAAGCATTCGGCATCGTCGCGGGAAATGAAATGCGCGACGCCGCTGGTGGCATTGTGGGTCATGGCGCCGCCCAGTTCCTGCTTGGTGACTTCTTCGTGGGTGACGGTTTTGATGACGTCCGGGCCGGTGACAAACATATAGGACGTATCGCGAGTCATGAAAATAAAATCGGTGATCGCCGGGGAATATACGGCGCCGCCGGCGCAGGGGCCCATGATTGCGCTGATCTGGGGGATCACGCCGCTGGAGAGCGTGTTGCGCAGGAAAATTTCCGCGTAGCCCGCCAGAGACATCACGCCTTCCTGAATGCGCGCGCCGCCGGAATCGTTCAAGCCAATGACGGGAGCGCCGGCGCGCATGGCCAAGTCCATGATTTTCGTGATTTTCCCAGCGTTGGCTTCGGAAAGTGAGCCGCCGAACACGGTGAAATCCTGCGCGAAGACGTAAACCAAGCGGCCGCCGATCCGGCCATAACCAGTGATGAATCCGTCGCCGGGCGGGCGCTGCGTTTCCATGCCGAAATCGTGGGAGTGGTGCCGGACGAATTTGTCTAGCTCTTCGAAGGAGCCTTCGTCGAGCAGCAGGTCCACACGTTCGCGGGCGCTGAGCTTGCCTTGCTTGTGTTCGCGCTCGCGCCGTTCAGCGCCGCCACCGGCTTCGGCTTCGGCGTTGAGCTTGCGAAGCTCGTCGAGGCGATCGTGATGTTTGCGGTGGGAGGTCATGGGAGGGTGGAATGCGGGCGAAAAAAGCGACAGAAACTAGCGATTGATTTGGGTTGCTGCTGATTGTTTTCAGTGAGTTGCGTTGACTTTCGATTCTGTTTCGCTAGCGATTGAGTAGGGCGGTGGTGAGCGGCAAATGATGATGACCGAGTGACGAGCCGGGGGTGATGAGTGACAAACGGCGAGCGAGCGGAGGCGGCACCCTGGGCCAAGAGACCGCGATACGGCGACGGAGCAAAAAGGCGAAATTTGTATCGAATAGAAATCCCAATTGGCCTTTGTTTTGAGGGAGTTAAGAAATTGAGTGGGTTTTCATTTGTATTGAATAGAAAATGCGCGGCGTACGGCGGCGGCTGGGTCATTCCGTGAGTCGTGCGCAAATTTTGTTGGTGAACCACAGGACACGGTAGCACGTTGTTCGGGAAAATGCGAACGGTGCTGTGTGTACATTCGGGCGCTGTTGATGACATTGCTTCAACGCGGGGCGGCGCGCTCGAGCAGTTCGTGGATCAGGGTTTGGTACGGCTTCGATCGCTTCGCGGCAAGACGGCGCAGGCGAGCCAGCAGCGGAGGGGCGATGCGGATGGCGATGAGCTGTTTGGCGCTGCCGGTCTTGGGCCGGCCGACGCGGCGGGCGCGCTTGAGCTCCGCGTTCGTGGATTGCGGAATATCCGAGAAATCAATCTGGTGATCCGAAATATGCCTGGCGTTCTTTGCGGCTGGCTTGGCGCGCGCTGATGATGCGAATGGTTTCTTTGCCATGATCGATATTCCTCACGGTATAGATAACTATCAGGATGCGGCCCTTCGACGAGGCTCCCAGCCGCTTGCTACGCAGCTCTCGATCTGAGTGCTCAGGATCAGTCCAGTCGAGTCCATCAGGATCGCTGAATACTCTTGCAGCTTCTTCGAACGAGACCCTGTGCTTCGCGAGATTGGTTGCAGCTTTCGACGCGTCCCACGAGAATACATTATTGTATATACACTAATATGTCCACGAAAGCAAGACGCTGCGCCTTCTGAGGGACTGGAGCGAGTCTGAGACCCGCCCCTACGCCGCGTGAAGCTGTTGGCCTGACGCTGAGATGCTGACACCTCGAAAAGCGGGGGCGCAGCAAGCGACGCCCCCACCAAAAAATTCAACGGCGGCGATGTTGGAGCGAGCAGGCGTCGGCCCGCGGCTATGGCGCGCAGGCGTCGGCGGATGGCGCGTCGTGAGGCGCGCTGGTGATGGACACAACCGTGGCGGTGGGGAGGGCGGCTAGGTTGGATTTGGCGATGATCGTGTTTGTCGCTGGCACCACTTGGGCATCGAGATCGCGCCAGGCTGATAAGTTTTTGTTTAGCGCGGTACAGGAATCTTCGAGGACGGCTTTGGCGGTAGAGCTGGGGGCGGCGTCGCCGGATTGGATGAAGAAGGAGGTGCGGGCCAGGTCGCGATTGATGGGGCCTACGCCGGGAGCTTCGAAGGTTCCTTCCAGAATGGTGGCGGCTTTCTTGTCCAAGTCTCTTAGAGCATCGGCGGAAGCCTTGGCTTGTGGATTGGCGGCCGCGGCTTTCTCGTCCTGAGCTTTTTCTTCCGCGGTTTTTTCCTTGGGTTCGCCGGACTGCTCGCTGAATCTTGAGGCGTGCTTCTCCTCGAGCGGAACCCCGAGAGTTTTCAGGCGGTCGGCGATGGCAGCGCGGAGGTTGGTGATGGATTGGAAGGCCTTGGTGGTGGCGGCGAGGCCGGAGTCAATGCGTTTTGCGGCAAGCAGCTGCGCTTCGAGGTCCGCTTGCGAAACGTGGAGGCGCGGATCGAGCGTGATGGTGAGCGGCTGTTTCATGACCGTTCCGTTGCCGATGAGAATGACTTCGTACTGGCCGGGAACGGCGAGAGGGCCGAGAGTTTGCTCACGCGGCGTATCGGCGGGCAGCGCGTGGTCGGAAATGGTGTACTCGACATAATCGAGCAGACCACCGTAGTAGCCGAAATTTAGAGCTTGCGGCGGATCGTAACGCAGATCCCACACGAAACGGTTCAGTCCGGCATCCTTCGAGAGATGCGCGGGCGAGCCAAACCAATAGTCCGGAACGTTTTTAGGGGTGGAATCCACGGGAGGGACGAGGCTGTTGAAGCGGCGCACTACTTTTCCCTGTGCGTCGTGGATTTCGAGCGTGAGCGGATTGGGCGGAACGGATTTGAGATAGTAATCAATGATGGCGCCGTCGGGCGGATTTTTCGCGGTGGGTTCTTCGGGCGGCAGCGGAGTTTCCTGGTCGTTGTCGTAGCGAACGCGGACGACAGGCGCGGGCTTCAGCAAATACGCATTGGAGTTGGCGATTTCCGGGCCGGCCTGACGGAGTGGCGTAAGGTCGTCGAGAATCCAGATAGCGCGGCCGTAGGTGGCGGCAACCAGATCGTCTCCATGCACGGCGAGATCGCGGACATCGGAGGCCGGGAAATTCAGCTGCAGGGATTGCCAGTTGTCGCCATCGTCAAAGGAAACGTAGAGGGCGTTTTCGGTTCCGGCGTAGAGCAAGCCCTTGCGCACGGGATCTTCGCGGATGACGCGCGCAATCCAATCAGGCTGCAAGCCTGTGGTGATTTTTTGCCAAGATTTTCCGGCGTCGTGGGTGCGGAAAATGTAAGGCTGGAGATCCTGGCGCGCGTTGAGGACAACGTACGCGGTGCCTACGCCGTAGTGCGAGGCTTCGATGGCTTCGATCTCGCTGTTTTTCGGCCAGCTGGCGGGAGCGACGTTCTGCCAGGATTGCGAGGCGTCGCGCGTGGTTTGGACCAAGCCGTTGGTGGTGCCGGCCCAGAGGACGGAGGCGCTGACGGGCGAGGGAGTGAGGACCGTGAGCGAGGTGCGGCGCGGACGCTGCGCTAATTCGAAATCGTCCTTGCCGCCGGCGTCGCGCTCTTCGAGGTCCACGGCTTCTTCATCTTCATTCAGAGGAGAGTGCGTGTTTGCGGATGGCGCGGGCGCCGCGGGATTCGTTGGCGCGGTCGATTGCGTGTGCGGTTGATCGGTTGGGGCGCCGGGAGCGGCGGCAGTCGTGGTGAGGTCGGGGCTGATCTGCGTCCAGCTATCCCCGCCGTTGGTGGTTTTCAGAACGTACTGAGCGCCGAGATACAGGGTGTGTGGATCCTGCGGCGAAAAGACCAGTGGAGGCATTTGCGACATGCGATCTTTCGCACTGCGGACGAAAACATGGACGATTTGTCCGGTGGTTTTGTCCCAGCGCAGGGTACTGCCGTACCAGCCGCCCGAATAAACGATATT
>Ga0210396_10005523_pt1 | contig 12221 bp, 11 predicted proteins | sample IncBWH17OmetaG_FD_155466 | JGI IMG/M metagenome (GOLD analysis project Ga0210396, IMG submission 155466) | Forest soil microbial communities from Barre Woods Harvard Forest LTER site, Petersham, Massachusetts, United States - Inc-BW-H-17-O ...
CGATACTGTACAAATCACCGCCGACCTCACCAACGTCGAGGACAACACTGAAATCTGGGGCGGCCAATACGAACGCAAAGCATCGGACATTATTGCCCTGCAACAGCAGATCGCAGGCGATATCGCAGACAAGCTGCGGTCCAAACTTAGCCGCGAAGAAAAACAGCAGGTCACCCGCCAAGGCACACAGAACCCTGACGCCTACCAACTCTACGTAAAAGGTCGATATTCCTGGAACAAGCGCACCTACACCGATCTCAACGCCGCCATCTCCTATTTCAATCAAGCGATCGACAAGGACCCGGCCTATGCCCTCGCCTATGGAGGATTGGCCGATGTCTACGCCGTGCTCGGATACTTCGGCGGCGATCCCAACGAAGTCGTCCCCAAGTCGATTGCGGCCGCTCAGAAAGCTCTCGAGCTTGATCCCACGCTGGCGCGCCCCCACGCCAACATCGGTCTCATGAAGATGCTCTACTACTGGGATTTTTCCGGGGGCGAGGCCGAGTTCCGCAAAGCCTTCGCCATCGATCCCAGCGACGCGACCGCACATCAGTGGTTCGCCGAAGTACTCGCCTACATCGGAGGACGCGCCCAGGAGGCGATTGACGAAGCGAACCGCGCCCACCAACTCGATCCGCTCTCACCCATCATTGCGGCCGTGCAGTGCGAGGTCTACAACTACGATCACCAGTTCGAGAAGGCCATTGCGATCTGCCGGAAGGCGATCGCTGATAATCCATCCTTCGGCGCAGCCCATTATCGCCTGGCGTGGTCGTACTGGGGCGAGCGTAAGTACTCGCCGGCCATTCAGGAATTTCAGCTTGCCGGCCAGCAGATGAATGACAAGAACCTTGCGGACTTCGCCGCCGCCTTAGACCAAGGTTTCCACTCTGGTGGATGGCCTAGCGCTCTCCGCAGCGCCATCAAGGTCTCGGTCGCTCAACGCGACGCCAAGACCAACTATCTCGGCGCCTTCTGGATCGCTCAGTTGTACGCAGAACTCGGGGACAAAGATCACGCCTTCGAGTGGCTCAACACTGCCTACCAGGAGCACAACCTCTGGATCCCCACCCTCCGCACTGACTTTACCCTCGTCCCCCTGCACTCCGATCCGCGATACACAGATTTCGTACGAAAGGTAGGATTCCCCCAATAGCGGCGTGGGCCGACACTCCGATTCACGCTCGAAAAACCTGCAGACACAACACTGCACTCAAACTGATGATCTCGCGCTTTTACTTCGCCCATCCCAGACCATCCGCAAACTTGCCCGCAGCAATCTCCTTCTGCACAGTCCATCTCACGAGATCAATCGCCGCAACCTTCCCGCTGGTGTTGCACGACACATAGGCCACCTTACCGTCAGGACGTATCAAAATCTCCTGTGGTGTACTGGGCACATCAATGCGACGAACCACCTGCATGCTTCCCAGGTCAACGACCGCCACCTGATTCGCGGACGGAACGGCGACCAGCAACCATCGGCCGTCCGAAGTTGCGGCCGCGCCATAACCTGTGCCTGGCAGCGCAACCCATGTCTTCACCTTCTGCGTCGCCGTATCGATCACCGCCAACTGTGGTTTCGTTTGATCGGAGGTAAACACCAGCTTGTCGTCCGCCGAGATGGCAATCCGCTGCACCTGCCCAGACACAGGGATTACCGCCACCGTCTTGCGGCCCGGCATATCAAGCACTGACACGGTTCCCGGCCCAACATTCGCCGTATAACCGCGCTTCCCGTCCTGCGACAAGGCCAGCATGTGCGACTCTTCCTGCCCGGTCGGCACTGCGCCCAAAATCTTTTTCGTTTTCGGATCAACGATCGTCACGGTCTTATCCAATTCCGTTGTCACATAGAGCAATCCACTCGTCCGATCCAACACCGCACAGTGCGGCCGCACTCCGTGCCCAAAATCGATGTCTCCTACGATTTCGCGGGAGGGCAAATCAATCACGAGCATCTCATGCCCGTCGATCCCGGGCTTCCCTACCCCGGAACTGCCGTAGATCGGGACAAAGGCCGTGTGCCCATCCGCCGAAACGGCGACCTCATGGCCGTGAACTCCGGTAGTCTTCTCCGCAATGGTCGCCACTTCCTTCGCAGCGGCAGGATCGACAACGCTCACGTTCGTATCGCCCTGATTCACGACGAGCAACGCTTGAGCATGCAGGCTCGCCGGAACCAACCCAAAACAAATCGCGCATGGCAATAGGAGGTGGAAGACAAGTTTTCGCATAGGTCCGAAAGTATACCGCCCCTGTCGCATTATTTCCCGCGCGTCATTCTGGGCGGAGCGACTTTTCAGCGGAGCGAAGAATCTCGTGCGGACTAAAAGCGAAAACCACGCCAAGGTGGTCTCTTGTTGACAGGCTCCCAGCCGTGTTCTAACGTGTTGCTGATCATCGGGCGCAGACCTCCCGAAGAAGGACCGGGATTTCGTACGCGTCGTCCGTTGCTTTCCCCATTCAACTGAATAAGCGAGCGTGTCCGACGGATGCCTTGTCCGCCGCAGCAACTTGCTCATGGGAGGCAACTCTCACACACGTCCGGCTTCGTTACCTGGCACCGAAGAAGCAGGACTTCTCGAATTCCTAAGAAAAGGAACTCAAGGTACACATCCATGGACCTTACCCAAGCGATCCTCTATGCACAGTTGGTAAATGCGGCCTACGCCACAGATCCCACAGACGTCACGAACCACACCGGCCAGACCATCAATGTCGGCGCGGCGAATTATCAGGTCGTCACCTCCATCTTTGCAAACGACCTCGCCACCGACATGAATCCCAGCCGCGGAAAAGCCCGCGTCTCCATCGGCCTCATCCTCCAGGCCGCCACTGCGGGTGATGTCGTGATCGCCATTCGCGGCACAGAAGGTATTCAAGAATGGGTTCACGATGCCGAATTCCTTCTGGTGACGTGTCCTTTCTTGCCAGGCGCGGGTCATACCGAAGACGGCTTCACCGCCGTCTACATGTCGATGACGACCACCCTCGATCCCAAATGTCCGCGCGTCACGCAAGCATTGTCGGGCTTGAATTTCTCCAGACCCGTCACCTCCGTCACCATCTGCGGACACAGCCTCGGAGGCGCGCTCGCCACCCTTCTCGCGCTCGACGTTGCTGCCAACACCCCGTTCAAGAACCCCGCCGTGTACACCTACGCCAGTCCACGCTCCGGAGGCCCGCAGTTTGCCGCCACCTACAACCAAGTCGTACCGAACACCAACCGCATCGCCGGCCGCCTCGATCTGGTTCCAAAGCTGCCGCTCCCTCCTCTGTACGAGCACGTCCTCGGCCTCAACGAAATCAACTCCGTCCAACTTGCCATCCCGCCCAAGATTCTGGTCAAGCCAGACCTCATCTGCCTCCATATACTGACCACCTATCTCTACCTGTTATCACTCCAGGCTGGCGGCGCAGTACTGCCCCTTCAACCAACCTGTGTCCCATGACGGAACCGGGTGCCCCATTTCTCGCGTTCTTTGCGAGAAGTGAGATCTTTGCATCGCGCTCAAGCGAAAAAAGAAAACGGACCGCCCGAGCGGTCCGTTTGGTTTTACTGAAAGCTGACAGCCGAGAACTAGTCTCCTGCCACTGGCTCGGCAATCTCCGGCTTAGCAGCTTCCGCCGCCTGACCATTGCCGTTACCGTTCCCGTTCGGCTTCGTCAGCGCTCCGAGCGGAATGAATCCGTTCTCGGCGACGACTGGCTTCTCCTTCAGCACGACTTCGCGATACATTGCGGCCATGCGCGCGTTGTAAGCCTCATCGTTGATCTGCGGCCCACGTGCCTCGGCTTTCGCGTCGGCAGTCTGCTTCTGCTTCGCATCGCGCGCCCGCGTCTTTTCTTCACGTGCGTTTTTCGCGATGCCCTTGCTGTCGAGGTCATGCTGCAGTTCGGTCGTGACGATCTCCTCGCGCAGCCGCAGATAGTCGACGTGCTCCTCTTCCATCTTCACTTTCTTGCCGCCCGCGAAAATCTCGTGCCGTCCGTGCTCTTCGTACCACTTGGTCAGCGTGGCGGTCATGTGCATCTTCTCAATGATGTTCCGCCATCCCACGCCCGTGTTGTAGGCGCAGAATGAAATCTCGCCTTCCTGCGTCGCGTAGGGAATAATGCACTGCTCGGTCCGCCGGAAGTCATAATTGAACAGATCCTGGAACCACATGCCTGCGATGAACAGGAAGTTCCACCGGTCTGTCGTACGACGCTTCATCACGTCTTCCACCGTGCGGTCTGGACCGACCTTGCCGTAATTCTTTCCCGTGATGTGATAGTTCTTGTCGAACTTCTTCAGCAAATCGGTGAGCTTGAAGTGCGTTGGTGACTGGAAGGGATCGTAGTTCTTCATCAGGCACAGCGCCATTCCCAGCCCAGTCAGGAATTTTCCGCGCGACGCATCGTTGACCTTGGCAATATCTTTCGCCAGTTGATCCCCGTGCAAGAATGCGGTGACCGGCACAGCTTCCTTGGTTTCCTTGTCGATCATGATGGCCATCCCCGTGCCGCAATTTGGATGGCAACCGCATGACAATTGGCCCCAATCGTTCTTCACGTCGTTGACGTGCATTAGATCGGCCCAATCGCTGAAGGTTCCCATGAACGAAATCGGGAACCAATCGCGCGTCGGCTCGCCAAGACCAGTCTGATTCTTCACGTCGTGCGCCAGGTGCGAGAGCGTGTAGCGCTGGGCGGCGCGGCGATCGTCGGTAACGGCTTCGTCGCGGCCGGTGAAGCTGACCGGTTGGAAGCTCAGGAAGCTGATCGTCTTGGGATTATCGAGGGCGAACTTGATGATTCTTCCGACCTGCTCGTTGTTGATGCCGTTCACGATCGTCACGACGGGAACGATTTCAACACCGGCTTTGTGCAAGTTTTCGATGGCCTTCAACTTCACGTCGAACAGATTGCCGACCAGGCGATGCGCATTGGCTGCGTTGCCGATGCCGTCGAACTGCAGGTAGGCATAGCGCATGCCGGCTTCGACTGCCTGCTGGCAGAACTCAAAGCTCTTCGCAAACTCGATGCCGTTGGTCGCAGCCTGCACAGAGTTGTATCCGACTTTGCGGGCGTAGCGCACTGCGTCGAGGAAGTATGGCGACAACGTGGGCTCGCCGCCGGAGAACTGCACACTCATCTGCCGCCGCGGCTTGATGGTAATGGCGTTGTCGAGCATCGTCTTGATTTCTTCCCAGGTCAATTCGTGGACGAATCCCACCTGGTTGGCGTCCATAAAGCAGGGATCGCACATCATATTGCAGCGGTTCGTCAGATCGATGGTGAGCACCGATCCGCGGCCGTACTTCACCGTCGACGATCCGTGATGGTGCAACTTCTCATCGTTGTGTGCGAGGATGTCGCGCCCGGGGAACACTTCTTCGAGATGCTGCGAGAACGCCGTGTCGATCGACATGACATCCTCGAAGTGGCCGTGCGTCGGGCAATCCTTCACCATCAGGACCTTGCCGTCGCGCTCGACGATCTGCGCCTTGATCTCGCCGACCTTCTCGTTCATCAGCACTTCATGCGGCAGGTGCCCATCGAGAATCTGCTGCCGGATCTCCGGCACGCACTTGGGGCACAGCGAATCGGTCGTACGCGGCCAGCCCAGCGGGGGCTTCGACTTTTCGTACGACTTGAGCAGCGGCTTTTCCGACCACTTCGGCGTGGGCGACGGATTCGGCTTGATGCGATTCACACGCTCGAATACTGCCCAAGTCCCCTTGGCGGCGATGACGACTGCTTTTTCAACGTACTTGATCGGCTTGCGCATGGTAGCTTCTAGCTCCTAGCTTCTGGCTTCTAGCCAAAACTTCTCGGTCCTGGCTTTCGTTTCATTTGGATGGCGCTAACCTCTAACAGTTAGTGCTATCCCTTAACCTGCGAGTTTGCGAACTGCTATTGCCTCGCCTTGGATGAACCTGGAAGATCACCCATGTGGCATTCCCCAGAATGGCATCCGGTCGAACCGACCCGGTCCTAACTACACTTTTCCCTGGGTATTGGACTGCGCCTATCCTATTGGAACGCCTAGGAGTAGTGCATCCATATCCCAACGAATGGTGCCAAATTGGGGTTTAGTGGTTCTGTGCGGGATTATACGGAGTTAAGTCGTTGAAAGCAAAGGGGGCTGGATACTCGATGATGGCTCCGTGCGCGACTGGATGCGACAGCCTTGCTCTTTACTGACTGTGTTCCTTCACAAGCCCAATCCGTTTCCGCCGATGGCGGGAGTGGCTCGTCAGATCAGCCTCTACTCGGCAACATCCTCGAGATAATAGCGGCCACTGTGCTGGGGTCATGCTGTCCGAGTGCGCCCTCTAGCGTATAGGAGCGCTCGAACGCGTTGGGGCCGGTAATCTTCATCTCCCAGCAATCATTGGCTTGCGAGCCCAGAATCACAACCCGCCAGTCTCCGGGACGGTCCGAGAGGACGTGCTCGATCATCGCGATTACATCCCGCCGCGACTCGGCGTCGGCGGTGTTGTGCATTTCCACCGTCACAGGCATAACCACAGTCTACGACATTCCGCGGGCTGCTCGCGCTGGCCGGTTGTGGCGACAGGCCATCCACAAAGGTAATTAGCCCCGAGAACGATCGGAGCCAATAATTAAAGAAGCGATGGCGGAAGCCATCCTTGGAGACGGAGTGTCATCCCACAAAATCTTCGCTGTATTCGCGCTCGTGTTCCTGAATGCCGGGGCTGCCTTTTCAGCCGATAAGCTCATTGCGCTCACCTTTGACGACGGCCCACGGCCCTATGTTTTGTTTGGCACCAAAGGCGAACATCCCGGTCCAGCCTTGGTGAACGTGCTCGACCAGAATGGCGTCAAGGCGACGTTCTTTGTCGTGGGATGGCGGCTCACGCCGAAAACCTGGGGAGAACGGCGTTACGAAGAGAACATCGGAATCACATGCATCGACGCCGCCCAGCAGTTGGTGCGGCATGGCCACGAACTGGAAGACCACACTTATAGCCACATCGAATTGCGCTCGGCAGAGCGCAAACGCGGAGAGCAATGGGTCATCGGTGACGTGAATCGAGGTGCGGAGGCGATCAGGGCAGTCACCGGCACACAGCCGCGCTACCTCCGTCCCCCAGACTGGATCGTTCCGGACGATGCCCGCCACGACCTCGAGCGGCAGGGCTATCATTTGCTGACCATCTCACAAGAGAACCCCATCGCATTGCGCGACGTGAACTCACTCGATTATTTGTGCACCAGAAATGCAGTCGAGTGCCCCAAGCCTTCCCTGGCAGAGGCAGTCTTGAAGCAGGTGGAACAGCGCGAAAAGCATGGAGTGTATACGCACATTCTCGCTTTCCACGAGTTGTCCACGACCACGGCGGTCATGCCGGAATTGATCGCAAGCCTTAAGGCGCGCGGCTACCGCTTCGTGACGCTGAGTCAATACATGCAACTTGTCGGGGCACGGCCCTAGTCGAAGAATGCAACCGAGGAGTGTGGGGACGGACGCATTCCTCCGTCCCCGAGCGAAGCGAAGGAAGGTTTGTCTGGCCGCGCTTCCCCGCGAACTACAGCCCCGGCAACTAACCCCATCTTCATTTTGAGATTGTCCCTCTATACTTGTCGATACTCGGTGTGATTTTCATCGTTCCGCTCGATGCTCCCCGCAAATCGCGAAAGATCGCCCCTCCCGCGAACAAGAAGAAATCTCAGAAAATGCTTGCATTGTTTATAGTGTTATAGTTAACTATAACACTATGGCTAGCAGAAATGATTCGATTTGACCCTGCCGTTGGTTCTTAGCGAACGCAAAATCTGCGGCCCAGAAGAACATTGAGGAGAATGAAGATGAAATCCATTCGGTTGCTGGTGCCCGTGATTCTACTGTCGCTCTCCGCCATGGCTGTGGCGCAGTCCGACGCGCAAAAGTCTTTCGACAAGATCAAAACGCTGGAGGGCTCGTGGGAAGGCCACGTGACTACCACCCCACCGCATCCTGACATCGACGGCAAGGCCATACAGGTCTCGCTTCGGGTAACGTCGATGGGGAACGCCGTCGTGCATGAAATGACGGGCATGGGCAGACCGGACCACCCGGTCACTATGGTCTATGTGGACGGGGATCGGCTGGTCCTGACTCACTATTGCGATGCGGGCAATCGGCCGCGGATGGCGGGCAAGACTTTGGCCGACGGAAAAACGGTGGACTTCGATTTCCTCGATGTCTCCGGCAGCTTGCAATATGGACACATGCACCATGCCGACTTTACCGAGATCGACGCGAACCATCACACCGAGGATTGGACTTACATGGAGCCCGGGGACAAGGCGGTTCGCGCGCACATGGAGTTGCAGCGGGCGAAATGACGAAGCGTATGTTCAGTAAGGTGATTGGGAACCCATGATGGACCGTGAGTGGAACGATAGTCAGCCGATTTACCGCCAGCTTCGCGACCGCGTGGTCGCGATGATCCTCGACGGCGTGCTCAAGGAGGGTGATCCCCTGCCCTCGGTCGCGGCCGAATATCGAGTGAACCATCTCACGGTCCTAAAGGGTTATCAGCAACTGGTCGACGAGCAATTGGTCGAGAGCAGGCGAGGTCGTGGCATGTTCATTAATGCGGGTGCGCGCAATCTGCTGCTGCAGGGCGAGCGCCAGAAGTTTCTTGCGGAAGAGTGGCCGAGGGTGCAGGCGACCATTCAGCGACTCGGACTGAAGACAGAAGAGTTGCTGGATGGCGGCGGCAAAGACCAGCCGGCTTCCGAGGCTGCAAAGCCGGGCACCGTGAAGTCGAAGACTAAAGAGTAAAAAGTAAGACTGAAAAGAAGGAGCGCCGAAATTATGGCATGCATCGAAGCACGCGGACTGCGCAAATCGTTCGGCACGACCATTGCGCTCGACGGCATCGATTTGCGGGTCGAGGAAGGACGCATCCTCGGTCTGATTGGGCCCAATGGCGCAGGCAAGACGACCGCGCTCAACGCGATTCTTGGACTGACGCCATATCAAGGAGATCTGAAAGTGCTGGGGCGCGATCCGTGGACCGAGCGCGAGCAGTTGATGTGCGATGTGTCGTTCATGGCCGATGTTGCGGTGTTGCCGCGCTGGATACGGGTTTCGCAGGCGCTGGAGTACGTCGCCGGAGTGCATCCGCGATTTGATCGCGCGAAGGCGGAAGGATTTCTGGCGAAGACCACGATCAAGCGCGACAGCAAGGTCCGGGAATTGTCGAAGGGCATGGTGACGCAGCTGCATCTCGCTCTGGTGATGGCCATTGACGCGAGATTGCTGGTGCTGGACGAGCCGACGCTTGGATTGGACATTCTCTATCGCAAGCAGTTCTACGATTCCCTGCTAAACGATTACTACGATCGCAGCCGCACGATTGTCGTGACGACCCATCAGGTGGACGAGATCCAGGACGTGCTCACCGATCTGATGTTCATCGACCGGGGCCGCGTCGTATTCAGTTGCAACATGGAGGAGTTCGAGTCGCGCTATGTGGAAGTGATGGTGAATCCCGAGCGCGTCTCGGCGGCACGGGCGCTCAAGCCGATGCATGAGAGGCAGATGCTCGGGCGCAGTATCTTCCTGTTCAGCGGTGTAGACCGTCGCCAACTCGACGCGCTCGGCGACACGCGCACACCCGGCATCGCGGACCTGTTTGTCGCGGTGTTGGGCAATACGTCTGGAAATACGTCGGGCAGTCCCGCCGGACCGGCGCAAGGAGCAGTCAGATGAATACGCAAGCGAATGCGATGAACGGAACTCCACTCGAATCGCAGAGAGTCGCGCCCGCGGTTCTGTCCGCGACCCACCCCTTCTATTGGTCAGTGAGGCGGGAACTATGGGAGAACCGCGCGATCTACCTTACGCCGCTGGCTGCAGCCGGAGTTTTTCTGATCGGATTCCTGATCAGTTCGGCTCATCTGGCGAGACATATGCGCTCGGCATTAGCGCTCGATGCGATGCACCAGCGTGAAAAGATCGCCCAACCGTACGACTATGCGGCTGGCATGGTAATGCTCGCGTCCTTGCTCGTCGCACTCTACTACTGCCTCGAGGCGCTGCAAAGCGAGCGGCGAGACCGCAGCATTCTGTTCTGGAAGTCGCTGCCGGTTTCTGACCTTACCACGGTACTCGCGAAGGCAACCGTTCCCCTGGTCATTGTTCCGATTCTCGGATGGGCCATCACGACAGCCACGCAATTCCTCATGTTGCTCGTGAACGGCGCAGCGCTGGCGGGGAGCGGCCTGAGTGTCGCGACACTGTGGACGCTACTGTCGCCGTTCCAGATGTCGCTCATGCTGCTCTACCACCTCGTCACGGTCCATGCGCTTTGGCAAGCACCGATTTATGGATGGCTGTTGATGGTCTCGGCGTGGGCGCGGCGCGCGGCGTTCCTGTGGGCCACCGTACCGTTGCTGGCGATCGGCATTGCCGAGAAGATGGCGTTCGGCACTTCGTATTTCGGCGGGATGATCGGAAACCGTTTTGCAGGCGGCCCGGAGGCGATCCCTATGTCGGATAGCTTCCCGACCAATCCTGCCATGCATCTCACTCCGGGACATTTCTTGATGAGCGCGGGTCTGTGGCTCGGGCTGGCAGCGACTGCGGCGTTTCTCGCGGCAGCGGTCCGCATGCGCCGCTATCGCGACCCCCTGTGACTCGTGGGTGTTGATCCAGTTGTTTTTCGAAGCGGTTTTTTCGCAGGGGGTCATCATGATTCGAGAGAGAGCGTTAAAGGTCGTATTGGTGCTGGTGGGGTTGCTCTTCGTAGCTGGTGTTTATCCCTTATTGAGGATGCAAACCAATCCAGGCGAGCAGATGCTCGGTATCGTCTATGTGACCCTGGGAGTTTTCCTGCTGCTCGCGTTTCGCAACCCATCGGCGAATCGAAGCCTGATCGCCTTCACGGCATGGTCGAGTTTCACGCACGCGGGCATTATGGCCGTGCAGGCATTCCGTGACTTGATCCCTCGCGAAGATCTGCTGCGCGCAGTGCTTCCACTTTTTGTGATCGGTTTAACACTCATCGTTCTCTCGCCAGCAAAGGTGAGGGCATCGGTGTCGTAGCCGCAGGGTGCTCCGGCCAAGCCCTGCATCGCCGCGAAAGGAGTTCTGCAACATGCGATCGCCAATCTTGCTTCTTCACATTGTCGCTGGCACATTAGGAATGCTGTCTGGATTTGTCGCAGTCTTTCTGCGCAAAGGATCCCGCCAGCATGGCCTCGCGGGGAACGTTTTCGTGATCGCGATGCTCTGCTTGTCCTCAAGCGGTGTGTTTTTGGCGATCATGAAGCACCAACCCGGCAATATTCTCGGAGGTGCCCTAACGTTCTACCTGGTGGCGACGGCATGGATTACTGCTCGGCGCAGAAATGGGGAACCCGGCATTTTTGATTGGGGCGCGTTCATGTTTGTCTTGGGACTCGCCGTTGTCGAGGTGACACTGGGGTCAGAAGCGGCGATGAGTCCGACTGGCATGAAGTATGACTATCCCCCTGGCCCGTATTTTTTCCTCGGTTCTGTGGCTGTGCTTGCTGCCACGGGGGATGTTCGCATGCTCGTGCGCAGGGGCATCTCTGGCTCACACCGCATCGCGCGGCATCTCTGGCGCATGTGCTTTGCGCTGTTCATTGCCGCTGGCTCTATCTTCCTGGCGCGGCAACAACTCTTCCCCGAGCTATTACGGCGGACCGGCGTGCTGCTCTTCCTGAGTTTCCTGCCGCTGATCTTGATGATTTTCTGGATGGCACGCATTCGCTTCGCAAATGCGTACAAGAGAATATCAGCTGCAAGCAGCGGCTATGCTCATTCTGCGCGAGCCTAGCATTCGAATCGAGGTCGCCGCGATTGTTGGGTCTGGCTAGTGGATTGGCTGCCCCTGCGCCAGCACGCCTTTGCCGGTGGCCCAGGAGTGGATTTCCGTTTTAAGTAGACCAGCTTTCACGCTTGGATCGTCTCGCAGCAGCTTGGCAGTCTGCTCTGGCCCGACCCGGTAGATATCGACTGCTCGTAGCTCCCCTGGAACGCTCAACGGGAATAGGCCAGCAACAGCCAAGTATTGTTCCGCCATCATCTTCTGGACGAACGCTGGACGCTGCTCCAAGACAGTATTAAACGCTGGTGCGTCGGTTTTCCATTTTTCGCCCCTCTTCCACAGAACCAGCGTGTAAGTCTCCATGCCCGGAGGGTCGGACGGACTGTGAATGGCACCCGGATCGATGAGCCACGGCCCGTG
>Ga0210396_10005527_pt1 | contig 12216 bp, 12 predicted proteins | sample IncBWH17OmetaG_FD_155466 | JGI IMG/M metagenome (GOLD analysis project Ga0210396, IMG submission 155466) | Forest soil microbial communities from Barre Woods Harvard Forest LTER site, Petersham, Massachusetts, United States - Inc-BW-H-17-O ...
AAGCGCATCCCGCTCCGCGGCAGTCACGACGAATGGGATCGGGTTTCAGAGAATCTCAATCTGATGCTGGACCGCATCGAAGTGCTGATGAGCGAGGTCAGGCAGGTAAGCGATAACGTCGCGCATGACCTCCGGACGCCCCTGACGCGAATGCGTGGACGGCTGGAGAAGGCCTATCACGGGACACGCATCGGCGAGCACGATCAGGCGCTGATCGGTGACACGATCGCGGACCTGGACGCCGTCCTGCGGATATTTGCCTCCCTCACGCGAATTGCCCAGATCGAAGCGCAGACACGGAAGGAAGCGTTCTGTACGGTCGATCTGGTGGAGATCGTCGGCAAGGTCGCCGAACTGTACGATGCCGCGGCCGAGCAGGACGGTACTCGCCTCACCGTCGTCGGCGATCGTGCGGTCTTCGCTATAGGCGATCCTGATCTGATCTTTGATGCCATCGCCAATCTCGTGGACAATGCCATCAAGCACGGCCGTGCGGGAGGAGACGTCGTGGTTACCAGCAACGTCGTAGACGGTACGCCAGTTATATCGATTGCCGATGACGGACCCGGAATTTCTGCCGACGAACGCGAACAAGTCTTCAAGCGCTTTTATCGGCTCGAACACAGTCGCTATGCCCCGGGAAATGGTCTCGGATTGAGCTTGGTAGCTGCTGTTGTCCGTCTTCATGGCGCGCGGATCGAAATGCTCGACAACTCGCCCGGCCTCAAGGTCAAGGTTTGGTTCCCTGCGCCAACCGCGTCGTCGCCTGCGGAGCATCGAGGTGCAGACGGCGCCGGCCGGAGCCAATACCGATCTGCACATCGTTCCGAGATGGCGGCGGTCGGGACAGTCGGATCGGTTCCGTCGAACACCACGGGATCAGCGGTCACGCTGCAGCGATGTGGCGGCGATAGTGACCGAAGTCGAGAAAACATGCGCCCAGCAAACGCCCCAGACATTAGCCAACGCCGTTTGGACCCTTATGTCGGGTCCAAGAGGTAGCTGTGACCGAGATCCTAAAATGCGGGCGACAGCGCGTAGGGCACTGAGGAGGCCGCAACGCGGCCGTCTCGAAGGATGAAGCCATGAAGTGGAAATTGCCCTAAAGCCCTTAGCCAGATGATGGACAATCCTCCGCCAGCAACGCTGCCGGGGATTCGACGGGCCGCTGGATGGCTGCCGGAAGCGCGGATTTGGCCGGCTTCCGGACTGGCGTTACTTTCTGCGCCGTGGATATTTCGACGACCTCTTCCCAACGTGAGAGAAAGGCATCCACGCACGCCGGATCGAACTCACGTTCTTTGCCATGCTCGAGGTATTGACGGGCGGCGGCCAACGGCATGGCTTCCTTGTAGGGCCGCTTTGTTGTCAAGGCATCGAACACGTCGGCCACCGCTACGACTCGCGCCGCGATCGGAATTTGCAGCTGCTTGAGGCCGTGGGGGTAACCGCTGCCATCCCAGCGCTCGTGATGAGCCCCGGCTATGGTCGCGCCAAGCTGAATCAGTTCGCAATGGCTGTCCGCAAGTATCTTTCCGCCAATGGCCGCGTGGGTTCGGATGATCGCCATCTCGTTATCATCTAGCCTGCCCGGCTTGAGAAGAATGCGATCGGGGATGGCGACTTTTCCAACATCATGCAGCGGAGCCGCAAGATAGATATCGCGACACAGGCGCGGGGGCAGGCGCAGTTCTTCGGCGATGATACGGCTGTATCTGGCGACCCGAAGGGTATGTTCGCCGGTGTCGTTATCGCGGTATTCGACCGCCAGCGCCAGGCGCAGGATAATTTCCTCTTCGCGCTCATGAAGCTTTTGCGTGGCAGCGGCAACCTCGTTGGCGAGGTCGGTCGCGCGATCGTTCAGCTTTCGGACCGCGAAGCCGAGCCGGATAAGATTGCGCAGCCGGACATTCATCTCCATCGCTTGCGGACGTTTCGGCAGAAAATCGGTGGCACCGGCTTCAAGGGCCTTCAGGCGGACTTCATCCGTCTGGATCGAGGTGACCATGACGATGGGAATATCCGTGAACTTCGGCAGCGAACGAAGTTCACGGATGAAGGTTATGCCGTCCATTTTCGGCATCTCGTAATCCACCAGCACGATATCGAAATCGCGTTCGCGCGCGGTCGCCATTGCCTGCAGCGGGTCCAGGAAAGCCGTGGCCTGAACCAGCCCGTCGGCTTCGATCAGTCGTTTCAGAAAATCGAGGACAGAGCGGCTATCATCGACGAGGAGCGCCTGAGTAAGCATGGAGCGGTCTTTCTGATGGGCTGCCGGATTTCGTAGTGGCCAGCTCCAAGACCTAGTTCACTGCGCTTAACGTGGAACTAAACGCCTGAAGGACGTGGTTACGTCACGAGAGGAAGATCCGTCGTATCGTGGGCGGCTGCTGCCGCGTTGCGATTGAGAAATTCTCAGCGAACTCCAGTCCACGTGCCGTACCCGTATTTCTACGGTGGGAATAATTATCATCTTATTCATTCGCCAAATTGATATTCCGCCCGGAAATGAGTCGCGTGCGGTCCATGCGAACGCCAAGCTGAATGGGTGGGGAATGACTAGTTCGACTGAACCGAGGTGGTCACTCCAACTCCCCCCCGACTGTAGTATAGCGTCGATCCGCAGCGTCTATGCCCTCGTCATCGAGGCGTTCCGGCGACAGGACAAGCTGGAGATCGATTGCTCCAACGTCGATAAGGCCGACGTCACCTCGATCCAGGTTCTGATCTCGGCAGCGAAGACGGCGAACCGCCAGGGCCGTTCGATTGTTCTGACCGCGATTTCGCAGACCCTTCGGAGCACGTTTCAACGCGCGGGCTTCTCCAGCGAGGCGATGGCCGACCATCATTTACATCAAAAGAATGGCGGCACGTGATGGCAACAATCCTGACAGTCGATGACTCGCCAAGCATCCGCCAGATGATCAAGGTCGTCCTTGAGCCCGCCGGCCACACCGTGGTCGAGGCAGGCGACGGCGTCCAGGGGCTGGAGAAGGTAAAGGCCAGCCGGATGGATCTCGTTATCACCGACCTCAATATGCCGGTCATGAATGGCCTGGAATTGATACGGGCATTGCGGAAGCTGCCGTCGCTCACCGGCATGCCGATCGTGTTTCTTACGACTGAGTCCAACGACGCCATCAAGCAGGAAGCCAAAAGTGCCGGCGCGACGGGGTGGATCACCAAGCCGTTCAAGCCGGACCAGCTCCTTGCGGTCGTCAGCAAGCTGGTGCGATCATGACTGCATTGGATCCCGCCGAGGTCTTTCGCCAGGAAGCCAGCGAACTCTTCGACACTCTCGAAGGCGCGCTGCTGGATCTCGGCCTTCGTCCGGATGACCGGGAACTGGTCGATACAGCCTTTCGCGCCCTGCACACCATCAAGGGTTCGGGTGCGATGTTCGGCTTCGATAAAGTCGCATCGTTCACACATGAATTCGAAACGGCTTTCGATCTCGTTCGCAAGGGCGAGGTAAAGCCGACCGCAGATCTCATCTCGGTGGCGCTGGCTGCCAAGGATTACATCCGAGCCCTGATCGAATCCCCGGAAACCACGGATTCCATCATTGGCGATGCAATTCTGGATGACCTCAAGCAATTTATCCAACCCGCGGGGCACACAGGCCGCACCGGTGCCGGGGTCGAGACTGTCGCTGTCGCCGACACCGGCTCATCGCGATGGCACCTCCGCCTGGAATTCGACAGCCGCATCCTCCGTAATGGGTCAAATCCGCTCGATCTGCTGGATGACCTGCGCAAGCTTGGCCCCTGCTTCGCCATGCCGCTGACGGACGATGTGCCGCTGCTCGATGAACTGGAGCCCGAGGATTGTTTCCTGAAGTGGGACGTGACGTTGCATAGCGATTGTGACAGAGCCGCGATCGATGATGTTTTCATGTTCGTGCAAGACGAAATGAAATTGACCCTTGCACCGTTGACGAACGAGGAGGTCCCCGCGCCGGCGTTATCGCCGGTAATGACGGCGGAACCGAAGCCGCCCTTGCATGAGGGAGTGACGGGTGACGCCGATCAAGCGGCGCAACCCGAAAGGAGGCGCGATGAGCCAAGGCGCGCCGACGATCGCGGCATTGCAACGGTTCGTGTGCAGGCGGAACGTCTCGACGAACTGATGGATCGCGTTGGTGAACTCGTGATCGCGCAGGCCAGGCTTAGCCAGCTGGCATCCGCGGGCGACGATCTCTCTATCAAAATGATCGCCGAGGAAATCGAGCGTCTCGCCGCGAGCTTGCGCGATACCACCATGGGTGCCCGGATGGTGCCGATCGGTTCGCTGTTCGGGCGATTCAGAAGGCTCGTCCACGATCTTTCACGGGATCTGGACAAGCCGGTAGAGTTCGTGACGACGGGGGAGGACACCGAACTCGACAAGACCATGATCGAGTGCCTCGCCGATCCCCTCGTTCACTTGATCCGCAATGCCATCGATCACGGGATCGAGGACACGGCGAGCCGAATGGCATCGGGCAAGACCGAACAGGGACGGATCGAACTGGTCGCCACCCACTCGGGCGCACAGGTTCTCGTCACGGTGACCGACAATGGCGGCGGTCTCAATACCGCGCGAATTCGGGCCAAGGCCGAAGATCAGGGATTGATCGCACCGGGCGCGAAAATGTCCGATCACGACATTCATCAGTTTCTGTTCCATCCCGGCTTCTCGACCGCCCAGACGGTGTCGGCGCTTTCCGGCCGCGGTGTCGGCATGGACGTCGTCAAGCGCACGATCGAAGCGATGCGGGGATCGATCGACCTCTCGACCAAACCAGGTCAAGGAACAAGCGTGACGCTGCGGTTGCCGCTGACGCTTGCGATCATCGAGGGACTGCTGATCCGTGTCGGTGAGGGGCGTTACATCATTCCATTGTCCGCGGTGGAGGAATGTGTCGAATTGGTCGCCGCGGACGAGCGATCGCGGGGTCGGAATTTTCTCAACGTGCGTGGAAACCTCGTGCCGTTCCTGCGGCTGCGCGACATGTTCACGGTGCCGGGCGTGCCCGATCGGCATCAGAAAACAATCATCATTTCCACCGGCGAAACACGGGTAGGCCTGGTCGTCGATCAGATCATCGGCAATCACCAGACCGTTATCAAATCGCTGTCGAAGCTGCACGCGGATGTTACGACGTTTTCCGGCGCTACCATTCTCGGCGACGGAACCGCTGCGCTGATCCTCGACGTGGCGCAACTTGTCGCCCTCGCCCAATCTCAATTCGAGAAACAGCAAGTCAACGAGGCCGCCTGATGAATCGGGACTATGGACATGATGCCACGGCGACCCACGACGAGACGTCGATGCAGGTCGTCATGATTGGATTAGGCGACGAGAAATTCGCGTTGGATGCGGGCCTCGTAAGGGAAATCATCGACCCGATTCCGGCAACCAAGGTGGCCGGCGCGAGGTCGTTCCTTCCGAGCGTCATCAATGTGCGCGGCAACGTGATTCCGCTTGCCGATCTGCGTATCCGGTTCGGGATGCCAATGACCGACGGTTCCGCGGATACCCGCATCGTCGTCATCGAAATCAACATCGACAACGATCCGCTTCTGGTCGGTGTCATGGCCGACAAGGTTTATGAGGTGACGGAGATTTCCCGGACCGATGTGCAGCAGACGCCACGCGTAGGCATGCACTGGAAGCCGGAGTTTATCCGCTTCATCACCAAGTGGCGTGAAGAGTTCGTTATCGTTCCCAACATGGAACGTATCCTGAATTGAGATCAATCTCACACTGAGATCATAGGGGCTGAACATGAGATTTACCGTCAAAGCAAAACTGGCCTGTGCCTTCGGCGTCGTCATCCTGTTGTCGATGGTCGCGGGCGGGGTGGCATACATCAAGCTGAGCGACATGGTCGCCACGGCCGAAGGCCTGGTCTCGAGAAGTAGTCGCGTCGAAAAGGCCGCGGAGCTCGAGAAAGACATCCTGCTCCAGGTCCGCGCGGAAAAGAACATCATCGTCTCGGCCTCCGACGCCGAAACTGACCAGTTCGTGGCCGAGCTAGGAAAAATTCGGGTGTCCGCGGCGAAAACGAAGGACGAGATCTATGCGAGCGCAACCGAAGCGGGCAAGAAATTGATCGACCGCTTCGGCACGGTCTATGGCCAGATGAACACGGTGCAGGACCAGATCGTAAAACTTGCAAGGACCGATAAGGCAAAAGGCGTTGAGCATTCGATGACCGAAGGCCGCAAGGCCGCGACCGAAGTCGAGGATGCCGCAAGCGACTACGTGAGCTACGTGAAGAAGTCCATGATGGAGCTGGCCGAACAAGCCAAGGAAGACGGCAGCCGCGCGCAAATGTTGTTGATCTCTTTGGTCCTTGCCTCGCTCGCCATTGCTGTGGCGGCCGCGCTCTGGATTGCGATCAATATCAGCCGCGGGCTCGGCCGCGCGGTCGGCCTGGCCGACGCGGTCGCGATCGGCGATCTCAGTCAGAAGATCGAGGTCTCCAGCAACGACGAGGTCGGAGACCTGATCAAATCGCTGAATGCCATGACGGTGAACCTGAACGGAACGGCCGCGATGGCCAACGAGATCGCCCAGGGCAATCTCACCGTCGATGCCAAGCGGCTGTCAGACAAGGACACGCTCGGCATGGCGCTGGAGCGCATGGTCGAGAAGCTTCGCATGATCGTATCGGAGGCTCTCACGGCGGCGCAGAATGTGTCGGCGGGAAGCCAGGAACTCTCGGCCAGCGCCGAGCAACTGTCGCAGGGCGCCACCGAGCAGGCCTCATCGGCCGAAGAAGCCTCGTCCTCGATGGAGGAAATGGCGGCGAACGTGAAGCAGAATGCCGAGAACGCCAATCAGACCGAAAAGATCGCCGCACAATCCGCCAAGGATGCTGAGGCGAGCGGTGCAGCGGTGGGGCGCGCGGTCGAGGCGATGCAGACTATCGCGGAAAAAATCACGATCGTCCAGGAAATCGCGCGGCAGACCGATTTGCTGGCGTTGAATGCCGCGGTAGAGGCTGCGCGGGCGGGAGAGCACGGCAAGGGCTTTGCGGTCGTTGCGTCCGAAGTCCGCAAACTCGCCGAACGCAGCCAGGCCGCCGCGGCGGAAATCGGTACGCTGTCGACGGAAACCGTCAAGGTTGCGCAGGAGGCCGGAGCCATGCTGGCCAAGCTGGTGCCGGACATCAAGAAGACGGCGGAACTTGTGGAAGAGATCACGTCGGCCTGCCGGGAGCAGGATGTGGGGTCGTCGCAAATCAATCAGGCGATCCAGCAACTCGACAAGGTCGGCCAGCAGAACGCCGGCGCTTCCGAACAGGTCTCGTCGACGTCCGAAGAGCTTGCGTCCCAGGCCGAACAGCTCCAGTCGACGATCGCCTACTTCAGGATCGATCATGCTTCGCGGGAGCCGGCGCGCGGGCCGATGCCGATCGACAAGGCCGTCGGCCAGTTGCGGGCGAAGGCGGCGAGCATGTCTGCGGCTGAAAACGGAGGCAAGAGGCCCGCCGCCGCCAAGCCGCCCGCCCGTGCGCTCAAGGCAGCCAATGGCGGCTTTGCCTTCGCTATGGGCGATCACGGAGACGATCGCGACGCAGAGTTTCAACGCTGAAAGCAGTCCGGCCTGATCCCAACAGGCCGGACACCCTTCTCTCATTTGTCTTTAGCGCGTGGAGCGTAACATGGCCGAAACGGCTCAATATCTGACGCTCGGTCTCGCAGGCGAGACTTTCGGTATCAGCATTCGCAATGTTCGCGAAATTCTCGATATGCGCCCGATCTCGAAATTACCCCACGCGCCAAACTTCCTGCTTGGCATGATCGACATTCGCGGCACCGGCTATCCGATCGTCGATTTAAGAACAAAGTTGAATCTGCCGAGCGTGCCGGCGACGGAAGCCACCCGCATCATCATCCTTGACGTGCCGATGAACGATCGTCTCGTTGGCGTCGGCTTCGTGGCGGATTGCGTTTTTGAAGTCACCGATCTCGACGAGGCCGAAATCAAGCCGCCGCCCTCGGTCGGAGGCCGCTGGAAATCCGATTATCTCGCCGGGATCGGGCGCAAGGGCGACAAATTCATCATCATTTTCGATCTCGCGCAACTAATGGCTTCCGCCGAGGTGCCGGCCCATCAGGAGGCGGGGCTGGCCACGTCGTTTGCGGCTTAGAGTCGATGATGCTCGCGATGCCGGGGGCCGCAGTACATTTGTCGGATCGTCATTTTCGTTCGATCGCCGAATTCATCGAAGGACAGGTGGGAATAAAACTACCCGCGGGAAAGCGCCTGATGCTTGAGGGGCGGCTTCACAAGCGGGTTCGCGCGCTCGACTATTCCGATCTCAACGAATATGTCGATCACCTGTTCGGCGGCGGTCAGATGGACAACGAACTTATCCATCTGATCGACTGTGTGACGACCAACAAGACAGACTTCTTTCGTGAACCGTCGCATTTTGCGTTCATGAAAAGCATCGCCGTACCTGAACTTGTCGGCTCGCGTGGTCGAAGATCACATGACCTCAAAATCTGGAGCTCAGCCTCTTCAACGGGAATGGAAGCTTATACGGCGGCTATCGTTCTCGACGACATGGTGAGATCGGGGGCCCGATTCCAGTTTCGCATTCTGGGAACGGATATCTCGACCAGTGTCCTGCGTTTGGCGAAGGCCGGAATTTACACGCAGGAGATGATAGCGCCGGTTCCGGAAGAGCTGGCGCGGCGTTACTTCCTGTCGTCGAGAGACCGGTCACGGACCGAGGTGCGGGTGGTCCCGGAACTGCGGCGATCGACGAATTTCATGCGGATGAACCTCATGGACCCGGTCTATCCCGTCGACCGGGATGTAGACATCATATTCTGCCGGAATGTCCTGATCTATTTTGACAAGCAAACGCAGCGCAAGGTCGTGGATCGGCTTTGCAGCCACCTGCGGCCCGGAGGCTACCTTATGGTTGGTCACTCGGAATCGATGGTTCACAACGGCTCAACGGGATTGAAGCAGATCCAGCCCACTATCTTCCAGGTATAGAGGAGCGGAGCCGAACACATGTCCAAGAAAAAAGTTCGCGTCTTGATCGTGGACGATTCCGCGTCGGTTCGCCGGATTTTCACAACGATCCTCAATGAGGATCCGGACATCGAGGTGATGGCCGCGGCTGCGGATCCATTTGCAGCGGCCCGCCGCCTTCAGGATGAACTGCCGGATGTGATTATTCTGGACATCGAGATGCCTCGTATGGACGGCATAACATTCCTGCGGAAAATAATGGCGCAACGTCCGATCCCTGTGATCATCTGTTCCACGCTCACCGAGCACGGTTCCGATCTGATGTTTGAAGCTTTCGAGGCGGGCGCCGTCGATATTCTGCCAAAGCCGCGTGTGGACACGCGGCAGGCCCTCATCGAGTCGTCGTCCCGATTGCGGGATGCGGTGAAGTCGGCGGCGCGCGCGCGTGTACGGCCCCGCGGTGAGCGCCGGCCAGTCATCGAGACGAAGCTGACCGCCGACGCGATCATACCTCCGCCCGTTCAGGGCCGGTCACGGCCGGCGACGGAGCGCATCGTCTGCATCGGTGTATCGACCGGCGGCACCGAAGCGCTTCGCGACGTGCTGGAAGTCCTTCCCCCGGATTGCCCCGGAATTTTGATTGTCCAGCATATGCCGCAAGGCTTCACCGCGGCATTCGCGAAGCGGCTTAACGGTCTTTGCCAGATCAACGTCAAGGAGGCCGAAGACGGCGAATCCGTACTTCCCGGATACGCCTACATTGCGCCGGGAAGCCGGCATATGCTGCTGCAACGAACCGGCCTGCGCTATCATATCGCCATCAAGGACGGTCCCCCCGTCTCGCGGCATCGCCCTTCCGCCGATGTCTTGTTTCGGTCGGCCGCGCAATATGCCGGCCGGAACGCGCTCGGAATCATCATGACCGGAATGGGCGACGATGGCGCAAAGGGTCTGCTGGAAATGCGCAAACTCGGCGCCACCACGCGTGGCCAGGATGAAGAAAGCTGCGTTGTCTTCGGCATGCCGAAGGAGGCGATCGCATGCGGCGCGGTTGAAAAGATCGTTTCTCTTGGCCAGATTCCCAAGGAGATCATGCTTTGGCATCACGCCGGGCAGATTGCCTTGGCAGATTGAACCCATGTCTTTTGGCGCTTTGGCAGATACGGTCAGCGAGGCTGTAGCGTCCATTGAGGACGTTGCGTCCCATATCGAGGATACGTTCGCTCAGGTCGGGAACCACCTTGGTCGCGGCCATGCGATGTTTCAGGAACTCAATGGCAGTCTCGCCGCACTCTCAACGGAACTGTCCGGAGCAAAAACCGAAGGAGCGTCGGCAGCGCTCCAGGAGATCGCTTCGAGGCTGAACGAGCTGGCGGATGCATTGCCTGCCGAAAGCGCTCTGCTGGGCAGTATCGGCAAGAGTGCAATCGAGGTGTCCTCGCTCCTGAAGCCGATCGCCAAGCAGATCCAGATGATCACGATCATCGCACGAAGCGCACGGATCGAGGCGGCGTCGCTTGACGGAGATCGGGATGGCTTTATTGACTTCACGCGCGAAGCCTTTGATCTGGCCAAATCGGTCCAGCATTCGGTCGAGCGCTGTACCCGGGATCAGGAGCTGCTTTCAGGTGCCATCGAAACAGCGTTGAATAGACAGAAGGATTTCGAGAACCTCTATCGGGCTCAACTTCTTTCGGTAGGTGCCGACCTGACCTCCGCCTATTCCGGCATGAAAGACCAGCAGAACACCGGCGTTCATCTTGCCGATCTGACAAGCGCGAGCACGAAGAGGATTGCCGAAGCCGTCGGCAGTTCGATCATTTCCCTGCAGGCGGGTGACAGCACCCGACAGCGCCTGGAGCATATTGGCCGCGGACTGCGCATCGCCGCCAGTTCCGACGCCAGCATTGCACCTGCGCTAACGGATGCTGACGGCGTCACCGCAAGGACGACCTTGATCTGTCAGCTTCAGGCCGCGCAGCTGAAAGACACCCTGAGCGAATTCGATACCGACATCGGTCAGATCGGCCGTTCGCTGACCGCTCTGGTTGCCGATGCGACCGGCATCGTCGGCCATGGCCGTTCGCTGTATGGCGGTCAGGGCGGTGACGCGTCATCCTTCCTTGCCGCCATAAAACACACCCTGGCGCAGGCCTCGGTACTGATCGGGACCTGCGAGAGTGCCGGAAAGTCGGTCGATGAAGCGCTATCCATCGTGGAAGACACGCTCGGCAAGTTTCGTCATGCGATTTCCGCACTTTCCGAGGCCGTCGTCGATATCATTCTGGTCGGCATGAATGCCAGCCTTAGAGCCGGCCACCTGGGGGTCAAAGGCAGCGCATTTGTCGTGATCGCAAATGAGCTCAAGGCGACGGCAGATCAGGTCTCGACCGGAGCCGGGAGATTGAAGCCGATTTTGGACAGCATTGAACGATCCGCGAACGATCTCAAGCAACTTCGCGTCGATGGAGACCCCACGCAACTGGCAAAACTGGAGCCTTCGATCGTGCATGCCATCCGGGAGATCGAAGCAGGCAACGAACAGCTCGGCCAGTTGATGAATCGCCTTGTTCAGGAGGGCGCCCAATTCGAGGGCCTGATGACTGGCGCTCAGGCGCTCATGACGGCACTGGGTGATGCGTCTGCGATACTTCCAGGTGTTGCGGCACGACTGGAAACCGTCAGCGCAACTCCAAAAGACATGTCCTTGGCCGCCGGCGACGAAGTGGTGTTCGATGACCTGTTGGCGCACTACACGATGGCACGTGAAAGAGAGGTGCACGGCAGGGTTTTGCAACGCTTCGGCCTGATTTGCCAGCCGGCGCCGCGCTCGCCTCAAGAGGACCAAATCGATGACGGTGTGCTGTTGTTCTGAAAAGGGATGTAGCCTTGAACATCGGTTTGGCTTTGTCACCGACGGTTCGGTGCGGTTTCGCACCAGCGTTTTGAGTTTCGTGACGAGTGGTGCGCGTTCGATTGGGTGCAAAGGTGAAACCGCCGCCGCTCAGCCTTGTGATCGATTTGTCATACGTATTGCTACGGTCTGGACCACGTTGACACCGAATCACGCCATTCTTAGTGTGCCTGACCAACTTCTTATCAACGCCTAGGCAGGAGTTCTGCGCCGCGATGAGCAAGGAAACTCAGCGCTCATCTGATCGATTCGATCGGGACGTCGCCGCGGCAGACGCCTTGGAGCAGGCGCGCCTGATGGCCCCCGGTCCGGAGCGTAAC
>Ga0210396_10005530_pt1 | contig 12213 bp, 11 predicted proteins | sample IncBWH17OmetaG_FD_155466 | JGI IMG/M metagenome (GOLD analysis project Ga0210396, IMG submission 155466) | Forest soil microbial communities from Barre Woods Harvard Forest LTER site, Petersham, Massachusetts, United States - Inc-BW-H-17-O ...
CGCGGAATTGAAGGTGCAGGTTCTCATACACTCCGAAGTCTCGTCTTATGGCAACGTTCCACTGGTCTTCCCCGAATCCCCGAAAGTAATTCTGCGGAACATCGCCATTCACCCCAACGGCTGCAGCAGTGAACGCCGCAGGATTGAGTTGCTTGCCACCCGGAATCCTGGTCCCGTTATAGCTTCCGTGGAGATAGAGCGGTTCGTTCGGCACGAAGTTCAACCCCGGCTCAACCTGCTGCCCATCATCGGCTGCATCTGCCGTCTCAGGGCCATTCAAGGTAATCGGGAATCCGCCCCTCACCGACCACCGCACATCGGTGCCCCACTTCTCCGTAATAGCCTTGATAACACTGTTATCTGGGTGTCCGTTAGGTATATCCCACGTAACGGTGGCATTCAGGTTATTCCTCAAATCTCCGCTCGCGTTCCCCTTCTGATACGGAGTAAATGCGTTCAGCTGGTTCTGCCCAATGTCATGCGCCCAGGTGTAGCCCACATAGGCGTAAAGGCCGCTGGAGTAGCGGTGATCGAATACTACCTGACCTGCGTTATACGCAGACCGCAAAAGGTTCTGAGCGAACTCCACAAACTGGAAATTCGGATTGTACGGATAGACATATTCGTCGAGGATCGAAACGCCCTTCCGGTAAAACGATCCAATATAGTTAACGACGAGGGCATTGTTTGCGCCCACGTTCTGCTGCAGCGCCACATTCATCTGCAGATCGTATGGATTGGTAAAGTGCGGAGCCACGGCAAAATACGTCGACGTAAACGGTGGCACGGGCGGATTCTGAACCGGAGTGTAACTATACTGCGGCGGCAGCGGGAAGGAATACTGGCCGTCGTAATTGCAATAGGACGCCGGGCAGAACGTATTGACCCCGCTGAATCCCGGCGAGCTCAGGCCAATTAATCCATCGCCCTGGTTGTCTGCGGCGTCATAGACCACCCCCGCCCCTGCACGCAGTTGCGTCTCATAGCCAGGCTTCGCCCTCACAAGATAAGTGGCTCCCAGGCGAGGCCCGAAGTCGTAGTAGGAGGACTTGTACGGAGCGCCTGCAGGTCCCAGAGCAAGTTCGGATAAATCGTTCTGGTTGATCAGCGTGTCCGGCATGCCTGTGTGTCTCTGCGATGGCGGAGGCGTGACATCCCAGCGTAGTCCGTACGAAAGACTGAGCCGCGGGGAGACGCGCCACTGATCCTGAGCGAATGCGGCAAACGTTGCATACGTTGGATAGGTCTTGTTCTCGCTTTCGTTGATGATCTCGTAGGGCTGGTTTGCAATTAAGCTCGACTCCGAATCCCACAAATAGTAGAAAGTTGGGCTGTCAGGATTGTTGGTTGTAGTGAGACGCCTGAAGTCGAACCCGAAGGTGAATTGATGCCCTCCGTGGACCCAGGTCAAATTATCCGGCAGGTCAAATTGTCGTGTCTCGTTAAACCCCTTCCAGACTGACATCCAGAATCCCCCGATGCCCGGGTAATAGTCGATCCCACCTCCATAACTGGCAAGAGTATCTGGATACCCTGATGCGGCAAGCAGGTCATAGGAAGAATTCATCGGAGGCGTGATCTTCCCGATCTGATCCCCGGTGCTCTCGGAGAAGTTCGCGCGAAACTCGTTCGTGATAAAGGGAGTGAACGCACTTGTCAGGCCGATAGTGTACGTGCGTGTATCCTGGCTATCGTAGCCCGTGGCTTCCATCTGCTGATTGGCAATACTCGATGTTGCATTGCTGACTCTTACAAATAACGCGTTGTGCTTCGACAGTGCAGCATCCAGGCGCAAATTGTAGGTGTTAAGCGCATTGAGTGAGCCGAAGCCAGCGATATATTCGCCTTCTCCGTCTCCGACGTCAGGACCGTTGGGCATTGGATATGCATTGATGGCTGCTGCGACTGGCCCCGTGACAGCTGCACGCATAGCCGCATCCGGAACATAATTCAGTGAGGCGGCGGTCGGAAAGTGAGCCCTGAGACCCTCATAGTCAAAGTAGAAGAAGAGTTTATTGCGCCCGTCGTAGAGGTGGGGGATCCAGACCGGACCGCCGAGGGTTCCGGCAAAATCATTCTGTATCAGGCCCTGTCGTGCTATGCCATAGTAATTATTGAAATAATCGTTGGCGTCAAACACTGTGTTTCTCAGGTAATCCGAAGCGCTCCCGTGAAATGCGTTCGTGCCGGAGCGCGTCAGGTAGATGAACTGCCCACCCGCATAGCTTCCGTATTCTGCCGGGTAGCTGCTGGTGAGAACTCTGAATTCCTGAAGGTCATCGACGGGCACCAGAGCCTGAGTCGATCCGAGGCTGGTCCCGGCCGGCAGGCCTCCCGCGCCGCCGATTCCATACGCGCCGCTGAAGCCGCCGTTATTGCCCGCCCCAAAATCGGCGCTAACCCCGTCCACCGTGTAGGAATTGGACAGGTCGGAGTTACCGTTGACGGAAATGACCGACAGGCCGTTCTCACCGATGGACGATTTCGATTGCGGTTGCCCAGCCTGCGGATTCGGCGTTGTCACGCCCGGAACCTGAAGTTCCAGATCCTCAAAGCTCCTGCCGTTGAGAGGGACATTCGCCACTTCCTGCTGATTGACGACCGTGGAGACCGCTGCAGATGTGGTGAGCAGCTGTTGTGCAACGACTGTGACCGTCTGCGTGGAGGTGCCGATTTTCAGCTGAACCGGAAGTTGGTTGTGTGCGCCGACGCTGAGGACGATGCCATTGATTGTGGTGGATTCGAACCCAGCGTGGTCGACGCGAAGCGAGTAAGTCGACGGCGAAAGTTCCACGATAGTGAACACTCCACTGCCGTCGGTGATCTCCGTGCGCGCAACGCCGGTTGCCGTGTTCGTGATGGTGATCTGCGCCTGCGGGATGACCGCACCGGTTGGGTCGGTAATGCTGCCCTGTAGCGTGGCTGTAGCCGTTTGCGCCATTCCCGGCGTGCTAGGCAGCAGAAAGGCCAATGCCAGAAGAGAGGCCAGAATCACGGCTAAATGTGCGCTCAACTTCTTTAAATGACTCATAGACTTGCCTCCGCCCTAAGATCTCCCATGGATCGCTCTATCTGCTGCGCCCGGCATTCCATAGCTGGAGCATGCCGCGCTGGTGCAGCCTTCTTACTGGGAGTTAGTTGTGAACTTCAGAATGTCGAGGCCTGGGGACCATGGACACCTGCAAATTCTGTATCGGAGACCGAATATACGTTGGCGATTGTGCCGCAGTCCTCATCGGGATTGACTGGATTGGGTACTGCGTTTGCACACCTGGCCCGGCATCTCCCGGCAATTTTGCAAACGGCTAATTGTATTGCCGGAAAAAGGCAATAGAGGATCGCAGCGACGATGTGCGCCGCCAGGGCGTCTCCATCGCTCGAAGCCTTGATCCTGCACCGAGCCTCTCCCGACGGTGCCTGCGCCTATCTCCGGCTATGGGCCGTCTTCGGAATTGGCGCCATTGATTTCATCTTGCGTCCCGCAGGAGTGCTGCCCGGCCACTTCGTCTTACTCTGCGCCCTGTCCGCGGGGGTCAGTTTGTATCCGTTCTCCTGCATCTCACTCACGACCAGCACTAATACGTTTATCCCTAATGAATAGCCGTGAGGCGCGCCCCGAGGACCCACAGGACCCTGGCGGAAGTCACGTTAGTGAATCGTGATCTCACGTTGAAGCGGCAGATCGAGCGATGAGCCCCCTACAAGAACCCTGTATTTGCCGGCCGGCGTCTTCCATTGCCTGGCATCGGCGTCGTAAATCGAGAAGGCGCGCTGATCGAGGTTAAGGATGACCGGCTTCGTTTCGCCGGGCTGGAGATCGACTTTGCCAAACGCACTGAGCTGGTGCGGTGGTTCTCCGTTCGCGGCAGGCTGCTGGACATACACCTGAACCACCTCGGCTCCGGCTCGCCTGCCGGTATTGGTCACAGAGACCTTCAACGTAAGGTTCCGCCAGGAGGTTCCTCCCTGGTCGCGGCTCGGCGTGACCGACAAATCGCTCAGGTGAAACGTGGTGTAACTGAGACCAAATCCAAACGCAAAGAGTGGGTCCGTGTGAGTCGCGTCATACCAGCGATATCCCACCTCCAGCTTTTCACTGTACTCGGAGCGGCCGTCGACGCCAGGCCATCGTTGTTGGCTGGATGTTGGAGTTTCGTCGGCGCTGCGCGGAAAAGTCAGAGGCAATCGACCCGAAGGATTCACCGCGCCGTAGAGGATCGCCGCGGTCGCGTTGCCGTCCTCCTGGCCCGGATACCACGCCTCGATCACGCCCGCAACCTTGTCGATCCACGGCATGAGCACCGGGCCGCCCGTGTCGAGCACCACGATGGTCCTGGCATTGGCGGCGGCGACGGCAGCGACCATCTGATCCTGATTCGAGGGCAGCACAAGGTCCGGCCGGTCGCTTCCCTCCGTCTCATCGGTGTGCACAAAAACAATGGCCACCTTTGCTTCGCGAGCAGCGCTCGCCGCCGCGGCGAGATCTGTCCCGTCCGCATAGGTGATCAAGGTTCCGGATGCAGCCGCTTTGCGCAGACCGTCGACGGGGCTAACAATATAGGGCGCGACCACGCCCGAGCTGCCCGCGCCTTCTGCCTTCGGTCTGGAGCCGCCCGCCTCGCCAATCACCGCAATCGATACATTCCTGTCCAGCGGCAACAAGCCGCCGGTGTTCTTCAGCAGAACGGTTCCCTGCTCGGCCGCCTGACGCGAAAAGGAGGCGTGTTCAGGAGTCTGGACATTCGCGGTCCAGCTGCCCGTGTTCGGCTTGTCGAAGAATCCCTGCCGGAACATGGGAGTCAGAATCTGGCGGACGCGCTCGTCGATCACGCTGCGGCTCACCTTACCGGACTCGACAGCGGCCTTGAGCGCCTGGCCAAAGAACTTCTGCCCCGGCATCTCCTGATTCAGACCGTGATCGACGGCATCGACGGTCGAATGCGTCGCTGTCCAGTCGCTCATCACAAAGCCGTCGAAGTGCAGTTCGTTACGCAGCATGTCCGTGAGCAGATCACCGCTTTCGCACGAATAAGTACCGTTGGTCTTCACGTAGGCGCACATAGCGGTTCCAACTTGCCCCTGCCCGATGGCCGCAGCAAACGGCGTCAGATAAATCTCGTGCAGAGTGCGCTCATCCACAATGGAGTCTTCCTTAAACCGGTTGCTCTCCTGGTTCATGGTTAGATACATGTTGGCGTTGGCGATGGGTCCCTCGCTCTGAATGCCTCTGATTTCGGCCTGCGCCATTTGCCCGTTGAAGTAAGGATCTTCGCCATAGCTCTCGAAAGTGCGGCCCCACTCCGGTACGCGCACCACGTCGATCGACGGGGAAAGCGCAAGGTTCGTCCCCTTGTTCCATTCTTCGTTACCGAGAACCTTGCCAAAAGCATTGAGCAGAGCGGGATCCCAGCTGGAAGCGGCAGCAATCGGAGCAGGCAGCAGCGTCACTTGAGTCGCTCCATTTCCTACGCCGGCGCGTCCATCGGTCTCGGTCAGCGCGGGAATGCCGAGGCGCGGTATGGGTGGAACATAGCCGACATACGCCTTCACTGGGATGGGCTGGACGCCGTGCATCATGGCGATTTCCTCGTCGAGCGTCATCGCTTTGACGAGCAACGCAGCGCGCTGTTGCGGCGAATCCGCCGTATTCATCCAGGGTCGCTGCGTTGCCGAAGGGATCGCTCCTTGCGTCCACCCTGGCACGCTGAAAAGGAGGCTGGCAGCCATCACGCATACCGCACTCCTGCGAAGAATTGGGAATGCACCAATCAATTTGGGGATTTCCGAAAGTCGATTTAGTCCGCAGGAATTCATGTGCTTTTTGCCGCCATTAAGACTATTTGCTCTTTTTATTTTCTGTCAATCGACGTCTTTACACTTTCTTGTTCCGGGCTTCTGCTACCGGCAATCGGCTGTCTTTGGGCCGAATCTCTCAGCTTGAGATGATCGATCTCCGAATAGTCTCCATCCGGGCGCACACGGAGGAGTCAGACCATCTGAGGCGGAGGTCGCAGGTTCGAGTCCTGCCGGGGCCTTTCAGGCAGCGTCGGAGTCTCGCCGCTCGCTCTACCTGTGAGTTCAGAACTGACTGACATGAGCTTTTCCTCTCGCTGTTTAGTATTTGTTGGGGAGGGGTCTGGCCAAGGTTGATACGAAGAGAGCGATTGCTGCCGCAGTGATTCCTGTCAGTTCTGGCAAGTCGCCTGATCCTTCGAGCCGGTCTTCAAAGACTTGCAGGCAGCCTTCTGCCGCACTCTGGGCTGCTCGTTCGTCATATACTCCGCTTGCGGAACGCCCACTTAGCCGGTCACTCGTCCAAATGCAGTCGTTCACTATTGAGAAGCGTGCTTCGCAGGACTTGAGACCTGCCTTCGAATCCTCTCGTCGAAGCCTTACGTCAAGCATCAGAAGTCCAATCAGGAAGGCGCAGAAGTGCAGAGGTCAAGGTACTGGCGGACGAGCGTAATCATTCTATGGGCTACCGTCGCAGTGCTCGGGGTCCCATCGTTACCGCAGCACCGCTACCATCTGGCCTACTGGTGCGCCGCATTCCTGCTGGAAGTGATTCTGATTGCTGTTCCTTGGCCATTGGACCGGACCGGACACTAGGTCCTCGCGAGTCGGCTTATGTTGGCCGACCTCGGCGCTCTGAAGCTGCTTCAGAGCCGGATGAATAGTCGGCAATACTTCCCTTTCGAAGGCCAGCGCCCCGGAACTGGACCCGGCTGGCCCGTAACGTCCGGGTTGTTTGAATGCTAAGTCGAGGAGGAGCACGAGGTGTTACAAGAAGCTGAACTCAGCGGGCAAGCTGATTCAGAGAACAACCTCGGAGGCTCCTCAGAGACGACATGTACTATATCGGACTTGATGTTCACAAGAAGACGATCAGCTACTGCGTGAAGGACGCGGCTGGTTGTGTGCAGCAGGAAGGAAAGATTGGTTCGACACGGCGCGAACTGGACGCGTGGATCATCACACTTCCTCAACCCCGGATGATCGCCATGGAAGCGACGATCTTCACCGGATGGATTTACGATCACCTGCTTCCGCATGCGGAGAAGGTGAAGGTGGCGCATCCGCTGATGCTGCGGGCCATTGCAGCGGCGAAGCGGAAGAACGACCGCATCGACGCCGGCAAAATCGCCGACTGCCTGCGCTGCGATTTCCTTTCGGAGTGCCACATGGCATCCACCGAGATCCGGAACCGACGCCGGATCCTGCGCTTCCGCGGCCTGGTGCTGAGGCAGGCGGTGCAGATGAAGAACCGGGTATCGGGCCTGTTAATGGAAACCGGCGTGAGCTATAACAAGCTGCGGCTGCACCGGATGGGCTACTTCGCTGAGGCTGCCGAGAAAGTTAACCTTCTCTTAGGTCATGCTCTGCGGCTCCGGGACCCGCGTGCTCGAAAGGCCGAACTGCGAACCCGAATGGAACGGTCAGGCAAAGAGGGCGATCGCAAGGAGTGTCACGATTTCTCTTAGAGAACACATACACTTCGACTCGATCTCTATCGTCCTTAGGGGTCGCACCGGCGGGAACGCATGTCGATCCATTTATCCGCAAAGCAACCGGACTGGCGCTTCCAAGTGGTGCTATGCTTTGCCCATGCGATTCATCAGAGATGAAAAGCTGCCGACCGACGTAGTGCGAGAGGAACATTCTGATTCGTGCCATGCCCTGTGCTGTCTTGACTGCGGGTATGAAGCGCTGTTCGATCCGAGTATTCCAGGCGATATTGGAAGGCCTCTTCTCATGCTCCTCATTCACCCGTGTGCAGAGGTCGGTCACTGAGGGCTGCCATCTTATCGGCAGAATTCCAGCGCCAAGCGTCAAAGGCAACTTCGAGGCGAGGTCTCACAGAATCGATTTCGTCGTTCAGCGCGGTGAAAGCCTCCTGTTTGGAATCGCAGGAAACCGAGTGACCGCATCTCTGGCCGTTGACGAACAGGGCGGCTGACCATCGGTGTGCGTTTTTCCCGATGCTGCCTGTGATTGTGAATCGAAACTCCGTAAGCTCCAAGGCGTTCCTCCGCTGCTGGACCGATCATACGCTGAATTAGTCGGAGGCAATGCGGGGATGCGCGAGCAGTGCTACGCTGAGGCGAGTGCGAAGGGAGAGAGAAGAACGGTATAAATGACCATTCCCGAATCGGTATCGATCTTCCTGAAAAGATATCAACCTTACGCTTATTGCAATGATTGCATTCGAGAACATGTCGGCCTGAAGCGACGCCAGGACGCACAGCGCGTTACCTTCGTTCTTGGGCAAACGCGAGAATTCACGCGCGAGAAGAGAAATTGTGTGCTTTGCGGGAAATACAAGAAGACAACTCGTGCGAATTCAAATTAGCCCACTACCCGAAGATCCCCTTCACATCACTCGTCACTGACTCTCCTTTACGACTGGGGCCTCCCCAGCACTGCAAAAGGAACGGTCTACACACGAATGCATACTGCAGCAAACATTTCTCAAATCAAAACGGAGCTGAAACTCCTGAATCGCGTCAAGAGCACTCTGGGTGGACACCAATCGGACCCGCAAAGCTTGAGATCGTATGGGATTCGAAGCTTCCGCTGTCAATCGAAAGCCCGTGCTTCTTGTCTCATTGGATCAATCCTCCTGGTCAGCATTTAGGTGAGGTCGAGAGTTTGCCATTTGCGTGTTCCACACGAAACCATCACGCCCGGCAGCACCTGGATAGTAATAAGTTCCACAGCGACGTAGGTAAGCGCAACGGCCCGTCTTCTGGATCGCGTCCTTGCCGTATAGAAAATAGCACTCCAGAGGGATGCACGGCTGAGCGCGATACAGATACTCTTGTCTCGAACGCTCCTGTCTACTGAGGAACTAGTGACATTTGAGAAGTTGCAAGAAACGCTTCTTGCTGTGGAGCGGGCCGCCCGAAACGGAAACATCCGGGCCGTTCTCACGTTGACGATCGAAGCCGAAGAGACGGCGCTCCAGCTTGAGCATGAGTTGCGGAAACGTCCATACGGCGCAGCCGCAAGCAGACGGCAGATGAGCACGGAGTGAGCGACAGCATCCGATTCAGGATTCTCTCCCTTTGCTTTACTCTCTCAGGGTTCGCGGGGTAGAACGAGCGTATGCGGGACGCAGAAAGGGCTCGAGAAGCATGTGCCATGGGACGAGCGCCGCAAAGGGCACGGCGTGACTTCAGGAGGGGACCGTGGGATCTTTTTTGGTGGCAGGCGTTCTGAAAGACACTGGGCGAGAGGTCAGATGCAAGATCCTCGCGCAGATGGAATTTGCGGAATCGATTCAAGTCTATTCGCAGTTCATGGTCGTCCATGCCCCAAAGGGTTTGCCTGACGGCCTCTACGACCTGTCTTTTGATGGTTACGCGGGGAAAACCCAAAAGCTCGATGGTCTGTGGGTCCATCAGACGTCTGCCCGCTTCATCGATTCTAATTCCATAGGCTGACCACTCGCTTAACCTCCTCGCGTCATCTCGAAGGGAAATGGAGACGTCAATTACCCCAGGCACCGCTGAATAACGGGTGTCGCCTGCGTTGCGTCTTTCGAATCTGCGTGACCAGGAGTTCGTATTCGATTCGGGGAGCACGCGCCGCAAGTGAGCAGGTCTCCCCATCTTGTCCGGCCTGATTCCCTATCCGTGCCATTCTCAATCGTACGAATACGAGTCAAGATTCCCACATGCGAGTAAACCTGAGCACTCGACCGTCGCATCGCTCGACAGCCCACACAGGCACCATCCCGCTTGACCTGACCATTCGCCCGGCATGTGGGATACCCGGAGATTACGAGCGCCCAATGGATAGTGGAGCGCTATTGCGATTGCTTCGGCAACAAACCGATCTGCCAGCCTATGTAATCGAGACGTTTGAAACCAAACTCCGTGCGCCTGTGGGTGCGCGTCTGCTGGCCGTGGAACTGAGCGAGAAGGTCCTTACCGATATTGGATAGTTTATCGACTAGTGGTTCGGCCCGCTGCTTCTGGAACATCGCACTCCTCTCCAATCGTCAGCGAATCACACGTTTCGTCGCGCTCATTCTGAATTGCACACGCCCGTGCAAGATGTGTTAGCGAAATCGAAAAGGCGAACCCTCCATAGAGACGCTGCTTCCAATCGCTAATCGCTCGGTCGGGAGAAGGCATTCTCCATCCTCAGTGAGGATACAGGTGCTGATTCCACGCGATGGTCTTCCGGCATTCTCACCGGGAAGCAGCAATCCGATCACCGGAAGTGTCGGCCACAAGGCGTCAGAATATTCGTCAGAGGTGACATCCGTCACCTCTTCCCCCACTTCAGCCTTGGCACTATAGCCCTATCCATATTGGAGGAACCAAAGGCTGACATGGATCAATCACTCCTGTTTCACAAGTTGAATGATGTAGCAGCAACAATCGAGCTTCCGAAAGACTCTATCCTGTTTCAGTCTGGAGATGCTGCTAAGGGACTCTACCTGATTCGTTCCGGAAGAGTGGCACTTCACTGGGGAACCGTCGAACACGACTTCCTCCAGGAGTCTGTCGGTTCTGGCGAAATCGTCGGCTTAGCAGCGGCATTGAACGGAATTTACGATGCAACTGCGCGTCTCGCTGAAGACGCGGACCTGGGTTACGTTCCTCTCCACGCATTGTATCAACTTGAGGACTGCTGCCCCGCAGTGGGTCGTGCCATCACTGAATTGATCGCGTATCGAGTGATTTGCCGTCGCGCTGCTTTTCGGGGTGTGTGATATTCGTTCGTCTCAGTCAGCCCGCTGGCCTGATTGGCAACCAGCGGGGTTTTTTGATACGATTTGCCAGCCACTTCGGGGATTGCTGCCCATCACACAATCCCGCGAGTGCCGCCTTCGCCCGCTGTCTCACGCAGGGACAGCGGGCATTTTCTATGCATTGTTCCGCTTCCTATCCAGACGGACAAACGGGCTGTCTGCACAGAAAGGAATGCTGTTCAGGTAGCCGCTGGCGATCGCCCAGCGTTCAGCGTGAGACACATAAGCGGAAGTGGTATCGCTCAATCTGCATTGCTCCTTAGGCCGGGCTCTGCATTTCGGGCATACGAAATTGAGGGAAAAATCCGCAATCGGCATTTCAACCTCTTCCTGCGCTGTGGCCAGATTCCCAGGGGCGCTTGATTCTCCCACGGCTGATGGTTTCCGCCCCACGCCAAAATGCGCCCTGTCAGGGCCTGTTCAGCATCCGGGCGTCACGGGGGTGACGCACGGAAGCGCATAATGCTGGGGGGTGCCGTGATGAATGGGGAACGATCTAAAGTTGTCGATCTGATAGCTGACGCGCACCGCGTTATACTCGCCCTTGATGATTTCGCGGGACGTGATGGGTCACTAGAGATAGCTATCGCTGTCAGAAACGGCTTGCGCGTCTACGCACAGCTTATTGACTATCGCCACATCGAGCGGATGAGCGCGGATGAATCGTCTCTCCTCCAGAGTGCGATTGATCTTCTCCGGGCGAGGCTGCGCTTCTTGGGGGAAGTGGTCTAGTGTCACTTCGCGTGCGTTGCGACGAATCAAGCTGAAATGAGGAAAAGCCCCGGCGCATTGCCGGGGCTTTTCTGTTCCGAAGTCGTCACCGTTCAACTTATAGGTCGCTGCCAACATTGGTGAACAAGGCATTAATGCTGCCTGCCAGGCCATTCAAGCCAGCGATAGCAACGAGAGCGATCAATGCAGAAATTAACGCATATTCGATGAGGTCCTGACCGGACTCATCAAACAAAAAGTCTTGCAGGAGTCCTTGAGTGTTCTTCATATGGTTCTCCTAGTCAGGCCGGGAATTCTCCTGACGATGCAATTTAATAAATTACTGTCGTTTTAGACAATAGCCAGTTGAAGGGATTACAAAGGTAACGAATTCGGCCGGGATTAAGTCACAACCGCCAGTGCATGATCTCCGGACTCCCGTACCTGCTCCCTCACATTTGGAGACCTCCTATAGAATTGCCTGAGTCAACTTGCACCTTTCCCAATCTTGCATCACATGGAGAATCTTCAGAATGGATTCACAATCGATGTTGAAAGCAATCGACGCAGAACTGGAAGTGCTAGTCCGCGCAAGGAGCATCCTCAACAACAACGAGACGAACTTCCTCAGGACACCTGCAGCTTCAAAGCGCAAACGCGGGAAGTACACCTTGAGCGCTGAGGCTCGCGAGAGGATCGCAGCCGCACAGCGCAAGAGATGGCTGCTCGGAAGAAAGCTG
>Ga0210396_10005531_pt1 | contig 12212 bp, 13 predicted proteins | sample IncBWH17OmetaG_FD_155466 | JGI IMG/M metagenome (GOLD analysis project Ga0210396, IMG submission 155466) | Forest soil microbial communities from Barre Woods Harvard Forest LTER site, Petersham, Massachusetts, United States - Inc-BW-H-17-O ...
AGGCTTCTGGACGCAGATGCAAGACAACAACTCCAAGTTCCAGTTCGGCGTCGACGTCCTGATCGTATCGGGACAGGCGCTGATCGCCACGCCGCGCTCGTCGCACATTCAGATGCAGGGAGGTTGACCATGGCTTATGTGGCCGTGAAGGGGGGCGAGCGGGCGATCACCAACGCCCACAAGTGGCTGGCCGAAGAGCGCCGCGGCGATCCGTCGGTGGGCGAGATCGAAACCGCCCAGGTGCGCGAGCAGCTCTCGCTCGCCGTCGATCGGGTGATGGGCGAAGGCTCCTGCTACGACCGCGACCTCGCCGCCCTGGCGGTCAAGCAGGCGCGCGGGGATCTGCCCGAAGCGGTGTTCCTGGTCCGCGCCTACCGCACCACCCTGCCCCGCTTCGGCGCGTCCGAGCCGATCGACACCGTCGAAATGGCCGTCCGCCGGCGCGTTTCGGCGGCCTTCAAGGACATCCCCGGCGGCCAGGTGCTTGGCCCGACCTTCGACTACACCCACCGCCTGCTCGACTTCGCCCTGGCGGCCGACGGCGAGACGGCGCCCCGCGCAGTCGTGGCCGAAGAGCCCCAGGCCTACCCGATGCCGACGATCGGCTCGGTGTTCGCTCACGAGGGCCTGCTGGAATCCGACGAGCAAACCCCGGATGCGTCCGAGCCCTTCGATCTGACCCGCGAGCCGATGAGCTTCCCCGCAGATCGCGACCAGCGGCTGCAGGCGCTCGCTCGCGGCGACGAGGGTTTCCTGCTGAGCCTCGCCTATTCGTCCCAGCGTGGCTGGGGCAACACCCACCCGCTCTGCGGCGAGATCCGCATGGGCGAGGTCGCCGTCGAGTTCGTCCCCGACGAACTGGGCTTCGCCATCGAGGTCGGCGAGATCACCGTCACCGAATGCCAGATGCTGGGGGGCCTCACGGGCTCGGCGGAAAAGCCGCCGCAGTACACGCGGGGCTATGGCCTCGTCTTCGGCCACAGCGAGCGCAAGGCGATGAGCATGGCCATCGTCGACCGTGCGTTGCGCGACCGCGCCACCGAAGCGGGACAGGTCGCCCCGGTGCAGGACGAGGAGTTCGTCCTCTATCACTCCGACAACGTCGAAGCCTCGGGCTTCGTGCAACACCTCAAGCTGCCGCACTACGTCGACTTCCAGGCCGACCTGCAGCTCATCCGTCGTCTGCGCCGAGAATACTTCGAGCGCCAAAGCCTGAAGGTAGCCGCGGAATGAACCTCGCGCCCTCATCCAACAACGCACCCGAGCGTTACTACAACTACGCCTATCTCGACGAGCAGACCAAGAGGATGATCCGTCGGGCCATCCTCAAGGCCCTGGCGATCCCTGGCTATCAGGCGCCGTTCGGCTCGCGCGAGATTCCGGTGCCCTATGGCTGGGGCACGGGCGGCATCCAGCTGACCGCCGCGATCATCGGCCCGGACGACGTCTACAAGTGCATCGACCAGGGCGCAGACGACACCACCAACGCGGTGTCGATCCGCCAGTTCTTCGCCAAGGTGGCCGACGTCGCCACGACCGAGGACACGAACCAGGCGACCATCATCCAGACGCGCCACCGGATCCCCGAGAAGTCGCTGAAGCAGGGCCAGATCCTGGTGTTCCAGGTGCCTCAGCCCGAACCGTTGCGCTTCCTCGAGCCTCGCGAGACCGAGACGCGCGCCATGCACGCCTACGAGGAATACGGCCTGCAGTACGTCTCTCTCTACGAGAACATCTCGCGCTACGGCCGCATCGCCTCGACGGCGTCCTATCCGGTGATGGTCGAGGAGCGGTATCTGATGTCGCCCTCGCCGATCCCGAAGTTCGACAACCCGAAGCTGGACGAGAACGAGGCGATCATGCTGTTCGGCGCCGGCCGCGAGAAGCGGATCTACGCCGTACCGCCCCACACGCATGTGCGTAGCCTCGACTTCGAGGACTATCCCTTCGAGACGCAGACCTGGGAGGAAACCTGCGCGCTGTGCGGCGCGGACGACGCCTACCTCGACGAAGTCGTGCTCGACGATGCGGGCGCTCGGATGTTCGTCTGTTCCGACACCCACAACTGCGCCGAGCGCCGGGCGGCGGGACACGCCGGCCCGATGGCCGACCACCAGCTCGCCCGGGCCGAAGAGGGGGACGCGCAATGAACGCGATGACCGCCAAGATCGAAACCGCCCCGCTGCTTCGGGTCGAGGGCGTCTCCAAGTGGTATGGCCACGTGGTGGGCTGCACGGACGTGTCGTTCGAGATGCGCCCGGGTGAGGTCCTGGGCGTCGTCGGCGAGAGCGGCTCGGGCAAGACGACGCTCTTGAACTGTATCTCCGGCAAGCTCACGCCCTCGGCCGGCTCGGTCCAGTTCGAGACGAGCCGCTTTGGCATGACCGACATCTACGCCCTGTCGGAACCGGACCGCCGCCGCATGCAGCGGGAAGACTGGGGCTTCGTGCACCAGAACCCGCGCGATGGGCTGAGAATGCGCGTTTCAGGCGGCGCCAACGTCGCCGAGCCGATGATGAACCTGGGCTCGCGCCACTACGGCAAGATGCGCCAGGCGACGATCGACTGGCTGGAGCGGGTCGAGCTGGACACCCGGCGCATCGACGACCGCCCCGCGCACTTCTCCGGCGGCATGCAGCAGCGCATCCAGGTGGCCCGCAACCTGATCCACGGCCCCAAGCTGGTGTTCATGGACGAGCCGACGGGCGGACTGGACGTTTCGGTGCAGGCGCGGCTGCTGGATCTGTTGCGCGAGCTGGTGCGCGACCTGCGCCTGGCCGTGATCATCGTCACCCACGACATGGCCGTGGCGCGCCTGATGGCCGACCGGCTGCTGGTCATGAAGGGCGGCGATGTGGTCGAGACCGGCCTGACGGACCAGGTGCTCGACGATCCCCAGCACCCCTACACCCAGATTCTCGTCTCTTCCGTACTGCAGATCTGAGGCAGGCCATGTCGCAAGCAAACAAGCCCCTCATCCTGGTCGAGGACCTGGCCAAGACCTTCACACTGCACAATGCGGGTCCGGCGATCATTCCCGTCTTCGAGCGGCTGGATCTCGCGGTCGGCCCGGGCGAGTGCCTGGTGCTGGCTGGCGACAGCGGCGCGGGCAAGTCGTCCCTGATGCGCTCGATCTACGGCAACTACATGCCGAGCGAAGGTTCGGTGAAGGTGCTGCACGACGGCGCCTATGTCGACATCACCAAGGCCAGTCCGCACGAGGTGCTGGAGGTCCGCCGCCGCACGCTGGGCTATGTCAGCCAGTTCCTGCGCGTGATCCCGCGCGTCCCGACCCTGCAACTGGTCATGGAGCCTCTGCTCGAAAACGGCGTGGCCCGGGAAGAGGCGCAGGAACGGGCCACGGCCCTGCTCACCGCATTGCGCCTTCCGACCGAACACTGGGACCTGCCGCCCGCCACCTTCTCCGGCGGCGAGCAGCAGCGGGTCAACATCGCCCGCAGCTTCATCCGCGAGTATCCGATCATGCTGCTCGACGAGCCCACCGCCTCGCTCGATCGCGAGAACCGCGCCATCGTGGTCTCGCTGATCAAGACGGCGCTCGGCCGCGGCGCGGCGATGATCGGCATCTTCCACGACCTGGACGTGCGCGACGCCGTGGCCACGCGCCTGTTCCAGGTCACCGACTTCAAGACGGCGGCGTGACCATGACCGAACTTCGCATCTTCAGTGAACAGATCATCACCCCGGACGGCCTGGTCCGCGGCGAGGCGGTGCTGCGGGGCGGCGTCGTTCTCGCGCTCGAGCCCCGCGCCGCGGCCTCGGCCGGCGCGCTCGACTGGGGCGCGGACATGCTGGCGCCCGGCCTCGTCGACATCCACACCGACAACTTCGAAAAGCACTATCAACCCAGGCCCGGCGCGTTGTGGGACGCCTATGGCGCGGCGCTCGCCCACGACGGCCAGTGCGCAGCGGCCGGCATCACCACCGTGTTCGACAGCCTCAGCCTGCACGGCGGCAAGGACGGGCTGGACCGCAAGGAGGCGCTGGCGCCGATGATCTCGGCGATCGACGCGGCCCGCGCGGACGACGCCCTGCGCGCGGACCACCTGCTGCACCTGCGCTGCGAGGTGACCAATCCCGAGCTTCTGAACCTGCTGGAGCCCTATGTCGACCACCCCAGGTTGCGCCTGCTGTCGGTGATGGACCACACGCCCGGCCAGCGGCAGGTGGCCAATGTCGAGAAGATGCGCGAGCGCTTGCTGGCGGATGGCCGCTCGGAAGCGGAAATCGAAGAGCTCCTGGACGGCGGCAAGGGCTGGCGCGATCCTTCGGCCGCCACTCGCCATCGCCGCAGCGTCGTCGGCTTCGCCCATGAATTCGGCCTGCCGCTCGCCGCGCACGACGACGCCACGGTCGAACATGTCGAGGAAGCGCACGCCGACGGCTGCGTCATCTCCGAGTTCCCGGTCACCCTGGAGGCGGCGCGCCTCGCCCGCGGCTTTGGCATGCAGATCGTCATGGGCGGCCCGAACTTCGTGCGCGGCCGCTCCCACTCGGGCAATCTCTCGGCCAGGGACACCGCGCAGGCCGGCCTGCTGGACATCGTCGCGTCGGACTACGTGCCCCTCTCCATGCTGCGCACGGCTTTCCTGCTGATCGACGAGTACGGCTGGACCCCGCAGGACGCCCTGGCGACCGTGGCGCGCAACCCGGCCCGCAGCGTCGGCCTCGACGACCGGGGCGAGATCGCTCCAGGCCAGCGCGCCGACCTCCTGCGGGTGTTCCGCACACCCTCCGGCTGGCCCGCCCCCATCGAAGTCTGGCGCGAAGGACGGCGCGTGGCATGAGCGCGCGCTACGCCGTCTACTACACCCCGGCCGCCGACACGCCCCTGACCCGGCGCGCGGCCACCTGGCTCGGGCGGGACGCCTTCGGCGGCGAAGACCTGCGCCGGCCGGCGTTTCCCGACCTGCAGGACCTCGACCTCGATGTCGTGACATCGGACCCGCGCGGCTACGGCTTCCACGCCACGCTCAAGGCGCCCTTCGAGCTCGCGCCCGACGTGGCCGAGGCCGAGTTGCTGGAATTCGCCGCCGGGTTCGCCGCGCGCCAGGCGCCGTTCGAGGCGACGCTGGCGCCCGCCAAGCTCAGCCACTTCATCGCCCTGCAGCTCGTGGCCCCGACGCCGCAGATGCAGGCGCTACACGCGGCGTGCGTGCGCGAGTTCGACCCGTTCCGCGCGCCACTCAGCGATTTCGACCTGACCCGGCGGCGCAAGGCTCGGCTGACGCCAGAGCAGGACGAGCGGCTGGCAGCCTGGGGCTATCCGTATGTGTTCGAAGACTTCCGCTTCCACATGACCCTGACCGGGGCGGTCCGCGACGAGGCGATCGCCGGACGCCTGCTGGCGGCTCTGGAGGCGCATTTCGCGGACCTGACCGGCCCGCATCGTTTCGACAGCGTGGCGGTGTTCAGGCAGGACGCCCGCTCGGCGCCGTTCGACGTCCTGGCCCGCTTCGAGTTCGAGACAGTCCCCGCCGCTTAGAGGGCGCCCATCTCCCGCCGAAAAGGCGCTCCCTGTACGTTATTGCAGTCGCAACGTCTTCACTCAGAGATGGCGTGTCTCGGACGGACATTCCCACCAGCGATCATTCAGCTGGTCCACATAGGTGATCGGCGCCGCCACCAGCTCGTTGATGTCAACGCCCTCCAAGCAGGCCACGCTCACGTTGTAATAGGTTGGACCGTCCCCGGGGACGTCGACGAATTGAAACGGCCGCACCCCGCAGGTCCGGCAGAAGTAGCTGTGCGCTACGTGCGCTTTGAAGCTGTAGTCCTGCAGTGCTTGCTCGCCGCGGGTGAGGCGAAAGGTGTCTGGCGTCGCGCGTACCGTCCACAGCCGCGACTTCGCGCATATCGTGCAGTTGCACTTCGTGGTTCCCGCGCCGATGTCGACATCCGCCGCGAACCGCACGGCGCCGCAGTGACACGCGCCCAGATAGGTCCTCTTCACGTCACGCTCCCGTCTCCGCCCGCCTCGCCTTCGCGCCAGTCCCCTACCTGAAACGCGAGCGGCGATGCCGCTGTCTCGCAAACTCACTTTCTCACTCTACTCACGTGGACCGCAGGATGTGTCAGTATCGCGTGGCGCACAACGGCCTCAGTCCCTGATTGGCGCGCGACCTTCGGCGGCCCTCACGAGCGCACTCGGACGGATCTCTACAGCCTCGTCAGCGCGGCGATGAACGCCGCAACCCCGTCAGACCGGCCCGAAGCGCGCCGACAAGGTCCGGAACCAGCTCTTCAGTAGTCAAACCATGAGGAGAGCTCTCGGTTCTTTCCATCTGTATATGGCGGGAACAGGTGATCGATGGCGACATCGGGCGGGGAAATCAACATCGACTTGGCGTGTGTGAGCATGTTGTATCCCTCCTTGCCATAATAGTGACCCATGCCGGCGGGGCCGACACCGCCAAAGGGCATCGTCTCGATGTACAGGTTGATGTTGGTTTGGTTGACCGCGCCGCCACCAAACGAAAGTTCACCGATGAAACGATCGATGTTTGCCTGATCCCGGCTGAAGATGAACGCCGACAACGGATGCGGCGTAGCGGCAATTCTGGTGAAGACCTCGTCCAAGCCCGTATAGGTCAGGATCGGTAGAATAGGGCCGAAAATCTCATCCTTCATGATCTCGTCGTCCCAGGAAATCGGAAAGAGGATAGTGGGATCGAGGTATCGGGCCTTCGCATCCGCTCCACCTCCATAGACGATCCTGGCGGGGTCGATCAGGGCGGACAGCCGGTTGACCTCCTTCTCGCTGATGACCCGCGAAAAGTCCGGATTGTTCCTGGGATCGCTGCCGTAGAGGTCGACGACCGCTCTTTTTGCTTCGGAGACAAACTCCTCCGCGATCGCAGCGTCGACATAGGCGTAGCCGGGCGAGGTGCACCATTGTCCTCCCCAGGCCATCGCTCCCCAGACGATCTTCTTCGCCGCGTCGGGAATATTGGCTGTCCGGTCGACGACCGCGGGATTCTGACCACCGAGTTCGAGCACAACGGGCGTCAGGGTCTCGGCCGCGGCGTGCGCGATGACCTTTCCGACCTTCGTGCTGCCCGTGAAGAAGATGAAGTCGAAGGGCAGCTTCAGCAATTCAGTCGTTTCCTCGCGATCTCCCGCGACGGCGGCGACCGCGCGAGGATCGCAATATTTCGGGACGAGATCGAGCAGAAGGGCCGACGTCGCCGACAGCTTCTCGCTGAGCTTGAGGATGCAGGTGTTGCCGGCGCCGAGGGCCATGATCGCCGGACGCAGAAGCAGCAGCAAAGGCCCGTTGGATGGCCCAATAACCAGCGCCACCCCATAGGGATCTCGATAAACCATGCCCTTGTGGCCGGTTCGGGCGAGCGCCTTGGGAACTGGCGCTTCCGACGGCGCCATCCAGGCTTCGAGCTGGCTCTTCTGATATTCGGTCTCGAGAAAAGTGGCGACCGTCTCGAAGACATATTCCTGGCTCGCTGTCTTGAAATCACGAGCGATGGCGTCCTGTAATTCCGCCTCGTTCTCCTTGATCATTCGCCCCAGGCGGTCGAGCTGCTCGACTCTCCAGGCATGGGACCGGGTGACGTTGCTGGCGAAAAGCGCCTTCTGCCCGTCGAAAAGCTGCTGGAACCTGTTCACCGCATTGCTCCTAGACCGGAGGATTTCCGTCAAATTGCTGGGCGCCCGGCACAGGCTCCACCGCCCGAGAGCTCAGTCCATTGTCAGAACCATGCGCAGGCGCGCCTTGCCGGCCATCATCTTCGCGTAGGCCTCAGGCGCCTCTTCCAACGACGCCGTCTCGATCATCGCTGAGACGCCGCTCAACGCGCTGAAGCGAAGCGTCTCCTCGCCGGTCGCGGGATCACCCGTGAGCGCGCCCTCCAGCTTGCGGCTTCCGAAGACGAGGTCCGCGGCGGAGACCTCGATCGGCTCCGGCGATAGACCCAGCAGCACCGACACTCCGCCTGGCCGCAGACCCTTGAAGGTCTCGTTGACTGTCTTGCCGCCGGAAGCCGTAACCAGGATCACCTTCGCGCCGCCGAGAGCCTGCAGCGCCTGGGCGGCGTCGCCGGCGGCGCCGTCGATGTAGTGGTGCGCGCCGAGCGTCTTCGCGAGCTCCGCCGTCTGCGCGCCCCGGCCGATCGCGGCGACCTCAAAGCCCATGCGCCGCGCGTATTGCACGCCGAGATGGCCGAGCCCGCCAATTCCCAACACGGCGACCAGGTCGCCGGGCTTTGCGGGCGAAGCGCGCAGGGCGCTGAAGGTGGTGAGCCCCGCGCACAGGAGCGGCGCGGCGGCGACTGACGAAAGCTCGTCGGGGATCGAGACCAGACCGCTCGCCCTGGCGATCAGCATTTCCGCGTATCCGCCGTCGCGATGAATGCCGGTGAACTCCTGGTTGCGGCAGTTCACCAGGTCCCCGGCGCGGCAGAATTCGCAGTAGCCGCAGAAGCCGCCGAGGAAGCCAACGCCGACGCGCTGTCCGACGGCCCAGCCCTGCACATGAGCGCCCAGCGCATCGACCCGGCCGACGGCCTCGTGGCCGGGGACACGAGGCCAGTCGATGGGAAACACGCCTTCGACGGTGCCGGCGTCCGAATGGCAGACGCCGCAGGCCTCCACCCGCACCCGCACCTCCCCCGGGCCGGGCTCGCGAATGGGCTTGCGCACAAGCTCGAGGCGGCCCGGGGCGACGGCCTGCACCGCTCTATAGGTCGACGCGCCTTGCATAGTCCGGCTCCTCGCAGACGGAACAGGCGTCACAACCGGGCGCCACGAGCCTGGTAGGTTGCTTTCGCCCCTCGGCAGTTCCAATTGCTGGGAGGGTCAAAGTTTTGGCCGAGAGGGACAAAGCGGTGCCTGGAGGCCCTATTCACGAGATCGGCATCGTGAATTACCCCGGTGCGCAGGCAGCCTGCATCTTGAGCCTGACCGACCTCTTCGGCATCGCCGGGGCGATTGCACCCGATCAACGGCGATCTGGCCAAGCCGCTCTTCGCGTTACGCACTGGAAGCCGGTCGACAGCTTCGACGCGAACCTTTCCTGCGTCTACGACAGCGCACCGCGCGGCAGCCCACAACCGCGGACCTTGATCATCCCGCCGACCGTGCAGGACCCCGATCCTGATATTCCCGCCGGTGTCGTTTCATGGGTGCGCAATCGCCACGCCTCTGGCGCCATGTTGGTTTCACTGTGCTCAGGCGCGTTTATCCTTGCCGAAACCGGGCTGGTGGACGGGCAATCGGTCGCCACACATCAGATTTGCGCACCGGCGCTGGCGAGGCGTTTTCCAAAAATCTTCGTCGATACAGATCGCCGCATCATCGATCATGGCGACATCATTACGGCGGGCGGATTCCTCTCGTGGGTCGATATTGGCCTGCTTCTCGTTGATAGGATTCTTGGCCCCGAGATAAGGGCGGAGACGGCGCGCCTCGTCCTCGATGACCCGGGAGCGAGCGAGGGGCGCCATTTTACAGGCTTTGCCCCTCCTCAGACGCACGGAGATCGGGCCGTGCTGAAGGCCCAGGCATGGGTGCATGTCAGGGATGGACGAGGGGTCTCCCTTGCGGCCCTGGGGACGGCGGCCGGACTGGAACGGCGCACGCTGCTGCGGCGGTTCGTGAGTGCAACGGGCATGAGCCCCATTGAGTATTGCCGGCGCGTTCGCATTGCCCGGGCGCGCGAACTCCTGGAGGGAGGGATACTTCCTCAGAAAGAGATCGCCCAATCTCTCGGCTATACGGACGTAGCCTCGTTTGCACGTGCGTTTCGCAGGGCCGTAGGCTCGACGCCGGGAGCCTACCGCAAGACGATTGTCCGCGAAGGCGCCTCGCTGGCTGATTTTGCTGCGAAAGACGGCTCCGCGTCAGAGCAAACACCCTTTAGGCGGCCCTCCGGGGCTACCGTGACGGGCGCCCTGCCCCCGCGCTTGGCTAGGGCCGCGTCAGAGCGGCGATGAAGGCCGCCACCCCCTGGTCGAGCGGGCCATCGTTCCATACCTCGACCAGGTCCGTCGCCAGGATCGGGACGGCCGCCGCCCTGGCGATGCGGGTCTCGACGTCGGCCGCGCTCTCGCGGCCGCGCTGCAAGAGCCGCTCGCGCAATATCGCGGGATCCGCCTGGACCGAGACGACGCGGACGCGGGCGAAGCTTCGCTCCGCCTCGTCCAGCACGCCGCGGGACACATTGACGACTACCGTGCGACCGGCCGCCAGATCGCGCCGCACTTCGGAGGGCACGCCGTAGGCGAGGCCGTGGGCCCGCCAGGAGAGGGCGTAGTCGCCAGCCTCCCGTCTGGCCTCGAACTCCCGGTCGCTGATCGCGACGTGATCCTCGCCGCCGGCGCCGGCGGGTCGGGTCACCTCGCGCCGCGCGAACACGATCCGGCCGTCCGCCAGCCTGGCGCGGGCGGCCTCCATCAGGCTGTCCTTGCCGACGCCGGAGGGCCCGACGACGAGGACCAGGAGACCCGGTTCAGCCGTGCTTGGCGACAAAGGCTTCGGCATCGAGGCGGCGGAAATCCTCCAGAGCTGCGGCGAGCCGCTCATGCTCCCAGTCCCACCAGGCGATGGCCAGGAGGGCTTCCTGCACGGGCCTGGGAAATCGCTCGCGGATCGGGCTGTTGGGCACGCCCGCCACTATGGTGAAGTCCGGCACATCGCGCGAGACCACGGCGCCCGCGCCGACCACCGCGCCTGTGCCGATCGTGACACCTGGCAGGATGGTCACGCCATGGCCGAGCCAGACGTCATGGCCAATCATCACCCGGTGCGAGCGCCTCCACTCGAAGAAATCCGCATCATCCTCGTCCCCCATCGCATAGGACACGGCGCGGTAGCTGAAATGGTGCTGGGCCGCGCGCCAGGTCGGATGGTTGCCCGGATTGATACGCACGTCGCGCGCGATCGAGCAGAACTTGCCGATCGTGGAATAGGCCGCCGAGGAGTCGGTGACGATGTAGCTATAGGCCCCCATCGACACTTCTGAGAGGCTGGTGCGCGCCCCCACCCGGGTCCAGGGGCCCAGAATGCTGTCGTGCACATGGGCGTCGGGATCGATGTGAGGCTGCGGATCGGGCGCCGGGCGCTCTTTCGCAGCCCTCGGCGGCGCCTCGGGGAACCGCTGGAAATAGTGCTCATCAGAAGCCAGCGGGCGGTCGGCGAGCTGCAGCATCACGCAGCGGTCTCCATGGTTACGGCCGCATCGCGGGCCCACTTGCCTGTCCCGCCGTAGATCTGCGCCAGAGCGTCGGCGGTCAGCTTCTGCGGCAGGTCGTCGAACACCACCCGCCCGCGCGACATCGCCACGACGCGGTCGCAGTAGCGCCGGGCGATCTCGAGGCTGTGCAGGTTGACGATCACAGGGATGTTCCGCCGCCGGCACACCTGCAGCAGCGCGTCCATCACCACTTCGGAGTTCACCGGGTCGAGCGAGGCCACCGGCTCGTCGGCCAGCAGCACGTCGGGCTCCTGCATCATGGCGCGCGCAATGGCGACCCGCTGTTGCTGGCCGCCGGAGAGCGTCTCCGCCCGTTGCAAGGCGGCGGAAGCCATGTCGAGGGTCTCGAGCTCGAGGATGGCCCGCGCCCGGTCTTCGGCGGGGAAGGACTTGACCAGGCTCGAAACCAGGGGCCGCGCGGCGACGACGCCAATCAGCACGTTCGTGATCACGTCCAAGCGCGGACAGAGGTTGAACTGCTGAAAGATCATGGCGCAGCGGCGACGCCAGTCCCTCAAGGCGGCGCCGCGAAGACGGGTGATCTCCACCCGGCCGTGCGTCATCGTACCCGAAGTCGGATCTGTCAGCCGGTTGATCATGCGCAGAAGTGTCGACTTTCCGGCGCCGGACCGGCCGATCACGCCGACGAATTCACCGGACCTAAATCGAAGAGACACGTCGTCTACGGCGACCTTGTCGCCGAAGCATTTGCGGACACCTTGCAATTCGAGCACGCTCGTCCTCCAGGCCTGCGCGGAGGCTATCGGCGGGGCGTGACCCGCCCGTGACAACTCCGGACCGGTCGATGTCGACGAGCTGCGGATTTATCCAGCTTTCGCTTCGAGTGGGCGCAGCCCGCGCCGTCGCCCGCAGACCGCGACCTAGGCTCGCGCGAGATGGGGCAGGGAATCGGCCAGCGGCCCCGCTCTCGGCGTGCGCTTCCACCACCATCCAGACGTTTCGTCGATGCGGATAAAACTCCCAA
>Ga0210396_10005533_pt1 | contig 12211 bp, 9 predicted proteins | sample IncBWH17OmetaG_FD_155466 | JGI IMG/M metagenome (GOLD analysis project Ga0210396, IMG submission 155466) | Forest soil microbial communities from Barre Woods Harvard Forest LTER site, Petersham, Massachusetts, United States - Inc-BW-H-17-O ...
TTCGTCTCCTCAGACCGCCAACAACCGCCAACCTAAGCTTGCCCCCGTGAACAGAAGTTCCCTCGCACTGGCATGTCCGAGATGCGTCGCGATCAATCCCTCAAACAATTCCGGTTTTCCATCCAAAGCCCGGACAACTCGCCTGCGTATCTTCGGATTCCGCCCAAGCCACAGCATCAAACTTCCCATCAACATCGTCCGCCTCATAATTTGCCGGTGCGCCCGCTCATAACCAGGCAAATCTTCATGCTTCATCGTGTCGGCCAGCGCAAATGCCTGCTGAAACGCCAACCGCAGCCCTTCCCCGGTAATCGCATCGACGCCGCCCGACGCATCCCCCACCAGCGCCACGTTGCCGCGTTGCACGTGCCGTAGCGTGCGCATCATTGTCAGCGCCCCGCGATCTCTGCTACTTAACTCAGCTCCCTCCAATTTATTCGCCAGCGCCGGTAATTCTTCTATCGCCCGGTCAAACGCCGCATATTCCGGCCTCTCCGCGATCATCACCACGCAGACTTCTTTTTCTCCAAGCGGCGTCACGTACGCCTGCGCCTTCTGCCCCCAATGGATCTCCATGTAGTCCGACCAAGGACGCACGCGATAATGCCGCCGCGTGGCGTACCGCTGTTTACACCGCGCCATTTGATCCAAGCCCGCCCAACGACGCACCCGCGAACCCTGTCCGTCTGTGCCAACGATCCATCTCGCTCTGATTCGCCTGCTGGAAAGTTGCACGCCGCTATCGTCAATGCCAGTCACCGGCGTCTTCCACAACATCCTGACTCCGCACTCTTCCGCTCTGGCCACCAAGCGTTCGTGCAGCAGCGGCCGGCGCAGCCCGATTCCCTGCCCATCCGGGAAATCTGCGCGCACCCACACGTTCTCCTGCGCAAAACAAATGCCTCGAAATCGAAATCCCTCCGTAGGACTGAGCTCCACTCCCAACGCCCGCAGCGATGCGAACGCCTCGGGCATCATCCCTTCACCACATGGTTTTTCAATCGGAGGCGCCGCGCCGTCGGCCAGCGTAACTTCAAATCCTTGTTGGCGCGCCGCAATTGCTGTAGCCAGTCCCGCTGGTCCTCCGCCCACAACAAATACGTCCGTACTCTCTCCCGAACAGACCACTCAGCCGCCTTTCTCAACCCCCAGTGTCCAACTCTCGCCAGTTGGGCACCACTCAATCTTTGTTAAATAAATGTCCGGCGCATGTCTTGCCGTTGTTGCTTTGCTTCGCATCGCTGCGCGCGTTTTACAACCGTCTCCTCGAGTTCCCCGCTAAATATTGACGGCTCGACGCGCCATCCCCAGCGCTTCGGTCCAGAAAGTTGCCGACGTTTGCGCCAGCTCCACCACTTCTCGAATCCCCGTAACGAATTCGTCTAGCTGTTCCGTTGTGACCATCAGCGGCGGCGCGGCTTTCAGCACCATGAAGTTGTTCCCGCAGATCTGCGTCAGAATTCCCTTTTCCCGGAACATTCGCATCACCACGATTTGCCCAAACATTGCTGGATGAATTTTGTAAAACGCTTCGTACAACGCGCGAAACGCCAGCTTCTTGGGCGGCACAAACTCAATCCCGCTCAGCAGCCCCATCCCGCGCACTTCCTTGACCATTTCGAACGGTCCCAGTTCGCTGCGCAATTTGGCCCTAAAGTCTTCGCCGAGCCGCAGCGCTCGCGGCCCCAACTGTTCCTGCTGTAAAACGTCCAGTGTGGCCAGTCCCGCCCTCATCGACAAACTGTTTTCACTAAACGTCGACGTGTGCACGATCGCCCGCTTCAGCGAAGAATACACCGCGTTGTACACCTTATTAGTCATCAGCACCGCGCTTACCGGCATCAGCCCGCCGCTCAACGCCTTTGCCAGCACAACCATGTCTGGTTGAACATCAAACTGGTGCGCTGCCAGAAAAGTTCCGGTGCGGTACATTCCCGTCTGCACTTCGTCCAACACAAATAGCGTGCCCGTCTTTCGGCAAAGTTCCTGCGCCTTTTGCAAATACTCGCGCGACGGCACGTGAATCCCGCCCTCCGCCTGCAGCGGCTCCACAACAAATGCCCCGAAGCGTTTGCCGGTTAGCGCGCTCTCCACCGCCGCAATATCTCCGTACGGCACGCCCTGCGTGTCCTGCAGCAGCGGACCAAAACCCTCCCGCCAGAACGCATCATTCATCAGCGACAGCGCGCCCGCGGTCAGCCCATGAAAGCTACTTTTCGCATACAAAATTCCTGCGCGACCCGTGGTCGCCCTTGCAAATTTAATCGCCGCCTCAACCCCTTCGCTTCCGCTGCTGCCAAAATAAACTTTTTCTAATCGTCCACCCGCCAATTCACACAGCCGCCGCGCCAATTCGCCAGCGATCTCCGGCACATGGCTCTGCAGCATCGCCGGCCCGCACTTATCCATCTCGTCTTTCAGCGCCTGAATAATATAGGGGTGGTTGTGCCCAGTGTTGTGCACGCAATAGCCCGAGAGGAAATCCAATATGCGGCGGCCGTCTTTGGTAAACAGCTCACAGCCCACACACCGCTCGTACTCGACGTTCATGCCCAGCAGGTTGAGCAAGGTGACCCACTGCGGGTTCACATATTCTTGATAGTTAGAGTTGGAAGAAGTCTCGACAGGCAAAGCGATCGTTGCGCTTTTAGTAGCCATGGTCAATGGATGCGCTCCTTTACGTTGGAGATGCCCTTATGCTTACCTACAACTCGCGAAACACGATTCCGTCACCACTGAGCTCGTCGACTCAATGAGTTTTATCATAACTGCCGCTTATTTTAAGTAGCACTTCTATTAATTTGACTGATTCCCCTTTCAGGTCCAAGCTTGTTCGGTAGCCAGCGCTTTGGTGTATCACCTTGCCTGCATCGTCGTGTGATTCTGCACAGCATCGACGGCAAGCGTGCAGACTACTCGCACCGCCACTGGTGGCAAGCTGATACACAGCGCATCATTCTCGGGGCCGTCACGCCGAGCCGATGGCCCAAGATTTTTGCTGTTTTCCTGAGGAAGGTCCTGTGACCGACAGTTCGCTGAAGCCTCGCAGTACAGCACTGACCGACGGTGCCAACCGTGCCCCTGCTCGCGCCATGCTTCGCGCCGTCGGCCTTAAAGACGACGACTTTTCCAAGCCGCTCATCGGCATCGCCAATACCTGGACGGAAATCGGCCCCTGCAATTATCACCTTCGCGAACTTGCCGAGCACGTACGCCAGGGAATTCGTGCCGCAGGTGGCACCGCCCTCGAATTCAACACCGTCTCGATTTCCGATGGCATCACCATGGGCACGGAAGGTATGCGCGCCTCGCTGATTAGCCGTGAAGTCATTGCGGATTCCATCGAACTCGTCACTCGCGGCAATCTATTTGACGGCCTGATTATCCTGGTCGGTTGCGACAAAACTATTCCCGGCGGCGTGATGGCGCTCGCTCGGCTGAATATTCCCGGCCTCATTCTCTACGGTGGCTCCATAGCTCCCGGTCAATTCGAAGGCCACTCCGTCACCATCCAGGATGTATTTGAGGCCGTTGGCGCACACGCGCGCGGCAAAATGAACGACCAGAAACTCAAAGAGATCGAATGTGCCGCCTGTCCGGGTGCCGGCGCGTGTGGTGGTCAGTTCACCGCCAACACCATGGCCCTGGTCTGCGAATTTCTTGGCGTCGCTCCCATGGGAATCTCTAGCGTCCCCGCTACCAACGAAGGCAAAGCCCATGCCGGCGAACTCGCTGGCAGATTGACTCTCGATCTGCTGCGAAAGAATCTGACACCTTCGAAAATCATCACCAAGCAGTCCATCGAGAACGCGATTGCCGGCGTCGCCGCCACCGGCGGTTCCACCAACGCCGTCTTGCATCTTCTCGCCATCGCGCGTGAGGCGGGCATTGCCCTTTCCATCGACGATTTTGATCGCGTCAGTTCGCGCACCCCAATTCTTGCTGATCTCAAACCTGGAGGGCGTTTTGTCGCAAACGATCTATACGCGGCAGGCGGCACTGCACTGGTCGCAAAGCGTATGCTTGAAGCTGGACTGCTCAAAGGCGATAGCCTCACCGTCACCGGACGCACTCTCACCCAGGAAGCTGCAAACGCCAAAGAAACTCCGGGCCAGGAAGTCGTCCGCACCAAGGACAATCCGCTCAAACCGACGGGTGGTCTAGTCATTCTGAAGGGCAATCTCGCTCCGGAAGGCTGCGTCGTTAAAGTTGCCGGCCACAATACGCAAAACTTCAAGGGACCAGCGCGCGTGTTCGACAATGAAGAAGCCGCGTTTGAGGCTGTCGACAAAAACAAAATTAAAGCTGGCGATGTCGTGGTCATTCGCTACGAAGGTCCGCGTGGCGGTCCTGGCATGCGCGAAATGCTCGGCGTTACCGCGGCTCTGGTAGGTTCCGGCCTCGGCGATTCCGTCGCGCTCTTAACCGACGGGCGCTTCTCCGGCGCAACTCATGGTTTGATGGCCGGCCATGTCGCTCCCGAAGCCGCGACCGGCGGCCCGATTGCCGCCATTCATGATGGCGACACCATCGTCTTCGATATCCCCAATCGCAAGCTCAACGTCGAAATCACCGACGCCGAAATGCAGAAGCGCCTCTCCGCCTGGCGCGCCCCGCAGCCGCGTTTCTCTCAGGGTGTTATGGCCAAATACGCGCTGCTTGTCTCTTCGTCGTCGCTAGGCGCCATTACCACCGTGCCCGCAAGCTTTTCAGCCGGCCCCACGCCGGTTTCCTCTGGGAGAACACTATGAAGCTGACTGGTGCGGAGATCCTCTGCGAAACGCTCACGCGGCTCGGCGTCCGTCACATTTTTGGGTATCCGGGCGGCGCCATTCTTCCGGTCTACGATGCTCTTGGCAAATCCAAACTGCATCACGTCTTGGTTCGTCATGAACAGGGTGCCACGCACATGGCCGACGGTTACGCGCGAGCCACCGGCGGTGTCGGCGTCGCAATGGCCACCTCTGGCCCTGGCGCCACCAACATGGTTACCGGCATTGCCACCGCCATGCTCGATTCTTCTCCCGTGGTTTGTATCACCGGCCAGGTCAGCAGCAAACTTCTGGGCTCCGATGCTTTCCAGGAAGTCGACATCACCGGCATCACCATGCCGATTACCAAGTACAACGTGGTCGTCTCCAAGGCCGAAGATATCGCGCGCACCGTTCGCGAAGCATTCGTAATCGCCAACTCTGGTCGCCCCGGCCCGGTCCTCGTCGATATCACCAAGGATGCGCAACAGGCCACCGCTGAATTCGATTGGGAAGCCAGCGAACCGAATCTTCCCCCAAAGCGCATTCGCGTCAATCACGACCAGGAAGAATTTGATCGCGCCGTCGAACTGCTGAACTCCGCTAAGCGCCCGATCATTCTCGCGGGTCGCGGCATCATTCTCTCTGGCGCCATGCGCATCTTTGAGAAATTCGTGCACACCAGCAACATTCCCGTGGCCATGACTCTGCTCGGCATCGGCTGCTTCCCTGCCGACGATGCTCTGAATCTCGGAATGATGGGCATGCACGGCGAAGCATGGGTCAACACTGCCATTCAAGAAGCTGACTTGCTCATCGCCATTGGGATGCGCTTCGACGATCGCGTCACTGGCGACCTACGCACTTACGCACGCAACGCCAAGAAAATTCACATTGAAGTCGATCGCTCGGAAATTAATAAAAACGTAAAGGTCGACGCCGCTATCATTGGCGATGCTGGCGAATCACTGACCAATCTGTTGCCTCATATCCACACCCGCGACCATAGTTCCTGGCTCTCCTACATCAAGGAACTCAAGGGTGATTCTGCTGTCCGCGACATCCAGACTCTGCCCGACAGCGGCCATCTCTACGCTGCACACGTCATCAATGATCTTTGGAAGGTGACCAACGGCAACGCCATCGTGGTCACTGACGTCGGCCAACACCAAATGTGGGAAGCTCAGTATTATCATCACAACGATCCCCGCACGCTCATCACTTCCGGTGGCTTGGGCACCATGGGCTTTGCTCTCCCCGCGGCGATCGGCGCAAAATTTGCCCGGCCCGACGCGGAAGTGTGGGTGGTCTGCGGCGACGGTGGCTTCCAAATGACCATGTGCGAACTCGCCACCATCGTGCAGGAAAAGATCAACATCAAGATCGCCATCATCAACAATGGCTTCCTCGGCATGGTTCGCCAGTGGCAGGAATTCTTCTACGACAAGCGCTATGTCGCCACTCCCCTGGTCGCGCCTGATTTTGCAGCTCTCGCCAATGCCTTCGGTATCCGCGGCGAACGCATCACCACCCGCGCCGAGGTGGTCCCCACGATCCAATCCGCGCGCGAAACCGATGGGCCGGTGCTCCTTGATTTCCGTGTCGAACAGGAAGACTCCGTTTACCCCATGGTTCCCGCAGGCGCCGCGCTTCACGATATGATTCGACGGCCGAATAATCCCCTCGTCGAAACCGCTACGGAACCCTAGGTCTTTGCGAGATACTAAGGACACTATGCAGACCATCGTTGCTTATGTTGAAAATAAACCCGGCGTACTGAATCGCGTCGCCTCACTCACGCGCCGCCTTGCCATTAATATCGATTCCCTGACCGTCGGCCCGACAGAAAACGAAGAAGTCGCCCGCATGACCATCTGCGCGCACACCGATGAAAAAGGAGCGCATCGCCTGGAGTCCAGCCTCGAGAAACTTGTCGATGTACTGCTCGCCGAGAATATCTCCGACCGCTCCATGCTCGAACGCGACCTCGCACTCATCAAAGTTTCCGCCGATCATCAGAATCGTCCCCATCTGATGGAACTAGTCAAGGCCTTTCGCGGGCGCGTTGTCGACGTTTCTCCTGATTCGCTCATCGTGGAAGTTTCGGACACTACCGACAAGATCGACGGATTGCTCGAAGTCCTGCGTCCCTTCGGTGTGCTCGAAATGGGTCGCACCGGACGCATTGCCATGACGCGCGGCAATGATGTGCTGCGTCCTCCGCTGCCTGTGCACGCCGGCAATGGAACCGAAAAAACTCCTCCGGCCAAATAACAAATGTCCTGCGGGCGAGTTGCTCCTGCCGAGTTTTGGAACGAATTCGAATCTTTAAACACAACACGCTTTTGCCGCTCAGCGGCCTACGAAAGGACAGAAATGGCAAATCTCTATTACGACAAGGACGCTGACCTCTCCCTGGTACAAGGGAAGAAAATAGCCATCATCGGCTACGGCTCGCAGGGCCACGCTCACGCTTTGAATCTTCGCGACTCTGGCGTATCCGTAGTGGTTGGACTTCCCGAGGGCAGCGCGTCCCGTGCTCGCGCCGAAAAAGATGGCGTCTCGGTCAAGACTCCCGCGGAAGCCGCTGCCTGGGCCGACGTCATCATGATTCTCGCCCCAGACACGCGTCAGCCAAAAATCTATAAGGAATCCATCGAGCCGCATCTCACTCCGGGCAAAACCCTGATGTTTGCCCACGGCTTCAACATTCGCTTTGGCACCATTCAGCCGCCAAAGTCCATCGATGTCAGCATGATTGCTCCCAAAGCCCCCGGCCACCGGGTCCGCGAAGTTTTCACTGAAGGCGGCGGTACCCCGGCACTCCTCGCCGTTCATCAAGATGCCTCCGGCCACGCCAAGGCTTTTGCTCTCGCGTATGCCAAGGGCTTGGGCACCACGCGCGCCGGCGTACTCGAAACTACTTTCACTGAGGAAACGGAAACTGACCTCTTCGGCGAGCAGGCTGTGCTGTGCGGTGGCGTCAGCGAACTTATCAAAGCCGGATTCGAAACCCTGGTCAACGCTGGCTATCAGCCAGAAGTTGCCTACTTCGAATGCCTGCACGAACTGAAACTCATCGTCGACCTTATTTATCGCGGCGGCCTGAGCTACATGCGCTATTCCATCAGCGATACTGCCGAACATGGCGACTATCACGCCGGCCCTCGTCTGGTTACCCAGCAGACTCGCGAGGAAATGAAAAAGCTACTCGCCGGCATTCGCGACGGCAGCTTTGCCAAAGCTTGGATCGAAGAGAACGAAAAGGGCTGCCCCAATTTCCTGGCGCGCCGCAAGGCCGAGCAGCAGCACACTATCGAACAACTGGGCCCCAAACTTCGCGCCATGATGCCTTTTCTCAATCCCATCGTTGCGCCCGGCGTCACCGAAGCTGAGGCTGCAGGGACGGCAAAAAAATAGCCGTATCATCGCATTTCTAAAATTCTTCGGGAACACTTGCGCAGTGCCCGCTAGCCTCGCGCACTTCCGCGTCTCTTTCTCGAAATTAGTTTGCTGTTTGCTTTTCGCGAACTCCCTATCCTCGGCCCGTTCGTGATACAAAGCACGTGGTGATGCCGGTCACCCGTGCAAGGACAGACTGTTACTGTTGTCCACAGTAATCCGCAGTTCCTTAAAGGTGTCAGCCATGACCAAAACTCCCGCAGCTGGGACTCCGATCGTTCCGCTCGCCGAGCGTATCGAAAACCTCAGCATCAAACGTCAGGAAATCATTCGTCCAATTCTCGAACATCCCCGCGAGTACGTCCTGCTCAGCGTGCGCGCGCTCGCCAAGCGTCTCAACACCGATCCCGCGACTATCGTGCGCATCGTGCAGGGACTCGGCTTCGAATCCTACAAACATTTTCAGCGCCATCTGCATGAACTGGCTCTGGCCTTCGCCACTTCTCTCGACACCATGCAACAACTCGAGCATGCCGCCAATTCCAGCGAGCCCGCGCGCAACTCCATTTTCCAGGACCTGAAAAATCTTCAAGCCCTGAAAAACAGTTTGGATCCAGGCCGTTATGCGTCCCTGGCGAAACGCATTTATGGCGCTCGCCGAATCGTCATCATCGCCGGCGATCTCGCTTCGTACATGGCCGATTATCTTGGATATCAGTTGAACCTTCTGGGCCTTCCTATCTTCGTCGCTTCCAGTCCGGGCGCAATCACCCACACCATTCGCGCCGTCACTCGCCAGGATTTGATCATTTCCATCAGCTTCCGGCGCGGTTTGAAGTACACGGTCGAAGGCACGCAGCAAGCCCGCCTCAACGGTGCCTATTGCGTCGGCATCTCAGACACCTACCTCTCCCCGCTTGCCCGCACCTGCCACGAAGTTTTCCTCGCCTCCACCGACTCGATTTTTTTCGGCGCCTCTTACGCGGCTCCGATCGCCTTGGCCAACACCATTCTCACCGCCGTCGGTGAGTTCCGCCGCACCCGCACCATGGAAATCGTCCGCCAACTAGCAGAAGAACAACGAAAAGGCTCCCGCTGGTTCACTCCCTAACCGCCTAGCCACCACTCGAGCGGATCGAAGGTAGGCATTCGTTTCGGAAGGCCTCACCCCTGTAGGTGTGAGCTACACGCATTGTGGCGTGGGAGTTGATCGCGAATGTTGTCATCCCGACCGGAGAGCCGCGCCTCTGCGGCTCGTAGCGGAGGGATCGTGGCTTGCTTTCAACTCCGAGCACTCATCGAATTGAATCGTCACTCAGAACCAGCGTATGCGCACTTTCCCCAATATTTTTCTCTACCCGCCATCCCTGTCAGTTATCATTTCGCCCGTGAACAAATCTCGTCTCCCAGGCCTCGCCGTCACCTTCCTACTCTGTCTCGCCGTTCTCTTTTCCCTCGCGACACTTCCGGCAAATGCCCAGTCTTCCGCCACCGCAACGTCTTCCCTCTTGCCAGGCGCTCAACCTCCCGACGCACCCACCGAATGGAATCAACTAGTCGGCATCTACACTCTAAAAAACACTAAAGATTCCGTCACCATCTTCGAGCGCAATCGACATCTCTTCTGGCAAGACGCTCATCATCAGCTCGACGAAATTCGCGAACAAAATGGCATTCTCCGCATGACCGGCGACGACGGAAAGCCAGTCATCCTAACCGCAACACGCGACACCCAAGGAAACGCCACTGGCTTAACCCACCTCAACGACGTCTACACCCGCGCCGATGCCGGCTCCGATCCCGCGCACTTCTACCACATCACTCCCGCCAGGCCCGTCAGCGAAATCCGCGCCTCGGCCCTCGCCGCGCATCCTCCCGCCGAATCCGGTCCATTCCGCAAGCCCGACCTCGTCGAACTCGTCATTCTCGATCCGGCTTTTCATCTCGACATTCGCTATGCCACGTCCAACGACTTCCTCGGCACGCCCGTCTACACACAGGCCCGCGCCTTTATGCAGCGCCCCGCCGCCGAAGCGCTCGCCCGCGTTCTCCACAAACTTCAGCCGCTGGGCTACGGGTTGCTCATCCACGACGCGTACCGTCCCTGGTACGTCACCAAAATTTTCTGGGACGTCACGCCTCCCGAAGGCAAAATCTTCGTCGCCGATCCTAAAAAAGGCTCCAAACACAATCGCGGCTGTGCTGTCGATCTCACCCTCTACGACCTCGTTTCCGGTCAGCCCATCGAAATGCCAGGTCTGTACGACGAAATGTCTCCGCGCTCCTTTCCCACGTTTCTCGGCGGTACTTCCCTGCAACGTTGGCATCGCGATCTGCTCCGTCGCGCCATGGAATCGGAAGGTTTTACCGTGAATGAAGACGAGTGGTGGCACTTCGACTACAAGGATTGGAAACACTATCCAATCCTCAACATCCCGTTCGAGAAACTATCACCAGATGGCACGGCAAATTCTCAATGAAAACAGGAGCATCCATGCGTAAGGCCCTGCGTTACGCAATTTCTTTCGTCATGCTGTTTTTATTATTTTCGTCGCGGACGCTCTCGCAGAATACGGACTCATTGGAGAGCCGCCTCCAGAGAATCATGGCGCGCCCAGAATTCGCGCACTCCAATTTCGGCATCGAGTTTCTGGACCTCGATACCGGCAAAGTTCTCTACTCTCTTAACGCCGATAAGCTCTTCGTGCCCGCATCCACCACCAAATTGCTCACCGAAGGCACGGTTCTCGCCAAACTCGGCCCCGATTACCGCTTCCACACCAATCTTTATCGTACCGGCCCGATCGACAAACATGGCACCCTCAAGGGCGATCTGATTCTCGTTGCAAGCGGCGACCCCAATCTTTCCAATCGCATTCAACCTGATGGCACTCTATCCTTCGTCGATGAAGATCATTCCTACAATGGCCCGGCGTTGCCCGGCGATCCGCTGATCGTCATCAAGGAATTAGCCGCACAAATTTCTGCCAAAGGCATTCACAAGATTGAAGGCAATGTCTACGTCGACACCAGCCTCTTTCCAGACGGCCCGCGCGAAGGCGGCACGGATGTCGTTCTATCCTCCATCATCGTCAACGACAACGTGATCGACATCGTAGGAAAACCCGGCGTGCGCGTAGGCGATTTCGTGGAACTCTCCATCTCCCCGTAGACTTCGTACCTGCATTTCACCAACAGTATCCTCACCGGCGCGCCCGATTCGAAGCTTGCCTTCGAGTCCGCCGATCCGGTCAGCAATCCCGACGGCTCCGTCTCTGTCACACTCACCGGCAACGTTGCGCTCGGCAGTCAACCGCAAACGGCGGCCTATCCTGTCCCATCTCCCACGCAATTTGCCACTACGGCTCTTCGCGAAGCGGTAACCTCCGCAGGCATTGCCATAAAGCCTAAAAAATCTGCCGATGCTCAGGACTTCTCAACTTTCCAGAAGTTCTATACAAAAGAAAACATCGTCGCCGAGCACGTCTCGCCACCGCTCTCTGAAGAAATTAAAATCACCCTGAAAGTCAGCCAGAATCTTCACGCAGGAATGGGCCCGTACCTTCTCGGCTTGCTCGCAGCTAAAACCACGAAGGACCCGCTTCGCGCGGGATTCAAAATCGAAAAGGTGTTTCTGACTGACGCGAAACTCGATTTAACTGGCGCTTCCCAAGGCGATGGCGCTGGCGGCGACTGGGCCGATCTCTTCAGCCCGGATTTCATGTGCCGGTATCTCACCTACTGGCACTCTCGCCCCGATTTTCAAATTTTATTCAAAGGTCTGCCCATTCTTGGGAAAGATGGCACGCTCGCAAAGATTCAAACCGATAGTCCCGCCGCCGGACACGTCTACGCCAAAACCGGAACGTTTGGCTCCGAAGACAAACTGAATGGACGGGTGATGCTGAATGGCAAAGGGCTCGCCGGCTATGTGCTTACGAAATCCGGGAAGACGCTGGTCTTCGCGGCCTACGTCAATCACACTTCCCTAAACGATGAGCCGGAAATAGGCCAAAAAGTCGCGGGCCAAGCCCTCGGCGCGATAGCCGGCGCGGCCT
>Ga0210396_10005534_pt1 | contig 12211 bp, 12 predicted proteins | sample IncBWH17OmetaG_FD_155466 | JGI IMG/M metagenome (GOLD analysis project Ga0210396, IMG submission 155466) | Forest soil microbial communities from Barre Woods Harvard Forest LTER site, Petersham, Massachusetts, United States - Inc-BW-H-17-O ...
GTTCATTCCCTCAAAGGCCAGGCCGGCGGTCATGGCCCCATCACCGATGACAGCGACGGTCTTCCGGTCGGTCTCCCCCTTGTATTTGGCGGCCATAGCCATCCCAAGCGCCGCGCTGATGGAAGTGGAAGAATGACCGACCCCGAAAGTATCATATTCACTTTCCGCCCGTTTGGGAAAACCGCTCAATCCATTGTATTTGCGGTTACTGGCGAACTGTTCCCGCCGGCCAGTGAGGATCTTATGCCCATAAGCCTGATGGCCGACATCCCATACCAGCTGGTCGTACGGCGTATTGAAAACAAAATGAAGCGCCACCGTCAGCTCCACTACGCCCAGACTGGCCGCAAAATGCCCGCCATGGACACTCACCGTGTCGATAATATATTGCCGGAGCTCGTCGCTCAGCTGCTGGAGCTGTTCCCGGCTCAAATTCCTGAGGTCGGCAGGGGAATTGACATATTGGAGCAAGGGGCCCGGGGTGATTTCCATTCCTTCTGACTTTAGTGTACAAATTTACATTTTTTCCCCTAGATTTAGCCCGCCGGGGCGGTGGGGGTGAAAATAGCCCTTGGGCCGGTCGGGGGTGAAACTTGGGCCACTGGGCGGCGGAAAATGGCCACTAATACAAAATCGGGGGCAAAAGGAAGGGGAAAGGAGTAGTTTTGGGTTTTAAGAACAAGAAACCGTGTGTAATGCCTAAGAACGTAAGCAGATACTATTGGTTATGTCAAATCGGAGGGTGGGGCATCCTCGGATTGGGCATCGCCTGGGCCAATGTCTTCGTGTTGAAACCGGATCTCACCACCGATCTCATCTACATTTATACCGCGCTTTTAGTGACCCTTGGCCTTGTCGCCACCCACCTCTTCCGGGAGGTGATCCGAAGTTACGGGTGGCTCCAGCTTCCGGTGGAAAAAGCGTGGCCGAAATTCCTGATCGCTATCTTCCTGACCTGCCTTGGAGCCAGCCTGGTCCGCCTCGGCATCTTCGGCGTCCTCAGCCTGCTGCATGCCAGAAAGTCACCCAATTTCTTCTCGGACCTGATGGCCTCGACCTCGGAGTACGCGTTCCTGATTACTCCCTGGACGGTCATCTATTTTTTCTACCACTATATCGAAAGCAGCAGGAAACAACAGCTCGACACACTGAAGCTGGAGGCCCTTGTCAAGGAGCTGGAACTGAAAACGATCAAGGCCCATATCAATCCGCATTTTATTTTCAATGCCCTCAACAGCATCCGGGCTCTCATCGATGAGAACCCCACCCGGGCCCGCAGGGCGGTCACCGAGCTGAGCAATATCCTTCGCAGCAGCATGCAGGCGGAGAAGCTGGAGACCGTGACCTTTGAGAAAGAGCTGAATATCGTCAAGGATTATCTCGCGCTGGAATATATCCGGTTTGAAGAACGGCTGCAGGTGGAATACGAGATCGACGAAGACACCCTGGATCAGCCGATCCCGCCGATGATGCTGCAAACCCTGGTGGAAAATGCCATCAAGCACGGCATCAGCCGGCAGGTCGACGGCGGTAAGGTCAAGATCGTATCCGACTTCCGCGGCGACTTCCACGAGCTGGTCATCGTTAATACCGGTGCCCTGAACGGCAACCGCGACGTCGATGGGTTTGGTTTGGCCAGCACGAAGAACAGACTGCAGATCCTCTTTGGTCAAAAAGCCAATTTCGATATCCGTGAAGTAGACGGGAATAGCGTGCAAGCCCGGGTGTTAATACCAACTAAATAATTATGATTCGAGCTATCATTATCGACGACGAACGCCTTGCCAGGAACGAACTGAAAAAATTATTGCTGGACTTTCCCGAGATCGAAGTGATCGCGGAAGCCGCGAATGCCGCGGAAGGGGTGGAAAAGATCGACAGCCTCAGCCCTGACCTGATCTTCCTGGATATCCAGATGCCGGGCAAGACGGGCTTTGACATGTTATCGGAACTGGAAAGGGCCCCCAATGTGATCTTTACAACGGCTTACGATGAATACGCGCTCAAAGCCTTTGAGGTGAATGCCCTCGACTACCTCTTGAAACCCGTCGAGCCCAAACGCCTGGCCGATGCGCTCCAAAAGCTCCAGCTGGAAGAAGACAAAGAGCCGATCTCCGATCACACCATTTCCGTCAATCGCAGTATTCTCAACGAGCATGACCAGGTCTTCGTCAAGGACGGCGAGCGCTGCTGGTTCGTAAAGCTGTCCGATATCCGGCTGTTCGAAAGCGTGGGCAATTACGCCAAAGTGTATTTCGGCCCGAACAAGCCATTGATCCTGAAATCATTGAACGCGCTGGAAGAGCGCCTTGACGAGAAGGTCTTCTTCCGCGCCAACCGGAAGCATATCGTCAACCTCCGGCTGATCGAAAAGATCGAACCTTATTTCAACGGCGGTCTCCTGCTGGAAATGAAAGGCGGCGAGAAGATAGAGGTCAGCCGGCGGCAGACGGTGAAGTTCAAGGAGATGATGAGCTTATGAATATCCGAATAGTATGACATTAATCAAGGGATCGAAACAGAGGTAGCGTGTTATGTGTGGATGCGAGGGGGGTGACGGATCGGATGAAATAAAGTCAAGGATTCTTTAATTGCGACGGGTCGTTGATAAGCCTCCTAGCCAACGCTAGCTCGCTGGCGATAGCTCCCTCTGCGGAACTTGGGTTGAGGATCGCCCAAATTTTGCGATAAAGCTTGGAATAAAATTGAGTAAGCCCCTTATTGTAGTCGGTATCGGTGTGCTCAACCCCTAAGTCTTCAAACTTGAATGTAAAGCCGTTGTCGGAATTGAAAAGCACACTAATAATAATCTCTTCATTTAGCATTACTGGCGCCCGGTCCTTCGGCTCCAATTGAATGGACCGGATATCCAATTCCAGCGACTTGAGCTGCTCTCGCTGAATTAAACTCCGGATTTTCTTTCCGCCCTGGTCGCCTCTGGCATGGACGATAGTGCTTTCCAGATAGCCGATCTCATCCGGCGAAGCTTGTTTCACCGGCAATAGTTTTCGCTTCTGCATATTGACGATGCGTCCGAGATAAATTTTATGATAGGTTTCCCTGTCGTAATAGGCTACTTTGTATGGAGAATCGGCTGCTTTGATTTTTGCAACTGGGCGGAATATCTCGTTAATCTCCTCGTCCGTAAATTGTTGCTTCACCAGGTCAATATCCTTATCCGCCAAAGGATTGGTAAAAATATTGTCATGGTATTGCTGTAAAACTGTTGCTTTGAGGCGGACAATGTCGGGATTTTCCCCGTTCCGGCCCAGGAAATCATTTGCAATGGAAAATTTAAAACTGCCAAATCCCACACTGGCCACAAGCGGATTGACTAATCGTTCGAATTGCTTGGAGGCAGCTTCGATATCCTGCGGGAGTCCTTTTATGTCTCCTGCCAATCGCTTAAATGCTGTTATTGAATATGCTCTTAAGGATTTCAGATAATTGTCGGCAAAATCTCGGATTGTTTCAAATGTTATGGCCGAGCCGAATTTGGGCAGCGTATTTTCGATGGAATAGTGGACGCTCCTCATCCTAAGGACCTGCAAGTATTCAAGGTTGCCGCTCGCCCCGACTACATCCATATTCTTTAAAACAATGGAAAGCTCAAGGGCTTCCTGCAATATGTCTTTGATGGCAGGGTCTGTTACGTTCAACATCCCCCCAATAAATAATGCTTTGGGCCTCCCCTATCAGGCCTGCCTTCAAATTTAAGAAGGCGGCACTCCGGACGATAGTGCTTCGGGTAGGCTCCAATTCGGGCTTATCAAAATAGAACCTGGCCAGTTCCGTTTCCAGTGCTGCTGCTTTGAAATAGTATTCCTGCGCGACAAGATCTTCCCCTTTTTCGAAAGCCTGTTTGGCCTCGAAGGAGTAATGCATGGCCTCCTGGTGTACTTGCTTTGGCTTCATCGGTGCACCTCCTTGACAGTTTTTGGCTGACTAAACAGGGTTACAATCACCGAGGAATCCTCCTTTGCCTTTGATCCCTTGCTTATCTGAGCGTGTTTTTCACTTAGTCTCCGGGCGATAGTATTGGACGGCCCTTCCTCTAAAATGCCTGACATCTCGACATAGTGGCCATCGGATAAAAAGCTAAGATCATCTTCGTCAGGTTGCTCCTTCATAAAATTATAGTCCACTCCATCGCCGATTTCGCTTTGTTCCACATAGTGATAGTCGAGCAAAACGGACATAACAAACTCGGCGATTGCTACTGCTCCAAAGTTGGCGATATCTTTTCGCTCTTTCATGGCAGATGTGGAAAATTCAGAATTCCACGCCAATTTAGCGGAAATATGGTTACCGTCGATCCAAAACTCAAAGTCAGTGGCAGATCCCGGATGATAAAGATCCAGAGCCGTTACGGCCCATTGATTACCGACAATTAGCTGTTCGCGTGAAGGGCCCTTCAATTTTTCGAGGGTTTGATCAAGATGATACGAGATCATAGGACAAAATTATAAGGTAATTTGCAAAATAAAGGAAATAGTCTTTTTCAACCAAGTCAAAATCGATGCTGGTAGTCTAATAGACTCTCTAGCATCCGATTCCCTGGTACCGCAAGCATAAAATTCACCCCACATGACGCAACATCTATGGACAACGTCGTGCCACATAACGATGTATCTCTATTTCGACGCAGTTTTCGATATGGTCCTCCAGCCAAACGAATCCTAGTCTGGCGAGCAGGCGTCGGGACACGAGATTTTCTTTTTCAAATACGCCATATACTTCCTTCAGGCCTGCGTCGCGGATGGCGAATTCGAGGACCTGTCTCATCAGTTCGGATGCAAATCCCTGCCCCCAGTATTGCCTCATCAGCTGACAACCGATCTGAAGTCTGGTCGTTCCGCCGATGGGATTCAGATTGACGGCGCCGACCCAGCTGTTGTCCGACTTTAGCCGGACTGCCCAGTGGTAGCCGGTTTTCTGCCGGATCTGTTCCAGCTTAAGACGAAGGAACTGTTGATATTGCTCGTCCGTCATCACCCGAAGTTTTTTGAGATACCGGAAGGTGTCGGGTTCCCGGGACATGGCGGTCATGTCAGGGAGATCCTTTTCTTCCAGCAGCGTGAAGATGGTCCGTTCGGTTTCCATCAATCGCGATAATTTAAAGCTGGCTTGCGGTCACCCAGCAGCGCCTGATACTGATAGTCGCCCTTGTCCTTTTTAAATTCGAGCTTCGCCTGCGCCACCAGGGCAGGATTGACAAACAGATCGATCGCGGTCAGGGCCATTGTTTTGGCGGCAACCATCATCCCCTTGAACCCGATCTCCATTCCGCCGCAGGCCGTGGCCTGCCAGCTGTGGGCGGGAGTGCCGGGCACCCAGGTAGCGGCGATCATCCCTACTGTCGGTACGGTATAGCTGACATCGCCAACGTCCGTGGACGCGCGGCCGTCTTCATCGTTCACCTTGAGCGGCTTCACGACACCTGCGGTTTCCAGCGCCGGAACTTTATAGGTAAAGGAGCTCTGGATCTTTTGCGCGAATTCCATTTCAGCCGGCGTATAATTGACCCCGCCTACCCGCTGCAGGTTGGACTGCATGGCCGCCGCCAGCGTACTGTTGATCAACAGGTCATGCGAACCGCTGATCACCTCATAGTCTACCGTCGTCTCGGTACCCATCGCCGCGCCTTTTGCGGCGGCAACGACCCAATCGAAGATGCGAACGACCTCCTCCTTTTTCGGGTTCCGGACGTAGTAAAAGACTTCCGCACGATCGGGGACGACATTCGGCGCCTTCCCGCCATCGGTTATAACATAGTGGATGCGGGTCTCCTGCGGAACATGCTCGCGCATCATATTGACCATGTAGTCCATGGATTCCACCCCGTCCAGCGCGGACCGGCCTTTGTCCGGCGCCGCAGCTGCATGCGCGGCGAGCCCGTGAAAGCGGAACTTGGCCGTCTTTATGGCGAGCGTACTGGTCAGGGTCACCGAGTTGGCGTCGCCGGGATGCCAGTGGATCACGATGTCGACGTCATTGAATAACCCGGCCCGTACCATATATACTTTGCCGTCGCCTCCCTCTTCAGCGGGACAACCATAGACCCGGATCGTCCCCCTCAGCTTGCCGGCGGCGATCAAATTCTTGATCTCGATCCCCGCCGCTACCGATGCGGCCCCGAACAGGTTGTGACCGCAGCCATGACCGGCAGGCTGGCCCTCTACCGGCATTTTCTCGGGGACTGCTTGCTGGGCCAGGCCCGGCAAAGCGTCGAATTCCGCGAGGATGCCGATGACCGGGCTGCCCGAGCCATAGCTGGCGACAAAGGCAGTGGGGATCTCTGCAACGCCGGCCTTGACGGTGAAGCCGTTATCTGCAAGTGTTTTCTGTAAGAGCGCGGAACTTTTCACTTCCTTATAACCCACTTCGGCATAGTTCCAGATCTGGAGGGCGATGGCCTTGTAGTCGCTGTATTTCGACTGGATATCGGTGATGGCTGAGGATTTGAGGACGGCGCTGTCGGGCTGGGCTAACAGGATCGCCGGGGCAGCGAGGCTTAAGGCGAGGGTGAAGAAGGATCTCATGGTGCAGTAGTTTTTGGAGTCAGTCAATAAGTTCCGAAGAATGGGGGAACTATGCAAATTTCTGTAAGACTTTTTCCATTTCAGCCGCGATCTTGTCATTCGACAAATTCCCGATACTGCCGGCGTGGGTATGGTGCAGCCCCTGGCGGTAGTCGAATTGGAATTCGCCCTTGTCGATCGCATTCCCGATCTGCCGGTAAGCTTCCCGGAAGGGGACACCCTGGTTCACGAGTTGATTGACGGCTTCCACGCTGAAGAGATATTTATATCGCGGGTCCTCCAGGATATTGTCCCGGACCTCTATATGGTCGAGCATCAGGCGGGTCATTTTGAGGCAGGCCAATCCTTCTTGTATAGCGGGGAACAGGATTTCTTTGGTGAGTTGGAGGTCCCGGTGATAGCCGGAGGGCAAGTTGCCCGTCAGCAGGGTCAGTTCGTTGGGTGTCGACTGGATGCGGTTGCATTTGGCGCGGATCAGCTCGAAGACGTCGGGGTTTTTTTTGTGCGGCATGATGCTGCTTCCGGTTGTCAGCTCCGGCGGAAAGGAAATGAACCCGAAATTCTGGTTGATGTACAGGGTACAGTCCATGGCTAATTTACTGAGGGTTGCGGCGATGTTGGCCAGGGCGGCCGCTACGATCTTTTCGGTCTTCCCCCGGCTCATCTGCGCATAGACGGAGTTGTAGTTGAGGGTTCGGAATTGCAATAGCCGCGTGGTGGTCTCCCGGTCGAGGGGGAACGATGAACCATAACCGGCGCCGCTGCCGAGGGGATTTTTGTTGACTACCTGGTAGGCTGCGGCGAGTGTTTCGAGGTCATCTATCAAACTTTCCGCATAAGCCCCGAACCATAACCCGAATGAAGAGGGCATGGCGATCTGGAGATGGGTGTAGCCCGGAAGGAGTTTGTCCTTGTACTGCTCGCTCAGTCCGATCAGTTGTTGGAACAGGGCGTTCGATTCATCCCTGATTGCCAGGACCTGGGCGCGGAGGTAGAGTTTGATGTCTACGGCGACCTGGTCATTGCGGCTTCTTCCGCTATGGATCTTTTTACCAGCTTCGCCGATCCGTTGGGTCAGCAGCCCTTCGACCTGCGAATGCACGTCTTCTGCGTCGCCGTCGATAGCAAAGCTCCCGGCCCGGATCTCGGTGAGGATCTGTTGCAAGCCTTGCCGGATGAGCTTCAGGTCTTCCTTATTCAGCAGGCCGACCGCTTCCAGCATTTCCGTATGCGCCAGGCTGCCCAGCACATCGTATTCCGCCAGCAGCACATCGAAGTCCTTGTCGTGACCGACGGTGAATTCTTCGATCAGGGCAGAGGTGGATGTGGCTTCCTTACTCCAGAGTTTGCTCATGTGGCAAAATTATTGGTTTTAGGAGATCGATGTAACCCTTTATTCCTTCGGCGATCTCGTCTACAAAGATATATTCGTCGGCCGTATGGCTCCGCGCCGAGTCACCGGGGCCGGTCTTCAGGGTAGGGAAGGGCATCAGGGCCTTATCGGAAGTTGTTGGGCTGCCAAAGCAGGTTCGGCCGAGTTGGATGCCCGCGAGTACAATGTGATGGTTGGTGGGGATCGAAGAGGATCGCAACCGCAGGCTCCGCGGGGTGACGTCGCAGCCGACATTTGCACGGATCACCTCCAGCAGGTCTTCGAAGCTATACAGCTCGTTCACGCGGACGTCCACTACGAAATGGCATTGGGAGGGCACGACGTTGTGTGCCTTATTGTCGGTGTCGATCACCGTTACGCTCAGCTTCACGGGGCCGAGGAGTGTGGATACTTTCGGAGCCTTATAGGTCCGGAACCATTCGATATCGTTTATCGCCTTGTAAATGGCATTCTCGCCTTCTTCCCGCGCGGCATGTCCTGCCTTGCCATGTGTTGTGCAGTCCAGCACCAGCAGTCCCTTCTCGGCGACCGCCAGCTGCATTTTGGTGGGTTCCCCGACGATCCCGAATTCGATCTTTCCCAGCGAAGGCAGCAGCAGCTCGATGCCGTTATGCCCGCTGATCTCTTCTTCCGCCGTTGCGGCCAGCAGGAGATTATAAGTCAGGTTGGTATGGTGATAATAGTGTTGGAAGGTGGCGATCAGTGAAACCAGGCAGCCGCCGGCGTCGTTACTGCCCAGGCCGTAGAGCTTACCGTCTTTCTCGTGGGGAGTGAACGGATCGAGTGTATAGGCCTTGTTCGGTTTGACGGTGTCGTGGTGTGAATTAAGGAGGATCGTGGGTTTGGCGGGGTCGTAGTGGTGGTTGGTTGCCCAGATGTTGTTGAGCAGGCGGTGGGTGGGGATGGCTTTTGAGCGTAGATGGGATTCGATCGCATCGGCGGTCTTCGCCTCTTCCTTACTGAAGGACGGGATGGCGATGAGCTTTTTTAACAGGTCGATTGCTTCGATATGGTGGGTTCCCTTATTCATTGACGATAGTTGTCCCCGCCTTTCCTTTCAGCAGGAGCGGGAGCTCTTCTGCCCGGCCGATGATGACTTTGCTTACACCGCTGCGTAGGGCGGCGAAGGCATTGTCCAGCTTGGGGATCATCCCGGCAAAGATCAGCTGTTTGGCCTTTAGCTCGTCGTAATACTGCCGACTGATTTGTGGAATGACAGAGTCGTCATTGTTGGTATCGAGCAATACGCCGCGCTTCTCGAACGAGTAAACCAGGCTGACGTCGAAGGACTTCCCAAGGCCGCGGGCGAGTTCCTGAGCGATGGTATCCGCGTTTGTATTTAGTAACAACCCTTTTCCGTCGTGGGTGATCGGGGCAAAGACCAGGGTCTTGTTCAGCATCAGCAATCCCGTCAGGAACGCCACGTCGACCGAATCCACATCGCCCACGTACCCATAGTCGATCTCGGGGTGGACGCGCTTGTGGGCCAGGATGGCGTTTCCGTCGGCGCCGGTTAGGCCGATCGCGTCGCAGCCGCGGGCTTGCAGCTGGGCGACAATATTTTTGTTGATCGTTCCGGCATAGACCATCGTAACGACCTTCAGAGTCTCGCTGTCGGTGATCCGCCGGCCGTCGACGAGTTGTTGTTTTATCCCCAATCCTTCGGCCACTTTGGTTGCCAGCTTGCCGCCGCCATGCACGAGGATCTTTTTTCCTTCGACGGTCGCAAAAATGTCGAGGAAGGCGGCGAGCTCCGCCTCATCGTCGATGATGTTTCCGCTGATCTTTATGATGCTTAGCTGCATGTTCATTTTGCGTTGTTCCGGAGGATATCCGCCAGCACAGCCTGCGCCGCCCATACGCGGTTGGCGGCCTCCCGCGTGACGATGCTCGACGGACCGTCCAGGATCTCGTCGCTCAGCTCGACATTCCGCCGCACCGGCAGACAATGCATGACCTTTGCACCGTTGGTCGGCCGGAGCTTGTCGCCCGTCAGCATCCACTCGGGGTCATTACAATAAATTTTACCGTAGTCGGTATAGGTGCTCCAGTTTTTGACATACACAAAATCCGCGTTCTTCAGCGCCGCATCCTGGTCGTGCGTGATCGTCGCTCCCTTCGTGAACTGCGTATCCAGCTCATAGTCTTCCGGATACGTGATGACGAAGTCAGCCTTGCCCCACGCATTAACCCATTGGGCGAAGCTATTGGCCACGCATTGCGGCAGCGCCTTTACATGTGGCGCCCAGGTCAGCACGATTTTCGGGCGGCGCGCGCTGGTCATCGACTCGGTAATCGTGATAATATCCGTCAGGCTTTGCAGCGGATGCAGCGTCGCACTTTCCAGGCTCACGACGGGTATCCCCGAGTATTTGATGAATTGTTTGATATAGAGCTCGCTGTAGTCGTCTTCCTTGTTTTTCAGTGACGGAAACGTCCGGATACACAGGATATCGAAATAATTTCCCATGACCGGCGCCGCGTCCTTGACATGCTCAACCGTGTTTCCGCTCATGATCGCTTCCTCCTCGAATTCGAGGGCCCAGCCTTCCTTGTCGACATTGAAGACGATCGGTTCCGCCCCGAGGTTCTGGGCCGCAATCTGCGTAGAGAGGCGGGTCCGCATGCTGGGGTTGAGGAATAGCAGGCCAACCCGGCGGTTGGCGCCCAGGCTTTTGTCCTTTAGCGGATCGGCTTTGTAGGCCAGCGCCTGCTGTACCAGGCTGTCGATGTCTGCGACGTCATGTGGTGCGGAAATGAAATTTTTCATGCTTCTAACATTTGGCGGTAATCTCTTCCTGAATGGCTTCCAGAAAGGCATCGGCATCCTTCTTCCGGAGCGCCAGCGAAGGCAGCAGCCGGATCGTGTTCGGTTTGGCCTCACCGGTAAAGATGCGCTGACTGAATAACAGATCCTTCCGCAGATCTTTCAGGTCGTCGGGCAGATCGAACCCGATCATGAGGCCCTTACCCCGTACCCGCTTCAATTGCGGGATCTTCCGGAGCTCGCCCATCAGGTAATTGCCGGTCTCGGCGGCATTGGCGATCAATTTCTCCTGTTCGATCACCTCCAGCACTGCCAGCGCCGCGGCACAGGCCAGATGGTTGCCGCCAAACGTCGTTCCCAACATCCCATGTTTAGCCTGCAACTGCGGCGCGATAATGATCCCCGCTACCGGAAACCCATTTCCCATCCCCTTGGCCATAGTATAAACATCGGCATCGACGCCGGCATAGTCATGCGAAAAGAACTTCCCACTCCGCCCATAACCGCACTGGACGCTGTCAGCAATAAAGACCGCATTGTATTTTTTGCAAAGCCGGCTGATCGACTGCAGGAACCCGGCAGACGCCTCATTGATACCGCCTACCCCCTGGATGCCCTCCACGATCACGGAAGAAACCTCTTCGCCGTGCTGCGCAAAATATTCCTCCAGCGCCGCCTCATCGTTGAACGGCAGGAAGACGACATTGTCTGTTTGATTGACCGGCGCGACGATCGCAGGATTATCCGTTGCGGCCACCGCGAGGGAAGTCCGGCCGTGAAACGATTGGGTGAAGGCTACTATCTTTTTGCGGCCATTGTGGAAGCTGGCCAGCTTCAGCGCGTTCTCGTTTGCCTCCGCTCCCGAGTTGCAGAGGAAGAGTCGATAATCGGGCCGGCCGGAGATCCTGCCGAGCTTGTCGGCGAGCTCTTCCTGCAGAGGGATGCGGATGGAGTTGGAATAGAATCCGACCTTATTCAGCTGGTCGGTGATCCGCTGGACATAGTGCGGATGAGTATGACCGATAGAAATAACGGCATGCCCGCCATAAAGGTCGAGATATTGTTGCCCCTCCTGGTCCCACACGTAGGAACCTTTCGCTTTTACGATGGTGATATCATTGATCGGATAAACGTCAAATAATTTCATAGTTTCTGTGTTTAAAAGGCGGTTGGTTTCAGTTGCAGGCCGGTTGTTTCTTCCAGCCCGAACAGCAGGTTCATATTTTGGACGGCTTGCCCGCTGGCCCCTTTCAGCAGGTTGTCGAGTACCGAGTGGACGACCAGCTGGTCGCCCGCCTGCTCGAGCTGGATGAGGCATTTATTGGTGCCGACTACTTGTTTTAACGAGATGGGCGTCCTGCTGACGTGCGTGAACGGGTGGTCGCGGTAGTAGTCTTCGTAAATTTTATGCAGTTCTTCCATACTCTTATCGCAGCGAAGCTGGCTGCTGACAAAGATGCCGCGGGTAAAGTCGCCTCGCCAGGGGACGAAATGCACCGCGACCCCACC
>Ga0210396_10005535_pt1 | contig 12210 bp, 12 predicted proteins | sample IncBWH17OmetaG_FD_155466 | JGI IMG/M metagenome (GOLD analysis project Ga0210396, IMG submission 155466) | Forest soil microbial communities from Barre Woods Harvard Forest LTER site, Petersham, Massachusetts, United States - Inc-BW-H-17-O ...
CTTGCACGATTACGACATAACCCTGCGCTGCGGCTCTTAGACCGAAACCGGATGAGTTGTTCTTATCGTAAGGAGTGCGCTCGAGGAGAACCGGAAAGCTGCCCTCCGTTTTTGGCCGATAGATGTCAGCTCGAAGAATCGTTCCATCGCGCATTTTCACTGCCACACCGCGTTCAACCGTCACGGCGAACGGTTCCGCGGCGGAGGCACACGGTGCGAGGATCATCAGACCTACGAGCGCGATGGTCAGAAACCTTCGGTGCAGAGTAGACATGGGTAAGGCTCCTTGTATCGGATTGCCGATGTTTTCATATCTGCTGTTCACCGATCACTCGCCACCAGTTTAAGCAAGCCAAAGTTTTCGGGAACGTGAAAGGTCTTGCTCATGGGGGGGCCAGGTTATCTCCTGCAGATGCTCGGCCGGTCCCTGGCTGCGGAACAGGTTCAAGCGCAATGTGTTTCCCGGCACCGGTGGCCGGGTGTCGATCGCCGCCTGAGGGATCCACATCGCAGCGTACCAGATATGCTTTTGCGGATCGATGCGGGCAACTGCTTCGAACCCTGAGTTCCACGTCCACCCATCCTGGTGGTGAGGATTGCGGAGATTCACATCCAGGTCGATCCACTCGCCTTGCGGTGAGACTTCAAATTCCATGTACTGCTTTATGTCCGTGAAGTCCGAATCGACAAACACTTCCGCTACGTCCCAGTTCCAGAGCTGATTGGTTTCCTGGCGAGTGTTAGGCTCAGGCTTAAGGTGGAGCGGTTCATAGGGGCAAATAAATAAGAAGTACAGGTTGTCTCTTGTCCAACGCGAGCGTACTTCCGTGCGGTATCGAGGGACAGGCTTTCCGAACGAGTCTTTCTCCATGAAGACGGGACGTGCTGCGCTCCAGAAGGGCAAAGCCGGATCGACCTGCAGAGCCGCGTCTTTGTTCGCGAAGGTGCTCTCAATTACCGCTTGACCCGCAACCAGCGTAGGGCCGCTAAGAAGCACAACGACAAGAGTTCTAACGAAGCCATTCATCCAGGTGTTCCTCTACGAAGTCATCATCCTTTAAACGCGGATACGATCTGCAGACGCGGTCGATTTCTTCCATCTGGCCTGGGGAGAGTTCCTCGCGGGGATCAAGACACCAGCGGCCTTCGAGCAGACCTTGACGCCGCAGGATCTCGTGTATGCCCGGAATACATCCACGAAACTGATGAGTGGGATCGAAGATGGCCGCGTTCGCGTCGGTAATCTGCTGAGCGAGTGTGAGTTGTTCGCTGGGGATCGTGTCGGAGTAGTGTTTTGCGATCGCCAGCAGAGAAACCGCGGTCTTTGTCCACACCGCCCAATGCCCCAGCAAACCGCCGACGATCCGAATCCGTTGGTTCGCGAAGCCAAAAGATGTCAGCAGGTCGTTTAAGATGTTGTCGTCGTTGCCGGTGTACAGTGCGACTTCGTGGCTGCGGCCCGATTCAGCCAGGGCGCGCACCACCTCGATGGTCTGATAGCGATTAAAGGGCGCGATCTTGATCGCGACCACGTTGTCGATCTCGATGAACTGGCGCCAGAACTCATAGGGGAGCAAGCGGCCTCCGACCGCAAGCTGCAAATAGAAGCCCATGACCGGAATCACGGATGCAATGGCTCGAGAGTGTTCGAGGAGTTCAAGAATACTTTCATTGCTCAAGGCCGCGAGACTCAACAACACGGCATCGTAGCCTAAATCTTTCGCCAGTTGCGCCTCGGCTGTGGCTTGATCTGTCTTGCCGCAAACCCCGGCAATCTTGACGACGTCACGGCCGCGACACTCTTCCATGGTTAGCCTTAAGACAGGTTGCAGCAATCCAAACTGCGGATTACGAATCGCGAACTGAGTGGTGTGAACTCCCACTGCAATGCCTCCCGCGCCGGCAGCTAGATAATATCGAGTTAGAGCGCGTTGGCGGCGTTCGTCCAACTTGCGGTTGCCGTTAAGAGCCAGAGGATGGGCTGGAATTACAAGACCCGAGCGAAGTTTCTCGCGCAACTGCATCAGAATTTTCCGTCCCGCGTTTGGAAGTATGTCGGCTTGTTCAGCATTACACCACCGTGACCAATCCAATCGGCGATCCATCCAATCATTTCCGCGGGCGTTGCTGTGGGGCGGCCAAAGAGTGTTCCGGCCTTGGCGGCGTTGTTGAGCAGTGAGGTGGAACCTTCGAGCTCAGGGCGGAATATTGGTTCGACTCCGAAGTGCTGGCCAAATTCGAGTGCCAGTTCACGCACGGAAAGAGTTTCAGGACCGGTGATATTCAAGACAAATGGCGGGGACTGGCAGTAAGCAAAGCAGCGCAAACACCAGGAGTTGGCGTCCCTCTGCCAGATCACATTCACGTAGGGGATGGCTAGAGAAATAGGGCGGCGCTCGAACACGGCGCGTGCAATATCCACTAGAACGCCGTAGCGCAGTTCGACGGCATAGTTCAAACGGAGAATGGCCGCGCGTGTTCCCCATCGATGCGAGCCATACTCGAACATGCGTTCGCGCCCCAGAGCCGATTGCGCATAATCGCCCACGGGACCGACGGGAGTAGACTCGACGGCTCCGCCCTCGGACACCGAACGTAAGGGGTACACGTTGCCGGTCGAAAAGGCGACGATGCGGGAATTGCGATAGCGCTCCGCAACCAGGCCGGGCAAGAATGTATTCATTGCCCAGGTCAAGTGTTCCGCGCCGGAAGTCTCGAATTTCCGTGCAGCCATGAAGATGATGTTCGGAATCTCGGGCAGGCGGGACAAGGCTCCGGGTTCCAGCAGGTCGCAGGAGATCGGTTCAATTCCTTGCGCTGCCAGCTGCGTGGGCAGGCTGAGGTTGCTAAAGCGAGCTGCGGCGACGATGCGAATGTGAGCGCCGCCAAGGGCGGCGGCGCGACACGCCAGACGAGACAAGCTCGGCCCCATTTTGCCCCCCACGCCAAGAATCAAGAGGTCGCCATTCAAGGCTGACATGGCTGCGGCATCGGCCTCAGTAGGTCGTGAGAGGTGATCTTCTAATTCCTCGATATTCTTGATGGTCGTCACTTAGCCCAGCTCAAACCCTGCGATTGCATATATCGAATCGTTGTTTGCGTGCAGATCCTTTCCGCGCACCATGCGCTGAAGGCGCCTGGTCGGCGTAAATCCCAGATCGCGCGCAATCGCGGCCGCGCCGGCGTTCGTGGGAAACAAATCCCATGAACAGTCCCGGTAACCTGCGGTCGACAGCGCTCGCTCGATTAGTGCGCGAGCACTTCTAGGAGCATCGCACACCGACGGGCCCAGGTAGTGCGAATAGCGGCCGGGCCGTGTCAACCAGTAGGAGCCGTCCATAACGAAAGGAGGCTGACCACGCCGTGCGAGTCTCTCCAATAGTTCGGAACGATCGGCTCCGAATGCGCGATGGTCTGCGATTCGCCAATTCTCTGCGGGTCGCTCGACGGGGTCCGTCGTTCCCGTTGCACGTCCAGTCCCCGGCCTGGTCCAGCGTTCCACCGCTTGTTCGCTGCGGAAGCCCATCTTTTCGTAAAGTGGCCGGCCTTGATCGGTAGCGTCGAGCTTCACGGTTTCAATCGCCGTCTGATCGGCCACGCTCAGCGCCTGCGTCAGCAAACGCCGTGCAAAGCCCCGTCCGCGATAGGATTTCTTAGTGAGAACCATTCCGATCCAAGCCAGGCGCCGGCCATAGCACAAGAGGGTCGTCGTCGCGGCCAGTTCGCCGTCCACCTCGATGGCGAAACAGCCTTCTGGAGCCAGGTCGAGCAACAAGCGCCAATCGTCGGCAGTCTGGTTCCAGCCGGCTTGTTCCGACAATTCCAGCGCTGCGGGAAGGTCGGGTGCTGCCAGTCTGCGCAAGATCATGCCCGCGCCATCATTCATGTTTCCCAATTCTCCCGGAACCAACGTGTAAAGTGGAGCAGCGCAATCTTGGCATCGGTGACCTCGGGATGCCATTTCTTTTCCCATTCAAACGACGCGAAGAGCTGGTAATCGAGTTGGCAAAGCCCGGATTCGGAGGAGAAAAAAGACGCGAACAAGTCCTGCCCGGAGCAGACGATCAGTTGCGGACGCGGCATGGCGCACAGTTTAACATCGGTTTTACGATTCATTTCGTTTGGTATCTATTAAGTTCTCTCTTTCCGCGGAACACAGTCGATCGAATACCATTTCGCGGCTGCTTCGCCTTTCCCGAGCGCGCGGATTCTTACGTCGGACTACATCGTCGGTCAGGTACATGTGCCGCGACATCACGCAACGTACATAGCGCAGGCAGTTTGTGCCAGCGCTAAATGATTCTCGCGAAAGCGGCGCGCACCGCGCCCGGGCCCGAACGGGCAAGTGACCACCGCGCGGAAGCCTTCGCCAGTCAGTTCGTAGGTTTTTTCGAGCAATCCCGCCGTCGGTAGAGCATCCAAACGAGACGCCACTCGCAAAGGCGCGAGTCGGAATTTCTCTGGGCGACGGCAGTTCATGCGATCAACGCAAGCCAGTAGCGCCTTCCCCTCTGCAAGGGATGCGCCGAGCGGCTTCTCGGCCACGCAAGGAATCGTCTGGCCGCTGAGACGCGAAAACGAAGTTCTTGCGTTTCATCTCTTCTATCTCTTCATTGGTAATCTTTAATAATGCTTTTCGGAACCCTTCGACGCCAATGGATCCCGAGCTTCCCCGCTCCAGACGCACACTCCTTATCCAACAGTCACAGCGGCGACCTCATAGTCATCCACCCGAGGTATCGTGAAACGCAAGACCGAGTCTTCGAGCCGGAAGGGAGTTGTCCTGCCGGAGCGAAGCAGGTCCACCGCCTTGACCTTCACTCCGAGGGGCAATGTCATGCTGACGTTTTGCGGACCGAGTGAGTAGACTGCGCTCAGCCAGCCGTGGTGAGCGTTCGGGTTCGTGTAATTGAGCAGGTGGATGGCGTAGCCCGGCGTAGTTTCCCAGGCAAAAAGCTCGAGGAATCCATCACCGTCAACGTGGGTCATGGCTTCATCTTGAGTAAGCCATCGGATGGTGTTGTGCAATAGGCGCAGAAGATCGCCATGGCCCGTAAGCCAGAAGGTTCGTTCGATGTCTCCAGGAAAGTAGGCCAGGCGGCTGGAGCCGAGTTCACGCAGCACGACTGCCGGTTCATCGGTGTGCGAGGCCGGTGGGTAGGCCAATTCCGGAGGATACTGCACGAAGCCAGGGACAACAGTGAGAACCGGATCGGGCACCGATTTCAAAGGCACACGGTTTTGCCCCCCCGGCAGCCAGTTGGTGTTTGAGAAGCCATCAAGGATGGGATGACTGCGTTCAATGCGGTCGTAGTAGGCGTTGCCGTTCGTTCCGATCACATCTCCGGCCTTGCTTATGCCAAGCAGGTCGGCGAGGGCAAATTCCTCGCGCCGCTGCAGGTTCTCGTCGTACAGGCCAGTTTCGAAGCTTGCCATGATGGACCCTCCGGAGCGGACGTAGTCGCGGATCTGCTGGCACTGGCGGTCGCTGAGCATGGCAATGTTCGGCAGAAGCAGGGCACGGTATTTGCTGATCCGTTCGAGGTCCAGGCGGTCTTCGTGCACGAAGTCGAAGGCGAATCGGCCGTTGAGGAGCGTCGCATAGATCCCGTGTGTCGTCTCGCGCATGTAGTCGTGAGCGTGAGCGCCTGCCGGAGCCGGATATAGAAGTTGCGTGCTCTGTCCCATGACGACGCCGATGTTTGCGAGAGATCGGCGGGGCTTCAGGTGGGCATCATGTTTCTTCGCCCACTGGAAATAATCGGAGCCGAGTTTTTGCCAGCGGCGATCTTCTCCGAATCCCGCCTCTGAGCCGATGAAGTGGTAGTAGAGCGCCATGCCGCTGGCCAGTGTTTCGTTCAACCACATTCTTGCTTCCGCGGGATTTTTGGAGGCATTGCGCCAGCGGACCGTGCCGGTGGAGTACGCGGCGGAGACGTTCGCGGCGAATTTCCCATCCATCATGGCACTGCACACGCGGCCTTGCAGGCTGCATCCCCAGACCGCGGGATCATCTGAGGTGCGACCCTGATTGTCGGCTTGGAACCAGACTGCAGTTTTGCCGAGCCGATCGAGGTTGGGGCCGCAGCGGACATTGCCACCAAGGTTGGCGAAGAAAAAGCTGTCGGACTTCTTTTCTTTAGCGATGGCGTCGTACTTGTGCCACAACTCGAGAACGCGGTCATTGAAAGCGCGCCAGTAGGCGGTTGTGTTGGACGGAGGAAGCTTGCTGCAGATGCCGCAATGGCAGTTCGGCAGACTGCCGATGGGAGGCCATCCGTTGGTGTAGAAGCAGTCCACGTGGTAGAGCGAATTGATTTCGCGCATAATGGCCGGGACGTAGTCGTCCATATAGCTGGTGAACATGCAGGTCCGGAATAGACGTGACTCTTCGGGACTGAGGAGTACCGATCCGTTAGCGTCGCGCATGGCCCACTCCGGATGAGCGTCAAGGGCATCGCCCCAATTAAGGTCCGGACTCATACGGGCGACGACGCGCATGCCGCGCTTGCGGGCGGCAGCGACACATTCACCGAAGAAGTCACGGCCATTGAGAAACTTTCCGTGACGGTGGAACGGAACTTTTGAAGGATAGAAGGCGAGGATGCCGGTCACACTGATGAAAACGATGTCGGCGCCGGCCGAGTGCCAATAGTCTGCCCATTCTTCAATGTTCATCACAGCCGGATCGTGCTCGGTCATGTTGCTCTGACCGACGCGGCGAATGTTCTGCTGCCACGGCAAGCTGGACGGATCGACCGGAGCCAGTCTGGCTGGCAGAGGAATGAGTTTCGGATCCGTACCGCTCCTGGCTCCGACGGCGATCGTTTCCGCGGAGATCGACGCAGGATTGAAGGTCTGGATGGCAGCGGCCAATGGAAGGGAAGCTGCGCTGGTCTTGAGGAAATTGCGCCGGTTGAGCATGCGGTCCATTATTGCCGATCACCGACTTCCACGAACGCCGACCTGACGTTCGTTCCCGTTGACGAACTTTTGAGTGGCGAGATCGAAACCCGGATCGTTAAAGTTCATGAATGTAACGTTCATGCCGTTACCGGCTCCCAGGGCACGCATGAACTTACTCCCTCCACTTTGGCCTCGCTTGAAGGAGGCCACACCGCACGTCATCCCCGGGGATGGTGCGAAGTTTACCCGATTCAAAGGGGCTGCGTTCGATCGGGGTAGTCGTCGTGATAAGACGTAGCCGTGTTGCACCCAGGAAACGTAAACCCAGGGCGCGGATTGCCACTCGCGCCCCGGACACCGTGAACCAGGACACCCGTCACGGTGAACCTTTGAATTGAAGACCGCGGGCCAATTCTCATAAATCCAAATAGACCCGCAGCGATTGCCGAACAGCGTTTTATACCCGCTACCCTCTCAGCGCATCTTGCAGCGCTATCCCCTGTAAATCTGCCGGAAAGGTGCTGCATTTCCCGAGATGGGCGTACTTTGCCGTGACAAAGAAAACAAAAGTCCCGCCAGCGCGACGATTCCAACCGCTACCAAGACGAGCCACCCGCGTTTAAATTTGCGGATGGCGAGCGGTTTCACCGTGGGAGTGCCAGAATGCCTACCACCACTGCTGCTCGTTGTATCGAGTACTTCAGCTTCATGCCTGGTCTCCTTTTGATTTCTGCGACGCCCGTTTCTCGCGTTTGGCAGCGGTATCAGAGCTGGTTAAGAGGTTCATGGCAGCCATGATTAACACCTCCTCCAGCGTGAAACCGCGAATTGCGATCTTCCACATGACCGTCTCACAATTGATTCGAAGCATCGCACCTCTCTGTAAGGCAAGGGCCGTGCCAAACGCCGTGGCACACTCAAGTGGTGGGAAAGAGCGGGGGTTAGCAGAAAGTCGATTAGCTCGAAAATGTTGAAAGGGTCGAAACTGTCGATTGTGTTAGAAGCTGAAGAGATAGGGGCACAAGCCGTGAAACATTCACGCGCGTTGAGTCATCACTACTTGGGAGGTAAGCTGTTACCGCGATTGTGTGTGTCAGTGCCGGTCGATACGGGGATGGCTGGCTTCTGCTGCTTCGTGGTCGATAGCGGCGGTCAATCAACTTGAGACCTAGCTGAGACGGTTGAAGGGAGGTATGGAACTGCTCAACTGCTTCCCGGACCCGCGGGAATCGTCTAAAATCGCCTCGCTTGGCGCACCCTGTTGCGACCGATAGAGGAAGTGAGTCATCATCTATTTAGGTATTTGGGGTGAATCAAGAGCACGCCAGCGGCGAGTTTCTAGATTGTAAGGCTATGGGTACAGATCCGATCATTGCGCCTCAGTGCGATGCCAGCCGTTATGAGGCCGTTGTGCGAATCAGTGAAGCGATCGCTGCATGCGGCGAACCTGAGGAACTGGCTGCAACTCTCGCGTCTGAGATTAGCAATTTTCTGCACTTCGACCACCTTTACTTCGTTGTGTTGAAGGAGAACTCCAAGGAGATCGAATATCTCGTTTGGGGTAAGGGTCCACTCCCTTTGCCCGACCTGGCGATGGAAGAGTTGCCATGGTGGGAGGCTGTGCGCAGCCGGGAAGCACAACATACTGCCGATTGGGACACGGAAGAGCGGTACCCGCGATTTAGAGAATGGGCAAAGAACATAGGCCTCGGATCGGGGCTCCGTGTGCCCTTGACGACGCCGCATCGACGATTGGGCGTTTTCGGAATCAACCGCGACACAGTGAATCCATTCAGCGAGGAAGAAATAAGCTTCCTGGGGCTGATCGGGCGTGTCGTGGCGTTCGCGCTTGATGATGGTTTGAATTTCAGGCGCGCGCAACATCAAAATGATCAGCTGCAGTTGCTTCTCGACCTGACGAATCGAATCACGTCAAATCTTGAACTTCGGGACCTGTTGCGCGCAATCGCAGCGAACGTACGCGAGGTCATACGCGCTGACGGGGTAACAGTTGTACTGCCTGATGCCGCCTCGGAGAAATTCAGAGTATTGGCCATGGACTTCCCGCATGGAAAGGGGGTCGTCAAGGAAGAGTTGCTCGTTACGCCAAGTGCGGCCGTTAAGAAAGCGCTAGACACCTTGAAACCAGCGATCACTAACACGTGGGAACCTAACGAGCTCACGTCTGAGGTATCTGACATGGTGGCTGCGGAGGGCATAAAAGCCTTTTGCAATATTCCACTTGTAAATCGAGGACGGGCACTCGGGATTCTCTCACTTGTACGCACGACGGAGACTCCATTTTCGCCGGGAGACGTCGAGTTCCTCAGCCGGGCTTCAGGCCAGATTGCCATCGCCATTGAAAACGCGTTGGCATATCACGAGATTTCACAACTGAAAGACAAGCTCGCCCAGGAGAAGCTCTATCTCGAGGAAGAAATCCGCAGCGAGATGAGCTTTGAAAACATCATCGGAAACAGCCCAGCGTTGAAACATGTTCTGGAACTTGTTGAAACGGTCGCTACCAGCGATTCTACAGTCCTGCTGCTTGGAGAGACCGGTACAGGCAAGGAGTTGATCGCCCGCGCCATTCACGATCGCAGCCGACGCAAAGATCGCACGTTTGTGAAGCTGAATTGTGCCGCCATTCCCACCGGCCTGCTGGAGAGCGAACTGTTTGGACATGAAAAGGGAGCGTTCACCGGCGCGATTGCGCAAAAAGTCGGCCGAATGGAACTGGCAGATCAAGGCACTTTGTTCCTCGACGAAGTGGGAGACATTCCCACCGAAATTCAGCCGAAGCTGTTGCGGGCATTACAAGAGCGCGAATTTGAACGATTGGGGAGCACTCACACGCGCAGAGCCAATATTCGGCTGGTCGCGGCGACCAACCGCGATCTCGAACAGATGATTGCAGCCCGCGAATTCCGAAGTGATTTGTACTACCGCTTGCATGTCTTTCCGATCCGGATACCGCCTCTGCGGGAACGTAAGGAAGACATTCCACAACTGGTGAGTTACTTTGTGCAGAAGTTTGCCAAGCAAATGCAGAAGAAGATTGAAACTATTTCTCCGGCGGTCATGAAGGGGCTTACGGCTTGGGACTGGCCCGGCAACATTCGGGAGCTGGAGAATTTCATCGAGCGGGCGGTGATCGTCACGCGCGGCAAATCGCTTGAGGCGCCGGTTGGAGAACTCCGGAAAACGAATACGGTAGTGGTCCTGCAGGCTGAGCGGCATCACGTCGCGCAAGTCGCTGCAGAAAGAACAGATTCGCAAAGCGACCAAACCAGCGTTGCTGACGAATATGAAAGAAGGCAGCGTGATGAGATCATACGGGCGCTCACCGCATGCAAGGGGTGCGTCGGCGGCACCGATGGTGCTGCCGCAAGCCTGGGAATGAACCGCACAACTTTCCTTTCTCGAATGAAGAAATTTGGCATCTATGCGAAACAATATGCTTAATCTGCAGCCCGCCTCGTAGCTTCGACATTTTCGACGGTTTCAACTTCTTCGACCTCCACATTTCCGGGTTCCGGCGTTCCTCTCCTGAAAATTCAGCGACTTACGGCTAGGCGGGTTTGGTGTGGGCCTTGCCTTATCACGAGTGGGAGAAGCCATGCTGAAGATCTCGCTGGTTGATAGCGCCAGGCAGCGTCGGGTGGTTGTGGAAGGAAAGCTCATAGCGCCCTGGACAGCCGAGCTAAGGAATGCGTGTGAAGAGGCAAGAGCTGACCTTCGTGGTCGCGAACTTGTCATCGAGATGAAACATGTCACGACGATCAGTCAGGAGGGCGAGAACGTAATCCTTGAGTTGCTAAACGGGGGAATTCGATTCCGATGCGACGGCGTGTTTACAAAGCATGTAGTGAAAGACTTAACTCGCCGCGCAAGCAGGAATCCGGGGGATACAAGCAAGTGATTGAAGGGCTCACCTCCAGGTTTGGGAAAAAGAGCAATCGATACGAGGGACGTGATAACTTTCGCAGGATAGAGGAAAAGAGCATGCAAAACACCAATGCATGAAACTCCAAACAAAAACAACTCAACAGTTGGAACAGATTCTGGCTAGTGGCCTGCCGTCTCTGTACAGAAGGGCATACCGCATCCTGGGCAATGCAGCTGACGCGGAGGACGCGGTTCAGGATGCTCTTCTCGCCGCCTATACCCACCTGCACCAGTTCAGAGGGCAGGCACAGATCTCTACTTGGATCACCACCATCGTACTTAACTGCGCTCGATTGCAGCTACGCCGGCGGCCAAGACAAGTGCACGCGCCCCTCGAAGAATCCACCGGGGAACTGCAACCAGTTTCAGTGTCGGAAGCGCTAGCGGATCACCGGCCTAATCCCGAGGACGAATGCAGAGAGTCTGAGCTGGGTTCTCGCTTGACCCATTTGCATCGTCAGCTCTCCCCCACTTTGCGTAGAACATTTCTGCTGCGCGACGTTGATGGTTTATCGATCCGCGAGACTGCGCGGATTTTGGGAGTGCCAACCGGCACTGTGAAGGCTCAATCAGCGCGAGCTCGCAAAAGACTCAAAGAATTGATGCGGCATGCCCTGAAGCCGCGGTCTCGCAGGCTGCCAAATCGATTGTTGCATTTCGCAAATTCGGCAGCTCATTCCGGCGCTCTCGGGTAACTAACATGGTCCGTGAACTCTTGTTGGACAGCGAGTGTCATCGCACACGTGTCTTGGTCGAAGGTGCTCACGAGACCGCCAGATGACTCACGCCGCTCAGTTTGCACTGGCGCACGGTGCTGCACTCCTTTTCATTTGGATTCTGCTCCAGCAAGCTGGTGTGCCGATTCCGAGTGCACCGCTGCTGATTGCAGTCGGATCACTTGCAAGCTACGGGCGCTTGCGCCTGGGATCTTCGGTGGTCGCAGCTTTGACGGCTTGCCTCCTCGCGGATGGATTCTGGTACCGAGTAGGACGGCGGGACCGCTCCAAGAGTCATCGGTTTTGCCGTCCGAAGAGCGACTGGAAAAACCGTGCGGTGAGTCTCATCGGGCGCCATTCGGTTGCGTCCATGTTACTAGCAAAGTTCGTGGTTGGCTCGAATGTGGTTTCGCTACTGGCTGGTCACAGGGTTATCTGCAGCGCGGTTTCTCATTTTACGACTGCATAGGGTCCTTGGCATGGTCTGGTAGTTACATTGCCCTAGGATACCTCGTGCATGGTCAACTGCACTGGACGCTGGCACAGACTTTACGTCCGCTTTTGGTCGTTCGGGCCCCAGTGTTTCCAGCAAGAATCTGGCGCCGCAGATCGGCGCGTGCCGCAATGCTGGTGCTGGTAA
>Ga0210396_10005537_pt1 | contig 12205 bp, 9 predicted proteins | sample IncBWH17OmetaG_FD_155466 | JGI IMG/M metagenome (GOLD analysis project Ga0210396, IMG submission 155466) | Forest soil microbial communities from Barre Woods Harvard Forest LTER site, Petersham, Massachusetts, United States - Inc-BW-H-17-O ...
TATGTCGGTAGAATTCTTAAAGAACGGGCCAAACTACTCAATGCCATGCAGACCATCGGAATGGGCGGGTCTGAACTGCTCGATAGCAAGCGACCGGGTCAGAATCGAGCGGTCGAGGTTTGGGCGGTCGAGCCCTGGTAGGCGAGGAGGAAAATGGACAAGGTTGATGCGGGCAACCTTCTAAGGATTAATCGCGGCGCCTCCGAAACCGAGGTCGAAGTGGCGTACCGCAAACGCAGGGATGAAGTGCGAAAGCGCTTTGTGTCCGCACGCGACCGGAACACCCGGAACCGGTGCGAGCGCGAATTTTCTGTTCTGGAACAGGCTCGCAACTGCTTGCTTGCTCAGATGGACGATCTCGTCAATGAACGCGAAGAGCCGCCGGTCGAACGCCAAGCGGCCCCGGTTGAAGGCGAAGAGCGGCCAATCGAAGAGGAGGCGCCCTCGGTCGACCGGGAAGCGCCTCTAGTTGAACGCCAAGTGCCGCAGGTGGAGTGCGACGTGGCCGCGACCGGGCACGAATCGCTTTCGCTGAAACGCCCAGAACAGCCGATCGACCGGGAAGAGGTACCAGCCGAACGCCAAGAGCCGCGGATTGAATGCCAAGTGGCGCCAGTTGAGCACGAAGCGCTCCCGGTTGAGCACGATGCGCTCCCAGTTGAACGCGAAGCGGCGCCGAGCGAACTCAAAGCGCCGCCAGTCGAACGCGAAACGCTCCCCGTTGAACGCGAAGAGCCGTCGGTCGAACGCAAGTCGTATTCGCTTGAACGCGAAGAGCTGCCGAAAGCAGGAGAAACGCCTCCGGTCGAACGCGAATCGCAACCGGTTGAACGACTCTTGCCCGCAAGGAATGGTGTCTCGCCGGCGATCACACGTGTTCCAGCGCCGATCAAACGGGTCTCTGGGACCACCGACCGAGTTTCGGCGCCGATCGACCGTATTTCCGCACCGATCAAACGGGCCCCGGCGCTGATTCCGAGTGCTTCATCGCCAATTGAACCGGTTACGTGGCGGATCGACCCTGGTTCCTCCACGATGGACCATGGCTCGCTACCCAAGGAAGAGGGATCGACCTCTCTTCAAGCCGCAGCGACTCAGGTTGTCATTTGGTCTTCCCGAAGGCAGTGGTTAGCGATCATCGGAGTGATGTTCATCCTGGCGGCGGCTTTTGCGCTCGGTTTCTTTTGGCCGCACGCGGCGGATAAACCCAGACCAGGCAGGCTGGCGGTGAACACCGTCCCTGACAACGCTGAAGTCTGGCTGGACGGAATATCTCAAGGTAAGACGCCGATGGTTCTCGAGTTTTTTGCCCCCGGGGACCGCCAATTGAAGGTTGAGTTACCAGAAGACAAAGCCGTCCAATTGGTTTCAGTAGAACAAGGGTCCGTCCAACCGACGCCAACGCCAAGCCTGCCTGGTCACTCCAACGTCAACCTTGTTTCTCCGTCCGCTTCGCCCAACGTTTTGCCATCCGGGAAACCTCCAGCCTATCCGGACGAACGCTACCCTCAGACGCGCCTGCGCTTACTAACGGAAACCGAAATTGGTGATTTAAACTACGCCGAGCTCAGGTACGCGATTAACGAGATATACGCCCGGCATGGGGCGCCTTTCCTCAGTGAACCGGAAATCGAAAAGCAATTCCGGGGATTCGAATGGTATCACCCTGATCGTGACCTCAAGTTATCTCAAATAGAGGCTTCCTTCTCTGCCATCGAAAAAAAGAACGTCGATATTCTCGCCCGCTTGCGCGACCAAAAGCGTCCGAGATAACTACCATCACCAAGGATAAACTACCTATGTTTGGCTCCAATGTGCTCGAAATCGCGATTGGTATAGTCTTTGTCTACCTTCTGCTCAGCCTTCTTTGTACTGTGATCAATGAAGGAATTGCTAACTTTTGGGAGATGCGAGGCAAGAACCTCCTCAGCGGGGTGAAAAACCTTCTGAACGATCCGGATTTTACCAGTCTGGCTCAACATGTTTATAATCATGGGCTGATTGGCGGTGTGATGCAGGGAGTGACCGATTTCACGCAAAAAAACCGCCTGCCTTCCTATATCGCCCCCGCCAATTTTGCGTTGGCGCTGATGGACATCCTTGGATCTCGCGGCGCCGGTCCGGTGGTGGTGGAACAAAGGCAAATGGCCTTGCAGGAAGCACAGACGAAGAACGCCGCCAATCCTAATGACGAAGAGTTGAAAAAGAAGGTCTCTGAAGCGCAAGCCGCCCTGGATCAAGCCGTGCGCGGCGCGGCGGACCTACTGATCAAATTCAACCTTGCGGGCGAGGCGGCGAAAAAGGTAAAGGACCTCGATAACTTTGGTAAAATCAAGGAAGCGTCGGAGACACTCGAGGAAGCGCTCGCCGCAGGTCGTGCATTGGCCGCGCTGTATCCACATCCGCTGGGTTCCCTGCAGAAAGGGATCGAAGTTCTTCCTTCTGGTTATACGAAACAGTCTCTTTTGGCGCTCTTAGATACGACGAAACGGGAAATGGCCTTAGTCCCCGAAGAACTTCGAAACGGCGACTATGCCGTGGAAAAGCTACGTGCTAATTTGGAAAGCTGGTTCAATAACGGAATGGATCGCTTTGCGGGGTGGTATAAGCGCTGGACAGTGCAAGTCTCCCTGATCGTGGCCGCCGTGGTGGTCATCTCCGTGAACGCGGATACGCTGATGTTGGCGAACAAACTGGCCAGAGACAGTGCCTTGCGCGCCGGCATTGTCACCGCCGCAGATAGCACCACTCAAGCAATGGCTGGGGATTTTAACAAGGTCCAGGCCGCACGGAAAGAGCTATTGGTTGAGTCAGAAAAGCTTAACCTGCCGCTCGGCTGGATTGATCCGCAGGTAGATGGGAAAGTGGATCCGTTCGCCGTTGAGCGATTTCCTAATAGTTTTGGGGGTTGGCTTTGGAAGGCTCTGGGGCTCCTGGTCTCTGTGCTGGCAGTTTCCTTGGGCGCCCCATTCTGGTTCGATACGCTGAGCAGCTTCATGAATCTCCGCGGCGCCGGAAAGGTACCGCCGACCAATCAGAGTCCGTCCACCGCGAACGGAAAGTCCGCCTCGGCAGGCGACGGTGCTCGTGCTCGTTAACGAGCTGTTGACAGTCGCTCCGACGAAAGATGAAATTCTACCGTTTAGTTCTCGGCATCCTTACCGCCTGGCGAATCACCCATTTGTTATGGGGTGAGGACGGACCATGGGATGTCATCATTCGACTACGCCGAAGGGCGGGCGAAGGCTTTTGGGGAAAGCTCCTTGATTGCTTTTACTGTTTAAGCGTTTGGGTCTCGGCGCCCTTGGGATATTTCATAGGAGAAAATTGGCGGGAGCGAGTTTTATTATGGCCCTCGCTATCTGCCGGTGCTATTCTTTTGCAGCGGGTAACGAACCGTTCGCTCAAGGTTGACCCGGCGCCATTTATCGAAGATCCAGGGGAGGAGAACCACCATGTCATGCTGCGGGAAAAAGAGAGAACAAATGCGCCCGGCGATCCAACACCGACCAGTCAATCTATCGACTAGCCAGGTCGCTCTCCGGAGACCACCGGTTGACCAACGGGTCGCGACCTTCGAATACCTCGGCAAGACCGCGCTCACCGCCATCGGACCCGTTTCTGGCCGGCATTACCGGTTCAGTCACCCGGGCGCGCTCCTTGAAGTGGATCCGCGCGATAGCGCGTCGCTTGCGACCGTGCCTAACCTGCGCAAGCGAGTTGGCTAGTGATGCGCCGAAAAATCCTTGCTCAAACCCAAGGTATTCGCTTCGGAATCGATTTGCGCCTGGTCTTGAAAGAAATGTTGATCGGGATTGGAACCGGGAAAATAGCGGATGACGATCTCGGCGTGGTCGACACTTCCCGTCTTTCCGCTGGTGAAGGGATAACCTAAAGCTTGCAACAAGGCTAGAGAGCCTTCGGCGCCGCTGCTGTTCCCAGAGTCCCCGACGATGCCAAAGACACTTTTGTTGTTTCGTAGGCTATGAACCGCGATCAGGTCGCCGAGATGCACCCCATTTTCCTCTGCCAGGGTTCCTCGCACCACGTAATTGATTTTTGAGGCATCCACATACTTTCTCGGGTCGAGCTTGTTCTTATTTTTCAAATCTTGAAACGCCGTGGTTGAGATGAAATAGCCTGGGCACGGATCGTTTGGCCCTTGAACCGCCGGGATCCCGTGCTGAGGGTTGTGCGGATCAGCTATCACGATGTAGCCGACGATCGCGCCTGTGGATCTGGCGCCCACATGCGCATTTAGTTCAAAGTCGAGCGTTGGCCGGCCCGGCGGGCCGTAGGCATTTGGAGCGCCGTCCACATCGATCTCCATTTTGACGATCGTCTCGACGCTCCGCGATGTCTCCGCAGTCGGTTTTGGCGTTAGTAGTTGAAAGCCGAACTGGACGGCCGCCGCTGCCGTGAGATTTCCCACGATGCCATCGACCACCAGTAATGCTTCCTGTTGGAAATCTTCGGTTGCCGCTCTGGTCAGCCTGCCAAATTCGCCGTCTACCGCCCCGGTATAGAGTTTACGCGTGACGAGAAATCGCTGCCAATTTGCCACCTCGGTGCCGACAGATCCCAATTGGATGATCCGCATAGTTTCTTGATCCTTCTGTTTGTTGAAATAATGAGACAGGAGACAGGAGACAGGAGTCAGGAGACAGGAGCCAGGAGACAGGAGACAGGAGACAGGAGTCAGGAGTCAGGAGACAGGAGACAGGAGACAGGAGACAGGAGACAGGAGTCAGGAGTCAGGAGTCAGGAGTCAGGAGTCAGGAGTCAGGAGTCAGGAGTCAGGAGTCAGGACGTATTCTAAAGGAGACCTTCGAATGACAAGCGATATTTTTGGATTCTTCTGCTCCAATTAGTTTAGATGGTTCCCTGATTTTGCGACTCCTGAATTCAGACTCCTGACTCCTGACTCCTGATTCCAACAACCGCTTCCCGCACGTTTCCGGAAAAGTCCAAGTCTCCCAGCGAACGAACAACGTCGTCTACTGAGATGTGCGTCAGGCAATCGATCCGGCCCCCGCAGGCGCGAAAACGAGCCTGGAACCAGCACGGCTCGCAGGCCAATCCGCCGCGCAGAATGCGGACGTTAGGCGGGAGGTTGCCGAGGGTCTTGTCCGGGGTGGGCCCGAAAAGAATCAGCGTCGGGGTGCCGACAGCCGCTGCGACATAGGCGAGCCCGGTGTCGTTGGCGACGACCGCGCCTGCACCGGCCAGGAGTTCAGCGGTCTGACGCAGCGTAAGTTGATTGACAAACATTTTCACATGAGGACTGAACTGCATCTGTTCGCCGTTGTACTGCCATAGGTCATCCGCAGTGCCGACAACCGCGACGTCTTCGAATGTATCCGCGAGCTCTGAATAATATGGCCAACGCTTGGCGGCCATTTCGCCGGTCTTGCAGCCGGGCGCCAGAATCAGCGTTTGCTGGGAAGTGCGAGGGGGATTAGATGGAGCGATTGGCAAGGTGCAGGACGGGCTTCGTTCCGGGACGGAGCCGAGCAGGCGAGCAAAGTTCAAGTAGTATTGCTGTTCGTCCTGGTAGAAGAGAGCGTCAGATGGCCGCGGGACAACATTTCGCGTAGTGGCAAACTTCCTAGCATAACCTGACCAATAAAAGGGCGGGATCGCTGGAATAACCCATGAATAATATTGCGGCGAAGGAAACGGCTTTGGGCTGGTGAAAATCGCCCTCACCGCGCTCCACGGGTGCAGCAAATCCGCTGTTTCGGGATAGTCAGCAACTGCAAGGACGACGTCCGTCGAGAAACCGAGCTCCTGCAGCGCGACCAACAATGGTGTCGCCAAGACGATATTCCCAATGCCGGCGCCGAGATGAACCTGGACGGTTGTCGTTACCATGATCAGCCTAATATTCTTTGCCAGAATTCCAGATAATGTGCGTCGGTGAATCTTGCGGGAACGACGTTGCCGACAAATGGCGGTGCGTCTAGATAGGTCTGGTAGAGAGCATCTTCCCGATCGACGCTTTCAATGAATTCAATGGCCTCTTCGTCCGACTTGAAATCGCTCAAATTGATAAACGCCAGCGGGTTGAATGTCTCCGCAATCCTTGGGTCTCCTTTGTAGATTGGGACTGAACGGGCAACCAATGGGTCGGTGATCTTTTCGGTGTTGTAGCCGGGAAAATAGCTGTTTTCCATCGCAATAGAGAACTTGTATCGTGCTTGAAATGCCTGCTTCACCACGTAGCCTTCCCTGCTGTAGGCGGCGTGGGCCAGCGCGTCATTGTTCCTCTCCACGTGGCCGCATGACTCGACGCGCTTATAACCCGAGAGTTGGTGGAAAAATTCGATGCGATCCCGACTGTTCGCGTTTGAATAGACAAAATTGCAGAAAAACTTTTTCTGCGTTGCCGTCTGCCCAGGTTGGCGGATGAGTGTCGAGACTCCGTGGTTGTAAAGGTTCAAATGCAGAAACCCCTGCGGCATATAGCAATGATTAGGGCTCGATTGTTCTGCCGCACATGTAATCCCGTAATGGTAGAAGCCTTCCTCGCACACCCCGGGGGATATCTTGCCCCCTTGCTGCAGGTGATCGCCCGCCTCACCAGAATAGACAACACGAGTTGCCCCATCGTGACGGTTCTGGATGTAGCCATAGACAGAGAAAAACGCTACTCGGGGGGAGTGCGCTAGCTCAAAGCGGTAATGCCCGCGCAAACAAGGAAAACAATCCAGTAGGTAGTCCGCTTGAAATTCCGACGAGCGACCCCACATATTGGCGTACGCCAGTCCAACAGTTCTCATCGGGTCGAGTGGATATAGATGATGCCACGCTGACAACCTGCGGCTTCCTCGTTGTAGTAAAACTGGTGTCCGTTTGGATAGATGGCCGGCAGTTTGTTTTTGATTAGCTCGTAGCTCAACGGCTCAAATCCACGTCCCCAATCGCCGTCGTTGTAACCCCACGGCTTGCCAGGAACGAGAAAGTCGTGGATGCAGATAATACACGTGTCACGACACGCCGGTTCAGCGCCGATTGCATCCAGTTCTTCGAGCAAGGGATTGACGTTGCTGCCATTCGCTCCGCCGCCATGCGCATCAAGATAGAGCAGCACCGGATAGATGCTCCTTTGTTGGTGGTTCGGCTGCAAAAGTACCGGCAGCACCTTCGACGAATCGCCGAGAATGACCCCGACATTGAGCGCCTCCAGCTCGGCCACAGCATTTGGTCCAAATTCTTCGAGCAAATGCTCATGAGTTGCGTCGATCGTGAAGACCAGGGGCACGAGCTTGGCGAATTCCCGCGTCGAGTGGGCGGACCAGGTACCGGTCTCAATGATAGTCTGGACGTTGAATCGTTCGACGAGCTTTTGTATTTCTTCCCCAATGTGGTGGTCGCCATTGAACGGTGTGTGTATCATACCTTGAAGGTTCAGTGGTCCCAGAATCGCTGGAGCAAAGCCGTCAAACGCCTACATCGCGACGCGATGAATCCACACGTTCTCGTCGGTGGTGACGAATTGTCCTTTCAGCTCGTCCCGCACGGCATTAAAGACCTCCGCGTAGGTATAACAATCGTGGCCTGCGAGGAGGCCGCCCGCCCGGACTTTGCCGATCCAGGCGCGGATATCTGCGCGCACGGACTCGTACCGGTGATCTGCATCGATGAAAACCAGCGCACAGGAGCGATCCCGAATTTCGGACGCCGCGTCGACGGATCGAGTCTCCCGAATCTCCAGAAACTCCAGGACTCCGGCGAGGTGCATATGCCGTTCGAACAGGGGGCGTACGGAACCGCCCGCATTCTGGGCGTCCGCGACCATCGTCGGCTCATCGGGGCTGCCTCGGAAAGTATCGACGACTACGACCGTCATTCGTTTGCCGGACGCCTTCACTCGCTCACCGAGGAACGCAGTGCTGCGCCCGAGCCATGCGCCGACCTCCACCAGCACGTCGCCCTCTCTGGCCTCGCGCACCGCGCGGTCATAGAAATCCGGGAAAGTGAACCAACCCGGAATGCGCTCGTACGAATACCTGGCCCGCCATTTTCGATCGAAATCACCGGTCTGATGAAATCCACCTCCCCAGGCGCTTTCAACGCCAACATGTTGGACGAGCGATGGTTGATGATAATAGAGGGAGTGACCGGCTCCGGAGATTATTCGCGTTAATTTGATATCCTGCATACCGACTAAACTTTCCCAATCGCTCAAGGCGACGGATACGGCTTCCCTCGACAGGACGTAGGCCTGGCTGCCGTAACAAGCCCCGGGATCCGCTAGAAAGTAGTCGTCGCCCTCGTGGAGTCGTCGAATGTTAGGATTGTAGAGACTTCCGAATTGCAGGTGGCGATCGAGGATGGGCGACCAGCGCTCGAGGTTCCAGCGAAGGTGCAGATTGAAATCCAGATCGTCCTCCAGTAGCAGCGCGAACTCGCCATCGCTCTCCGCCAGGAACCACTGGAGTGCAGACTGCGCATTGCGTGTCTGGCGAGCGCGATGATCGGATGAACCCGACTCATCCATTTGGATGTGCGGCTGGTCTGCCCAATCGGTTTGGCTAAAATACGCCAGCGTTTGCGCAAATACCGGCGCCCGTTCCGGACAAGTGATGATGATCGGCGCGATTTTCATGAAGCGCTGTAGACAAAGATTTCCCAGCCCATCCGACGCGGTAATTCGTGGCTGCGACATACTCGCTCGGCTATTCGATGCAACGCATCCTGTCGCCAACCGACGCGGATGAACAGTTCGTGCCACCAGGTGCGGCTGCGTAAGGTGATGTGCGCGAGATCGCGATCGTCCCGGGCGGCGCGTTCGCGCTCTCCGTCATTCTCACAGGTGGGCATTGCTGCAACAATTACCTGGCGAGTTTTCGTCCGGGAGTGCTCGAGGAAGGCGCGTGCTTGCTCTTCAGTCAGGCTTTCCAACAGGAAGAATGCCACCAATACATCAAACGGTTGGCTAAACTCAGCGCGCTCGGCCGAAACGTGATGCAGAAACGGACGGGCGGCTTCCTCGGCGTGTTCGAGCGCCCACGCGCTATGGTCGAATCCCCAGGCATCTTTGTTTAGTTCGCGCAACGCGCGAACCAGGAACCCTTTGGCGCAGCCGGCGTCGAGAAAGGAGACAGCCTCCGGGAACATTGTGACAAGAAATTTCGCCGTCTCCCGGAAGAGTCCCGCGAAATCGCGCCAGTGGTACCCGTCCGACCAGTTGCTTTTGAGGCCGTTTTCAAAATAGTCGGCGTCGAACCAGTGGCCCGGGATCGGCACGGCCGGGCGCAGCTGAGCATGACCGTGAGTGCGGGCAAGTCGTTCCCACTTGGCACTATCGGTCTGGCGAAGAAGCTCAGTCAGACGCAACCGGGCGCGCCGGCCGATTTCCTCGAGTGAAAATTCGTCGAGGAGACGTTTCGCGGCGGCCTGCGCACGCGTCGAGTACTCGCCCGGTCGCGCGCGGATCGTGCGCATCAAATCCGCGGCATGCGCGATATCAGGTTCTGCCCAGCGCATCGACGGTCTATAATAGGCGTACGGCTGGCGGACTGCCGTGAGCGTATGTCGAACCAGCCCATGGGCGTCCGCTGCCAGGTAATCGAGCGGCCCGGAATAGCCGGTTGCAACGACCGGCTTGCCGCGACTGGCGGCATCGAACAATGGGTAACCCCAACCTTCACCCCGGTGCAGGGAGACGTAACAGTCACCGCGCCGATGAAGAGCACCGATCGAATCCTCACTCCAAGCCTCGGCCCGAACCGCGACCCGCGCATGTGAACGTGTTCTAGCTCGCATTTCATGGAGTGCTCGGGCAGCTACTCCGGCTGCCCCGGGATTCGTTTTAAGCACCAGGAGCGTACCCTCATCTTCTCGAAACGCCCGAAAGTAGGCCTCCATGGTGCGTTCGGGCGATTTGCGGTCCTGCCACTCGAAGATGGCGTAGAACACGAAATCACCTGCTTGGATCTCCCACTCCTCAATCGCGGCGGGTCCCGCCTGACCGTTTCGCTCTAGCGATACGACCGGGTGAGGGAGCTTGAACACCGGCTTGCCCAGTGCGGCGGAAAAGACCTTGGCATTGAACTCGCACGGCAGCCATACATCGATCGCGTGCGTCAATATCGGTCGCCACTGAGTCGGCATCGTGTCGGTCTCCCAGACGGTCATCGCGATCACGTTGCGCAACGGGAATGCCAGGTTGGCCCACAGGGGAGGGGTGCCGTGGAAAAGGTGATAGTCGGCGTCGATTGACCGGCCAACCAGTGAAGCCACGAGCGGGTCTTCGACTTGCCGAGCTCTATTTCCGCCGAGATCCACCACAGTGAGGTCAACGCCGGCCCGATGCAGCGCATGCAGATACGCCCGCGCCGCATGACCATAGCCGGAAGCGTCGAAAACGTAGCCGTAGTAGGCGACCGCGATGGTCTCAACGACAACGTTGGGCGGGTCTAGCTTCGGGGTCGCGGGTGGACCGGCGGAGGAGGTGAGTCTCTTCTCCAATTCAGGTAGGGTGGCAGTAACTCTCATAAAGACTTCTTCCGGTGTAAGTGTCTTCAGGCAGCGCAAATGATATTCGCAATCGCGCCGTCCCCAGGCGCCCTGGCGGCAGGCCGGTTCGCACGGGAGTCCTTTCGTAATCGGAAACATGTGAGGTGCGGAAATCATCTCGCGTTCCGGATTAGTGATTCCGAAAATACCGAATGTCGGTACGCCCAGAGCCACCCCCAGATGCATTAAACCGGAATCGTTGGAAATCAGCGCCGCGCACTCTCGGAGCAAGGCAGCCGTATCGCGAAGATCCAATTTTCCAATATAAATCCGGGCATCCTCCGGCCAATCGAACCGGCGTTCGAAATAAGTGTTCTCGGTGCGCAAATCTTCGTCCGTCCCGACGATCACGACGTGGGCAAACAACCGCGCCAACTCGCTGAAGCCGTGCCATTTTTTCCATGGCCATTCGTATTTACAGCCGGGATGGATGGCGATCGTCCCTGGCGACAGATCAAACTTCCGGTTCGACGTCATCGCGAAGGGCGCCGGTAACTCCCCTTGCCAACCAACGCTGCGTGCGATCCGCTCGACCGACCGGGCATCCCCTTCGACCAGCCAGCGGTTAGATTCGAAAAGATGCGCTCTCCGCGCTTGCAATTGGTCTCGCAGCGGAGTGCTCCAGGTCGTGAACGTGGCGACATCGTAGGTCTGGTTCGTCAAACCGTCGATTTGCCTCGGTGCCCCTCCCGCCCGGGGACTCGGAAGGTGGAATACGCGCCGAATTTCCGGCGCACCAGCCAGCAATCCGACCACCTCCGGATAATCTGTCGCCAGCAGCACATCCGTCTCGTACCCGAGTCGGTGGATGACCCGGATCAATGGAGTCACGCGCAGAATGTCACCCACGCCTAGAGCAGCGGAGACAAGTGCGCATGGTTTTGTTTTAAGCGATGCAGCGGGAGCGTTCTTCGTTCCGTTTTGCCCAGATTGATGGTTGTAAAGACTGAAGTCGGGACCGAGCAGTCGCTCTATTTCCGCGACTGGTTTCGCCCGATAGCGCGGGTCCGTGGTGCGCTTGGGACTACAGTTGCTATCATGGATGAGGGCGACCAAAAACTGCGGATTCCTTTGCACCTGAATCTTTGCTCGAGCATCCGCCCAGACAAACCTCGCGTCCTCACCTTCGCCAATGGGAGGGAATGGATGCCCGCTCCAAAACGCCTTCCGGTAGGCCAGGCTCGCCCCGTACACCCAGGATCGCTGGTTGGCCGGGTAGACGTACTCCCACGCCCGCTGTTCGGCCGGCGCGTAGAACAGGATTCGATCCAGTCCGCACAGATCCGCCCCGGAAGTCAGTAACTCCTCGATTTGGTAGCCCAATCGCCACGGTGCGTTCCAGTCGTCATCATCCCAATGTACGATCACTTCGCCGCGAGCCTCGCCGGCAGCGCGATTTCGTTTTTCGCCGAGGACCGTTTTGCACGGCAACTGGATATAACGGATACGTTCATCGTCCGGCATCAGATCGCCGACAGTCGTGGCACCGTCATCGATCACGATCAGTTCCTTGTTCGGGTAATCTTGCGCCAGAAAATAGCGGATTGCTTCCGGTACGAACTGTCGACGATTCGCCGTCGGCATGATGCAGGAGGCTAACGGATGGCGGTCGGAGGAGGGCATCGGGAGATGAGAAGGTTGGGGACAGTTGAGAGAAGGTTAGGGACAGGAGTGAATGGTA
>Ga0210396_10005539_pt1 | contig 12204 bp, 10 predicted proteins | sample IncBWH17OmetaG_FD_155466 | JGI IMG/M metagenome (GOLD analysis project Ga0210396, IMG submission 155466) | Forest soil microbial communities from Barre Woods Harvard Forest LTER site, Petersham, Massachusetts, United States - Inc-BW-H-17-O ...
TGAAGGTCGCAAGCTTGTAGGCGCGGGGGTCATATCCCAACAGCTCGGCGCGCCGTTCGTTTTCCCGGATTCCGACGATGATGCGGCCGAAGCGACTGGTCAACAGCAGACGCAGTCCGAAATAGGTCGCAAGCAATGCCGCCGTCGAAAGATAGAACATGCCTTCGAGATCAATCACCGCAGCCTTGTTGCCGGGAAAATTGAGCGGCGGGATTCCGGGAATGCCGTTGAAGCCTCCCAGCCGCGCGACGCCGATGTGGAATTCGGGTCCGGCGGTGGAGTTCACCGAATTGAACAGGATCAATGTCACCGTCAGCGTGATGACGCCGAGATACACATCGCTAATGCGTCCGTAGAACATGAAGTAGCCGAGCAGCGCGGCGAAGGCCGCCGGCAGAGCGATGGCCAGCAGCAGCGGAATGGTACTGTCGCCGATATTGAACATGGCGATGGCGTAGGTATAGGCGCCCAGTCCGAAGAAGGCCGACTGGCCGAAACAGAGAATGCCGCCATAGCCCCAGATCAGCGCCAGGCTGAGCGCGAGGATCGCCATGATCATGTAGATCGTGAGATCGAGTACGGTATCGAGCTCGGCAAGGCGCGGCGTCAGGATCATGAAGGCAATGCCGACGATACCGACCAGCGCGAGGCCGAGGAAATTGAGGACACGCGCGTTCACAGACCTCTCCGGAAGAAGCGACCGGTGATGCCCTGCGGCAGCAAGCGGATCAGGATGATTGCGGCAGCAAGCAACGCGACCTCGCCGAACACAGGTGTTGTGGCAAATGTTACAAACTGGTTGATGGTGCCGAACAGCGCGGACGCAGAGACCGTACCGCTAAGAATGGCGGCGCCGCCTCCGATCACGGTGATGAAGGATTTGGCGACATAGGCAACGCCGATGGTGGGAAACACGCCGGAAACCGGCGCCAGGACCGCGCCGGCAAGACCGGATAGCGCGGCCCCGATGCCGAAGGTGATCGCGTAGACGCGCGGCGGATTAACCCCCAGGGCCGCAGCCATATCGGCGTTCTGCATGGTGCCGCGGGCGATCAGGCCCAGACGCGTCCAGCGCAGCGTTGCGAAGATGCAGCCAAGGGTGACGGCCGCGACCGCAATCACGAAAAGCGTGTATCCGCTGGTGCGATAAGCGCCGATCTGGAAACTGCCGAGCGGCGCCGAGATGCCGACCGTGGTATTGCCGAAAATGGCCGTCGTCAGGCCCACCAGAAAAAGACTGAGGCCCCACGTCGCAAGCATCGTGTCGATCATGCGGCCATACAGGAAGCGGATGATGGTTCGTTCGACGATGACCCCGATGATGCCGACGATGACGGGCGCCACCACCAAAATCGCGATCCAGATATTGATGCCGTAGCTGGTAGCGACGATCGCCGCATAGCCGCCGAGCATCAGAAATTCACCATGGGCGAGATTGATGACCCGCATCATGCCGAAAATAATCGCCAGCCCGACACTTATCAGTGCCAGGCTGGCTATCGCGTAAAGGACCTGGATCGCCAGGAGAGCAATGAGATCCACGTTGACCTTTCCCGAACAAATCTAGCGGCCAACCGGCCTTAGAACTTGATCACGTATTGCTGGTTATCGTCGGGCTTCTTGATGAGATTGCATACGGCTGCCGTATCCGCCGGCTTCTGCTGAGCGAAGTCCTCCAGCACGTTGAGCTTCTTGTCTTTGACTTCGGCGATATGAACGTCGAGGACGCAATGGTGGGTCGGCGGATCGATCGTGACTTTGCCGGAGGGAGCATCGATGCTGATTCCGGTTTCCAGCGCCTCGATCACCTTCATCCGGTCGATACTGCCCGCTTTCTTGACCCCCTCCGCCCATAGCCGGAAACCTTGATAGGTTCCCATCGCAAGTTCGGTGATATTGGGATAATCGGCGCCGAAGCGCTTATGGAAGGCGGCAACGAAGGTTTCGTTGGCCTTGTTCTTCAAATCCTGAAAGTAATTGTAGCAGACCAGCATGCCGTTGCATTCGTCCGGCGACAACACGATGTGCTCATTACCAACGGCAAAGGTGGTCGACGCCATCGGAATGCTCTTGCGCATGCCGGCGGCGGCCCACTGACGATAGAAGGAAATGTGAGCGCCGCCGACAAGGGCCGACCAAACGAAATCCGGCTTAGCCGCCTGGATCTTGGAGATGGTAGGGCCGAAATTGGTGACGTCGAGGGGGAAGAAGTCGATCGACGAGACTTCGCCGCCATTCTCGGTAACGTATTTTTTCACCCATTGCGAAGTGATCTGGCCGTAGTTGTAATCGGCCGCAACGACATAGACCTTCTTGCCCCATTTTTTCATCGCGTAAGGCACCAGCTTTTCCACGGTTTGCGCGGGGGTAACGCCGGTGTCGAACTGATCGCGGTCGCAAACGCCGCCCTCATATTGCGTGTTATAGAAATACAGCGTCTTGAAGCGATCCAGAACCGGTCGGATCACCTCGCGCGAGGCCGAAGTGATGCCGCCATGCACGACAGCAACCTTGTCTTTCAGCGCCGCCTGCTGCGCAAACTGCGTGTAGAGCTGCATGTTCGACTGCGTATCGTAACTGATCAGCTTGATCTGTCGTCCGAGGAGACCGCCGGCGGCATTGGCCTCTTCAACGGCAAATGTCAGCGTATCGACCATCGGCTTGCCGTAGATGTCGAGACCGCCCGAGAGATCGTGAATGCTTGCGACATTGATCGGATCCTCCGCCCAGGCGCTGGAGAAGGTCCCGGTAGCGCCAATGGCGGCCGTACCTTGTAAGAATCTTCTGCGATCGAGCATCATTGCATTGTTCCTCCTCATTGTTGCCGATACGTCATGAACCGGATGTTCTCAGACCAGGTATTTCTTCAGTATCGACGCCCCCATTGTGTATTTCGGGTCGACCATGTTTCCGAGCCGGATACGTCCGGCTTGGCTGAGCAGCATATAGGCATCGATCTCATCGAAGCCGTAGTCTGCACTCATCCAGCGCACAAGTTCGCGATAGGCGATGCGCGCCGCATCCTCCAGCGGCCGAGCACTGCCGATCGTCATCAGGAATTCTTGCGTCTCAAGCCGTGGCCAGGCAAAGCTCCAGCCTTTGATGACGTCGACCTGCAGCGTGACGGTGGCGCGTTGTTCGATCGCCACTCCGGACAATTCGCCATCGCCCTGCGTTGCATGGCAATCGCCGACGTAGAGAAGCCCTCCCTTCGTATGAACCGGAAAATAAAGAATCGCGCCCGGCGCGACGTCCGGCAGATCCATGTTTCCGCCGTGATAATCCGGCTGCAGCGACGACACCGCCTCGATCTCGGGCGAGACCCCGATGGTGCCGATGAACGGCTCATAGGGAAGCGTGATCTTGTCGCTCCAGCGCACGCCGTCCTTGTCGACGTGCATCACCTTCACCCGCTCCGGCAATGGCGGATTGAGCAGGGCCGTCGCGGCCGTTCCGACCAGGCCGCCGAATTCCGGAATGATGCAGGTCTTACCTGCGGGCTGTGCGCCCCGCGTCTCCACCGCATGAATATAGACCGCCAGGCAATCACCCTTCTCCACGCCGCGCACCGCTACTGGGCCGCATTGCGGATTGAGAAAGGGGAATTTCAATTTGGCAGTAGGACTGTCCTTCTCGCTGGTAATGACGCCGCCAAAGGCGTCTTCCGTCTCCACCACGACAACATCGCCGGGATCGATCGTGAGAACGGGCTTGGCATAAGGACCGTAAACATAGTGGAAGTCGCCTTGCGCCGCGATCGAGAGTTCGTGACGCTTCCCTGCTTGCCCTTTGGCGAGTCCGCGGATTGCCATGATCGACGACTTGAGCGAGGGATCGTTGGCCATTGCGATGTCCTTCAACCTTCAAAACATGAATTCGCGGGATAGTGATCGCGCATCCGCATCGGATTGTTAGGTCGTCCCGGTTCTAGTTTAGTTTCCAGTCACCACCCGCTTCGACCGCCGAAGCAAGCCGTATTAGGGTCGCTTCTTCGAAGTGGCGGCCCACCATCATCAAGCCGACCGGCAAGCCATTGACACGCCCGCATGGCACAGTGAAGGCAGGATGCCCGGATACGTCGAAGGAACAGGTATTGGCTTGCATGTTGAGCGCGGTATCGATAGCGCTGCCGAGCGGCGCATCGGGCGACGGAAGTGGGGTTGCAGTAAATGGAATCGTCGGCATCGCCAGCGCGTCGAACTTTTCGAGCGCCGCATCGTAGCCGCGACGCAATAGCCCTCGCAGGTTTTGTGCCTTCGAATGATAACGCCCATGGTAATTGCGATGCATGTATTCGCCGAGCATCAGCACCAGTTTCACGGTAGGGGAGACATCGTTGATCCGCGTTCCCATGCCCCGGGCGAAGGCTTCCTGCATTGAAAGCGGATAGTAACCGTGGATGTTGTTGCCAACGCCATATCCCTTCAGCATCATCTCAGCCGCGCCTTCCAGGATAATGCCGCTCCAGACATGCGGCCCATCAAGATGCCAGGGTACCGAGACATCTTCGACTTCGACGCCGGCCTTTCCCAAAGCCGAAATAGCTGTGCGCGCCTTGGCATCGACGACGGGATCGCTTTCGGGATGGCCAAATCCTTCGCGCAGGATGCCGACCCGCAATCCCCTTGCCGGCATGCCGACCGCGCCCATGTAGTCTCCGGTGCGGGCCGCAATCGTCCGCGTATCCCAACCGTCATGGCCGGCAATCACGGTGAGCAGCCGGGCGACGTCCTCGACGCTTGCCGCCATCGGTCCGCAGTGATCGAGGGAGTAACTAATCGGCATCGAGCCTGTCGTCGGTACCAGACCCCATGTCGGCTTTAGTCCGTAAATGCCGCACCAGCTTGACGGCGTACGGATCGACCCGCCCTGGTCTCCGCCGAGCGCCATAGGCACATCGCCGGCCGCCACTACGGCAGCGCTTCCGCCCGACGAGCCGCCGGCACTGTGGGCGACGTTATGTGGATTGCGGATCACGCCGCTCGCACATGTATGGCTGGCACCGGAAAAACAGAGATCCTCGCAGGCTGCTTTGCCGGCGATCGTGCCGCCAGCTTCAAGAATCCGCGTCACCACGGTCGCGTCAAGCTCCGGAACATAGCCTTCCAGCAGCGCCGAGCCATTCATCATCGGTACGCCTGCGACGCAGATGTTATCCTTGACGGCGACCGCCTTGCCGCTCAACAAGCCTTCTGCTCCGCTATGGATATTCGTCTTCCAGTACCAAGCGCCGTATGGATTTTCCGATGCCGCCGGCCGGTATCCCGGCGATCTCGGCGGTACCGAGGCCAGCGTCGGCGCCACCAATTCGTCGAGCCGGCCATAGGAGGCCAGCGGTCCTTTGAAGGCCTCTTGAAAGGCAGCAGCTTCGTCAGCCGTAAGAACGAGGCCGAAATCGGATCCGAGGCGATCGATCTGCGCCAACGTCGGAAGGCGAACTACCATGGTTCATCCACGTCCTGCATTTTGGAAGACAAACGAAAAAAGCCACCCGTGACCCAAACAGGCCCCGAATGGCATCAATGCCGGTACTATCAATGGTCGCGTAGGCTTAGTTCGCTGAACGAAATCTTTAAGCTCGTCACGCAGACGTCATCGGCTACGGAAGAACTCTTCATCATCCACGTCGGAATTTATTGTGGCTTAGCGCCGCCAGACTTGTCAATGCGACGGCGGCTGCTTTTTTATGCGGCGCAGCACAAATGGCGCGCAGCACGTTTGATGATATAAGGTGACGGGCGATGAGATCGTTGCCGTGCAGTTTTCGGGCTTGCCGATGACAAAACCATCCATCCCCCTCGGCCTGATATTTTCCCAGTCTGGGCCTTACGCCATGATGGCGGGCGAAATGCGCAAGAGCGCATTGATGGCGGTCGATGAAATCAATGCGAGCGACGCGTTCGATTTTGCCTTCGTACCGCGTCTGCGGGATCCGGGCGGCGTGGTCGCCGGCTACCATACGGCGTGCGCCGAATTAATTCGCGAAGAGCAGGTCGACCATATCGTCGGCTGTTATACGTCGGCCTCGCGCAAGCAGGTTATTCCGATCGTCGAGCGCACCGACCGGCTACTTTGGCACCCTGCCCGATATGAGGGGTTCGAGAGCAGCGACAATGTCATCTATGTCGGAGCGGCGCCAAACCAGCATGTCGTGCCGCTGGTGAAACACATGCTGGACCACATCTCCGGCGATGTGTTCTGCATTGGATCCAACTACATCTGGACGTGGGAAATGAACCGCGTCATTCGTGAAATAGTAACCAGCGCCGGCGGCCGGGTCCTGGCTGAGCGCCTGCTCGAGCTGGGCGAGACGGCGGTGGACCACATCGTCAAGGAAGTCATCGATCGCAGGCCACCGGCCGTGTTCAACACGCTGGTTGGTGAGTCAAGCTACGCCTTCATGCGCGCGCTTCATGCGGCGGCGACGCGCGCCGGGTTGGCCATCCCGATGCTGAGTTGCAGCCTGTGCGAGCCCGAGCTCAAGCTGATTGGACCGGCCGCTTCCGTCGGATGCGTGACGTCATCCGCTTATTTCGAGAGTATTGGGGGAGCCGAAAACCGTGCATTTGTGGCACGCTGGAAGGCGCGCCACGGTGCGGACAGCAACCTCTCCGTCGACGGCCAGTCAACTTACGTCTGCGTTATGCTGCTTGCCCGCGCCATTCGCCGCGTCGGCTCGGCGGAAATAGCTGCCGTTCGCCGCGCTGCGGCCAACCATCGCTATGATTCTCCGCAAGGCCCGGTCTGGGTCGACCCAGATAACAATCACTGCTTCCTGACACCGCGACTGGCACGCTCGGTGCCTGGAAGTCAGTTCAAAATCTTTTGGCAAGCAGAAGCCCCTGTGCGCCCGGACCCTTATCTGTCGAACCTCGATCTGACCGCAATTGGCACGGGCGCGGATAAGAGCCATGATGCGAGGACGAAGCGGTCACACCATCTGCGTGTCGTGAAATGACAAAACCATCGCCCTTCTCCGTCCGTGGCCGTCGCGCTCTCATGGTGATGAGGGATGAACGCGAAATCTCGATCGTGCGCCGCCAGCTCAACCGGCTGGGCATGACGATTTCAGAGCACGACCCGGCCGAGCCGCCGCCGGGCGAGACCGTTGACGTCATCGTCATGGACGCCGACACCATTCCCATCAAATCCGACCTCGCTGCGGCTTGGAAGGCTGCCGCGCCGATCATTGCGCTGATCGGGACCGAGACGCCGAGCAGGTTGAAATGGCTGCTCGACCTGCAACCGGCGTCCTTTCTCGTCAAGCCGTTGCGCTCGGCCGGACTTTACACCGCGCTCGTGGTGGCGTTCGACGCCGCGCAACGCAGAATGGATGAAGCTGCCTATGTCGAACGACTTGAACATCGCGTTCGGTCCCGTCGCGTGATTTTCGCCGCGATTATGAAGATTATGCGCAGTCACGGTCTTACCGAGACGGACGCGTTCGCGCTTGTCCGGCAGACGGCCATGCGCCACCGAACGACGATCGAACAATTGAGCGCGGAAATCATAGCCGTCGGAGGAATGCCGAACCGGACGACGCGGACGGCTTGAAAATCGAGGACAGAAATCAACGTGGCCGACGCAACCGCAGTCCCCAGCGTGAATCGCATATGATCGGTTCACGCGCTAGCCAAGATCATTGACACGCTGAACACCGGCTTCAGCCATCCCGGCCCAAGCGGCGTCAAGCGAGCCTGCCAGATCTATGGCTCTGCAACCGGCTTCGACGACGACCGTATCGAAGCCGAGCCGACGGGCGTCCACGGCGGAGTAATGAACGCAATAATCAGTAGCGAGACCGACGAGAAAGATCCGCCGCAAGCCACGTTCTCGCAAATACCCGGCCAGACCTGTAGGAGTACGTCGGTCATTTTCGTAGAACGCCGAGTAGGAATCGATTTCGGTTCGAAATCCCTTGCGGATCACCAGCTCCGCCCGTGCTGCCTCCAATTGCGGGTGAAATGCCGCCCCCGACGTACCCTGAATGCAGTGATCGGGCCAGAGAGTCTGCTCACCATAGGGCATCTTGATCGCTTCAAAGGGGGCGGAACCCGGATGTGAAGTGGCGAAGGAGCTATGGCCAGCCGGATGCCAATCCTGGGTCAGGGCGATATGGTCGAAGCGTTTGATGAGGCGATTGATGACCGGCACCACGCCATCTCCGTCGGCGACCGCAAGCGCTCCGCCGGGGCAAAAATCATTCTGCATGTCGATAATCAGCAGCAAATCATCGTCTGGAAGGATGCGCATTTCATAACCCTGGCAGGTGGCGGTCTGCCGAACCTTAGCGCAAAACGGACCGTTGGCGGAATGGAATCACTGACGAACCCTCGCGCCTTTCCGGAGACCTGGTCGGCACTGTCACTATGTTCCAACGCGTCAGGAAAAACAGCGCGGCGATGGCCACGTTGGCGAGACCGTCCACGGCCTCCAGGCGCGGCGGAAAAGTGCGAGCCCGTTCAGCAAGCGCTCGCGTGAAAAGGGCTAATGTCCGGGTTGAGTCAATCTCGACCGGCTCGTTGCCGCTGATCGGCGCGCGAGGTCCGAGTTGGTCCGAAAACTGACCTGATTCCGGCAGTAAAGCCCGTGACACATGCTTCTTGCCTCTTGCCTTGTAACCGAGCCGAGCAGTATGGCCATGCAGGATCAGGCGAATTCAACCCCACGTCCCAAACGCGAGTGCCCTGGAACAAAGGGGCAAAGCCGCCGCAGACCCAAACACGTCTGGTCGATCCAGACCAGCATCATTAATTTCTCGATCACTTCGTCGGTGAATTCTTCCTTGCCAAGGCATCTCGGCTTTCTTTGCCGGCAGCAATACCGTTTCGGATGAAGGACGGCGCTATTTTCGGCGGCCCCAAAAGCGGCCGCACGACGAGGCTACACAGTAGCTGATAGTGGCACGTTTCTGACACGCAGTTCTGCCGCGTTCTCCGCCTCAAGCCGCACTTCGACTTGAATGGCGAGGCCAGGACAGCCAGAGCGAAACAGAACAGCCCGATCATTCCACCAGTTTAGGCGAGTTCCATCATGTCATCAACTCAGATAGGGTTTTCGGTACACACAGGTCATCCCAAAAGCCTGGCCCTCCCGCTTGATCGGAAAAAGGACTAGAATAGCCAACACGCGGCCGGAAACCGGCTGTTGAGCACACTGGGAAGGAGGCAACTGATGTTCAGATGAACTTTGATGCTCCTGCTGTCCTCAGGAAGTGGCCATCACTCAACAATGAACGCATCAGCAACGCGCGTCCCTACCTCGTTTCTGATGGCACTCTTGACGAGTGCATCCGGCAGTTCATGTCCAAGCCAGCATCTCAGCATCATTTGTATGAGATCCACACCGCTCCGCAGGGTGAATTAATCACCGCTATTTTGTCAGCCGAGCAAATAGTTGAACTCGCCCGGTTGCGGGATTTTCTTTGAGCCTCGAAGAAGTCGAGCCTTATCGGCTTACCCTGCGCGCTACCCCGGACCGACGGAGCGCCCTTCTAAAATTCAAGAAGTTCCTGGTTTCATTGGCGCGCTCCCTCAGCCGGAAGAATTGTAGCTGGCGGATGGAAGGCCTATGCTGGCCTTATAATCACGCAGCCGCCCATCCTATGGCGAGGTCTGCAGGAAGACTTCACGGTGGATGGTTTGCGTATTGCACCGGAGGTCACATCATGTCCATTGCTCCCACACTCAAGAGGTATCTGACCGCTGAGAACATCCAATACGAGGAGATCACGCACGAACTTACCGTGTCGTCCACTCGCACGGCTGAGGCATGTCACGTCTCGGGCGATCGTCTCGCCAAGGGCATCGTGTTGCGGCGCGATGGTGACTATATGCTGGTCGTCATGCCCGCATCGCACCACCTTCGCCTATCAGAACTGAGGACAAAACTCGGTGACAATGTCGACATGGCCAATGAAGCCGAGATCAATCGGTTGTTCCGCGACTGCGCGCACGGTGCAGTTCCGGCCATTGGCAAATGCTACGGAGTGGATCTCATCGTCGACGATAGCATCGAGGCGCAGCCGGAGATCTATATGGAAGCCGGCGATCACCAGACGCTGCTTCATCTCAGTCATGCGCAGTTTGCACGCCTGACGGCCAACGCACTGCATGGGCGCTTTAGCGCGCATGACTGAGGATTTGTCGGTTGTATCTGCCGCTGGGCATATATCTTTGAAAGTGCGTTACGACGGCCGCAAGGCGCAATAGCCTCGCCTATTGCGCCGGCCGGCCGCTCGTGGGTTGGCGGAATACACGTCGCCGTTCCGCCTACGCTCTTGCAAGCAAGATTTCCGGACGCGGAAGTCATCGCGCTGGTGCCGTCGCACCCGATCGGTTGTATAGTTGAGAAGACGGGGGCTGCGCTGCATTGCATCAAACGCACCTGAAACTCTAACAACGGAGGTCCCCCATGAAAGTCAAAGACGTGATGCACAAGGGTGTCGACTGGGTCAGCCCCGACACTCCCGTCACCGAACTCGCGAAATTGATGCGGGGGCATGACATCGGCTGCATTCCGATCGGGGAGGACGACCAACTGATCGGGATGGTGACCGACCGCGACATCGTCTGCAAAGGGCTTGCGAGCAGGAACTTCGATGCTGGCCGCGCGATGGCGCGCGATGTGATGACCGAAGGCATCCATTGCTGCCGGGAGGATGATGACCTCGCAAAGGCGGTGCATCACATGGAGAAGCTGAAGCTCCGCCGGCTGCCGGTGATCAACAAGAGCAAGCGGATGGTCGGGATGATCAGTCTCGGTGACGTCAGCCATTTTGCGTCCGGTGATTTGCTGTCCGAGTGCGTCAAGAGCGTTTCGGCACATCACTGAACCACGGCTGGCGCTCCTACAGGCGCGTTTTCGCTAGCCTTCGAGGGGCGCAGGCCCCACCGATGCCGGATGCGTTCGGAAAACATCTTCAGCCTCGTAGGGCGCGATAGCCAATGGGGCGCGCGAATGTGCGCCCGACGATTGGCTCCGCGCATTGCGCCGGCCGGCACCGGGTTGGCGGAATCCGCCTCGTTATTTCGCCTTGTGCGCTAGATGTCGTAATAGAGATGAAACTCGTGGGGATGGGGGCGCAGCCGGATGGCGTCGACCTCCCCTTTTCGCTTGTAGTCGAGCCAGGTTTCGATCACGTCGCGCGTGAACACATCGCCGCGCAGCAGGAACGAGTGATCGCGTTCGAGCGCGTCAAGCGCCTGGTCCAACGAGCCGGGCGTCGATTTCACCTCCTTCGCCTCGGCGGGCGGCAGGTCATAAAGATTCTTGTCGATCGGGCTGCCCGGATCGATGCGGTTGTTGATGCCGTCGAGGCCGGCCATCAGCATCGCGGCGAAGGCCAGGTAGGGATTGCACGAGGGATCCGGCGAACGGAACTCGACACGTTTCGCCCGAGGGTTCGGCGAATACATCGGAATCCGGCAGCAGGCCGAGCGATTGCGCTGGGAATAGACCAGGTTGATCGGAGCTTCGTAACCCGGCACCAGACGCCGATAGGAGTTCGTGGTCGGGGCGCAAAGCCCGCATAACGCCCAGGCGTGGGTCAGAAGCCCACCGATATAGTAGCGGCCAAGCTCGCTCAGACCGGCATAGTCCGCCTCGCTGTAGAACAGGTTGGTCTCGCCCTTCCACAGGCTCTGATGAACGTGCATTCCCGAGGCGTTGTCCTCGAACAGCGGTTTGGGCATGAACGTCGCGGTCATGCCGTTTTGGCGGGCGGTATTCTTCACCACGTATTTGTAGATCATCAGGTTGTCGGCCATGCGGGTGAGCGTGGTGAAGCGCATGTCGATCTCGTTTTGGCCGCCCGTCGCCACTTCATGGTGATGGGCTTCGATCGCAATTCCCAGCGATTCCATCGTCAGCACCATCTCAGTGCGGAGATCCTGCATGCTGTCGGTCGGAGGAACCGGAAAATATCCTTCTTTCGGGCGCGGCTTATGGCCCAAATTCGGCACTTCCTTCGTACCGGTGTTCCAACTGCCCTCGCTGGAATCGATTTCGTGGAAGGCGTAGTTGATGCCCTGTCCGTAGCGCACGTCGTTGAATACGAAAAACTCCGCCTCCGGGCCGAAGTAGCTCGTATCGGCGCGGCCGGTACCCTTCAGATAAGTCTCGGCCTTCTGGGCGATGTAGCGAGGGTCGCGGCTATAGGATTGACCGGTCATCGGGTCCCTGATGTTGCAGGTCAGGACCAGC
>Ga0210396_10005540_pt1 | contig 12202 bp, 6 predicted proteins | sample IncBWH17OmetaG_FD_155466 | JGI IMG/M metagenome (GOLD analysis project Ga0210396, IMG submission 155466) | Forest soil microbial communities from Barre Woods Harvard Forest LTER site, Petersham, Massachusetts, United States - Inc-BW-H-17-O ...
CTGCCACTTGCCGGAATAAAGGTCGCGGATTTCGGCCGCTACATCGCGGGGCCCTATTGCGCCGCGCTGCTCGGCGATTTGGGCGCGGACGTCATTCGTGTGGAAAAACGGGAGGGCCGCGAAGACCGTACCTTGATCGCACTTAGTAAAGGAGACGGCGAGCCGGAGGTCGGCGCGATGTTCCTGCAGATGAATCGCAACAAGAAAAGCCTGACCCTCGATCCGATGAACGAAGCCGGGCGCGATGTCGTGCGCCGGCTCATCACGACATGCGACGTCGTCGTCGCCAATCTTCCCGGCGAAACGCTGAAAGCGATGGGCCTCGATTACGAGAGCATCGCTGCGATCAATCCACGCGCGATCCTGGCCGTTGCGACGGCCTTTGGACTGGACGGACCTTATTCCAATCGCGTCGGCTTCGATGGTGTGGCCCAAGCCATGTCCGGCGCGGTCTATTTCTCCGGCACGGAAGAACAGCCCGTGCGATGCTCCGCGCCCTATGTGGATTTTGGCACAGGCTCCTTGCTGGCGCTTGGCGTCATGGCCGCATTGAGAGCACGCGAAACGACGGGGCGTGGGCAATTGGTCGAAGGCGCGCTGCTGCGCACGGCGCTGACGTTTTTCAGTCCCATGCTGATCGAGGAATCCGTTCTGCATCTCGACCGCAAACCGTCGCTCAATCGCAGCCAGACGGCCGCGCCTTCGGATATTTTTCGAACGACAGACGGTTGGATCATCGTGGCCGTGAATGGCGATCCGCTTTTCCGCCGCGTGGCGAAATTGATCGGCGCACAGGAATGGTTGGACGATCCGCGCTTTGCGAGCGATGCCTCGCGCGGTGATCATGGCGAAATCATCAGTGCGCGCATCGCCGAATGGTGCCGAACGCGCAAATCCGCCGAAGCCATAGAAGCGTTCGAAAAAGCGCGCGTGCCTGCGGGCCCCGTTCATCGGTTGCGCGAAACGCTTGCCGATGAACATATAACGTCCGGCGATTTCTTTACCGAAGTGAATTATCCAGGTTTGGGACCAGCGCCCGTGGCAGCGACACCGGTGAAACTGCACGACACGCCCGGTACCGTGCGCACGCGGCCGCCGCTCTTGGGCGAACACACGGATGAAATTCTGCACCAGCTTGGCTATTCGCTTTCGGAGATCGAAACACTGAAAAAAAGCGGTGCTGTTTAGGCCGCAAGCGCCGCGCGCCCGCGCCGCTTCATGAACTCCGCTTCTTCGCCGCTGAAGAAGATGCCGTACAGATCGGCCACGACGGAAAGATATTGCTCGGCGCGCGCACGGCGTTCGAGATCCGGCGTGGCAATTTCCTTTACGATCTCATCGCCATAAACCTGCAATTCGCGTTCGATCTCTTCCGCGGCGGTCTTTTGTGCGGCGCCAAATGACGCGGCAGACGCGAAATTGAGACAGCCGACAACCAATTTGGCATAGCGCAATGCGCGCTCGACTTTCTCCGGATCGGGAAAATGCGACAGATCGGGCTCGCGCGGCCCTCCGCCATAGGTTCCGCTTTTCTGCATCGGCAGCGCGCCGAGAATTTCGCGCGGCGCTTTCTCCATCATGTTCTTCATCGCATCGGCCACACCGGTGCGATCCTTCATCAAGCGCTGGCCCCAGCGCCCGTCGCGGCGAATCTCGACCTCTTTCACCACTGCACTCGAAAGAACCGCAAATTGGGAAATGTGAGAGAGCAAATCTTCGCTGTCGAACCATGGCTGGCGGATGGAACGGATAGCTTCCGCATGCATCGCCATATCATTGAGAAGCAATTCGCCCGCCAAACCCATATCCGTGCTTGCGATAAGCGTGTCTTCCGTGCGCCGCGAAATAAGCAAAGGCAGCTTCAATGCTTCCCATGGGCGCGCGAGACGGTTCATCGCGATCACGGCAACATAAGCCGCAACATCGGGCGCGGACGCTGCAAGCCGATCGTAGGAATCGCGCAACGCCCAAAGAAGCGCGTCGTTTAACGATGGCGTCAGCCGCGGCAATCTCTCCTGAATTTCCAAAATCTGAGAACCGGCCGAAAGCAAGAGCGCCATCTCCTCCGCATCGGCGGCAACCAGATTGCCGAGCTTTGCTTGTACGCCGTCGCGATCTGCCGTGAGCGCGGAGCGGATGACGAAGGACGCCTCGGGCCAGAATTGCTGTGCGCGGGCTTTCGGATCGCCCGGCTTGACCGCGAGCGTCATGTCACGCGTGTCTTTGACATAGGCTTGCGTGGCTTCGGGGATGAGCGTTTCGCCAAGCCATTTCCAAACGACAGCAACGCTTTCGCGCGCGATGCGGCCTTTCTGTTTTTCCTTTCGCGGTTCGGAACTCAGCAAATCTTCGAACGGCAAACAGAACAGGCGCAACGGCGTCAGCGTGCGTTCGCCCGATGCCTCGCGAAGGACGGGGCGCAGGCCTGCAAGGATCAAATCGTGCGGCAGCGTTTTGCCTTCCGCCAAACGATCGATCTCAACCGCTTTGGCAAGCCGATTGGCCAGGTGCGGCGGAAGCGCACCCAGAAAGGCATGCAGCAAATTGATCTTGTCCGGCGACAGCATCGCTTCCATTTCGCGGCTGTGTTCAAGATAACGTAATGCGCTTGTTGTTAATGGGTTGTTAAGGCTTTCGGACCGGCGTCAAATTGAAATCGGCAGCCTCAACCGCGCTTCCAACCCGCCAAGCGCAGATTCTCCGAGAATAAGTTCCCCGCCATAGAGCTTGGAAATATCATGCACGATGGCGAGCCCCAGCCCCGATCCGGGCACGCTTTCGTCAAGCCTTTCGCCGCGCTCCAATACGCGAGCGCGGTCTTCGGGTTGCAAACCATGACCGTCATCGCCGACGCGGATTTCCAGCACGGAACCTTGTCTGCCAGCACTTGCCCTGACGCGCGATTTCGCCCATTTGCAGGCATTGTCCAGAAGATTTCCGATCATCTCTTCCAGATCCTGACGCTCGCCGCGGAACGATAGATTAGGCGGACAATCGAATTCGATGACGATGCCGCGATCCGCGTGAATGCGTTTCAACACACGGACGAGGTCTTCGAACACGGGCTGGACGGGCGTGCGATTGCCGATGACATCAAGCGCGCCTGCGGCACGCGCGCGAGAAAGATAATGATCGATCTGGCGGCGCATGCCTGTGACTTGATGGGAAATCGTATCGCCAAGGGGTTTCGGCGCTTCCTGCGCTTCGCTTGCGAGCACGCTAAGCGGCGTTTTCAGGGAATGCGCCAAATTCGAGACATGCGTGCGCGCGCGCCTTATGACCTCCGTATTATGTTCGATGAGACTATTTAATTCGCGCGCCAGCGGTTCGATCTCGTTTGGAAAATGGCCTTCGAGACGCCGCGCATAGCCATCGCGAATACGCGCGAGCGCTTCGCTGAAACGCCGCAACGGTCTCAGGCCAATGCGCACTTGCAGGAAAATCGCCGCGATCAGCCCTGCGCCCATTACGACGAAGGACCAGATGAGCGTGCCGTTGAAACGTTTGGAATCCGCTTCGATCTGCGCCTGATCGCCCGCGACAAGGACCGTGTAGGCATGGTTCGGCGTCGTTTGACCAGCCGGTGCCGCGAATTCGATACGTCGGCCAAGCACGCGCAGAGATTGATCTTCCGGCCCGTTCGCATAGCCATAGATGACACCATCGATAGTGCGTTCATTCGTCGGCGTTATCGATTTATCCCATAGCGAGCGTGAGGCTTGCGCATTCTTCGCCGAAGATCCCACCGGCGTGATTTGCCAATAGGCGCCGGAATAAATGCGGGCATAGCGCGGATCGGCGTCGCGCCCGGCGAGAGACACAGAACCATCCGCGGCGGGTTCGGCCGCAGCGATCAATTCGTCCAAATCCGATTTCAATTGTTCATCGAAACGCGCGGCTATCGTCGTGCGATAGACATGGGACAGGATGAATCCGCCGACTGCGAGCCCGAGCACCGTCCACACGGCGGCGGCGGCGATCAGGCGCGCGGCGAGGGAATCAAGCTTCGGCGCGATTCTTGTCAGCAGCGTCCGGAACTTCGAGACAATAGCCAAGGCCGCGCACCGTTTGAATGAGATCCACGTCGAGCTTTTTCCGCAAGCGCCCGACAAACACTTCAATCGTATTCGAGTCGCGATCGAAATCCTGATCGTAAAGATGCTCTATCAGTTCGGTCCGTGAAACCACCTTGCCGCGATGATGCGCGAGATAGGCGAGCAGCCTGTATTCAAGTGAGGTGAGCTTGACCGGATTGCCGTCCACCGTCACGCGGCTCGCGCGCGTGTCGAGGCGCAACGGCCCAATCTCGATCTCCGATGTCGCGATGCCGGCCGCCCTGCGCAACAGCGCGCGCACACGGGCCAGCAATTCTTCCGTGTAGAACGGCTTGGCGAGATAATCGTCCGCACCTGCATCGAAGCCGGCGACCTTGTCGCTCCAGCGGTCGCGCGCAGTAAGGATGAGTACGGGCATCGTCTTGCCGCTTTTACGCCAGCTTTCCAGCACGCGCACGCCGTCCATCTTCGGCAGGCCGAGGTCGAGGATCACGGCGTCATAGGGTTCCGTGTCACCGAGGAAATGGCCTTCCTCGCCGTCGGCGGCCGTATCCACGACGTAGCCCGCATCGCTGAGCGCCTTTTTCAGCAGGCGCTGCAGATCCTTTTCATCTTCGACAACGAGAATTCTCATCTCAATGCCCCCTGCGCACCGACCAGCCGGGGTAACCACGTCCCCAACCGGGCCTCGGCCCCCAACCCGGCGGCGGCCCGTAGCCGGGACCAGGTCCGAATGACCTTACGCTTTCGATTCCCATCACGCGCCCCGTGCGCGCATCGGTATGTAGCCAGACGATACGGCCTTCCGGCGTCATCCATTTGAGCCGATACCAGTAATGCCCGTCGGGACCTATGGTCGGCCCCTCGGCATCGTAGAAAGTTCCCGGATGGCCGTGGCGGACATAAGGCAGAATGCGATCCAGCGGCTGAACTTCGCCTGCCCTGATATGGTCGCGGACTTCTTGCGCCGCGGCCGGTAGGGACCCGGCGAGCAAGCCGAGAAGCACCGGGATTGCATAGCTACGCATGCAATTTTCTATCTCCAGATACCTGAACCACGGATGAACGCCCCCCTCAGAAAGCGTTCAGGCGGCCTCATTCAGATTACGCCCCAGACGCAATTGCTCCAACCTTTTTGGAGCACGATCTTGGAGGCAGCATCTCCCGGCAAGCCCCTCCCCGGAGAGATGCTAAGCCGTCAAGCGAGGCCCGCGCGGAACGAAAAGTTCCGCGCGGGTTTCTCATTTTTGATTGTCGCGCAATCTGACGCGAACCGCTGCACACTTCGCGGGATTGCGCTCTATGCAACCTCGCGAATGATCGCGAATTCCTCGAGCGCGGCACGCTCGGTTATGAGTGTGTTCACGGGCGCTGCTTCGTCCGCATAGCCGACCGCCATGCCGCAAAATATCATCTCGTTCTGCGGCACGTTCAGATATTCGCGGATGATGTTGTGCCAAACCGCCCATGCCTCCTGCGGACAGGTGTGAAGCCCGCGTTCGCGCGCGAGCAGCATGATATTGCCCATATAGATTCCGAGATCGCACCATTGGCCCTGCTGCATCGCACGGTCGATCGTGAATATGAGCCCCGCCGGCGCGCCGAAGAATTCCCAATTGCCCGCGAAGAATTGAAGGCGCGTGGCTTTGTCCTCGCGCGGAATCCCCATCGTCGCATACATCATTTCGCCGACGCGGAAACGGCGCGTGCGATAAGGCTCGACCAATTCCGGCGGATAGATGAAATATTCCGGCGCCTCGCCCATCGGGGTTTCTTTGCGTTTCTCTTTCACGCGCCGCACAAGCTCGTCGCGTGCCGGACCGATCAATGCGTACACATGCCAGGGCTGAAGATTGCCGCCGGATGCGGCCCGCGCCGCAAGCGTCAAAATCTCCGAAACGGTTTCCGTAGAAACCGGATCCGGACGGAAAGCGCGGATGGATTTGCGCGTCGCAATCGCTTCGCCGACGTTCATGGCGTGCCCCTGTCGAATGGGGCGCATGAAGGCAGACGAAAGCCATCCCTGCAAATCCGCGTATCAGAAATAAGTCGTCACGCGCACTTCGCCGCGACCGCCATTGCCGCCTGCGCCCGAATTGCTGCCGTTCAAGGATGCGCCGCCGCCTCCACCCCCGCCGCCCGGAATCGCACCGTTGCCGCCATTGCCGCCAACACCGGAGGCATTGCCGCCGCCTCCGCCACCGCCGGAGCCGCCGAATTGTGCGGTCGTGTTCGCTATCGCCGTGCCGTCGGTGCCATTCGCGCCTGTGGCGGCACCGCCCGTACCGCCGTTGATCGTCGGACCACCCGGAGATGACGACCCACCGGTACTGCCGGCGAAGGCGATGTTTGCCGTGGAGATTCCACCGCCCGTGCCGCCCGTGCCTCCCCCCGGACCTACCCCCGGCGTGCTGGCGAGCGCGGTGACGCTGGACGTGATGTTCGGAGCCGAGCCGCCGTAATTTGAAAGCGATGCCCCGGTGGCCGCAATATTGGTGCTCGAGCCGCCCGAGCCCGCAACCGTCGTGCGGCCCGCAAAACCTCCAAAGGATGTGCCGCTCGGAGCATTGCCGGGATTGCCGTCTGTGCTGTCGACAGTCTGTGCCGCCCCGCCCGATCCGCCCGCTGCGATGGTCACGGTGGCCGTCGCGCCGATTGAGACTGCGGGAACGGTCCAGCGGCTTACCGCACCACCCAGACCTCCGGTGCCGCCGCTCCGCGCGCTGGCGGACGCGCCCCTTCTTCCCGAGCCGCCGCCCGCACCCGCCGATACGATGATAAGATCGACAAACTTCGCGAGTGGTGGCGTCGTGTATGTGCCGCTTGCCGTGAATTGCTGAAACAGCGGCGCGATGCTCCATTCGACAGCAACCCAGGCGCTGTCCCACCATGCAAACATCGCCCAATCGTTTTGGGCTGAGAGCAGCGCGACCGACGTGCCGCCCGAATTGTTCACGGTGACGGCGTTCGCGCTCGAATCCTTTTTGCGCACGACAAGCCAGTCGTCAGTTGTTGCGCTTGCAGGCAATGTGATCGTGGCGGCACCGCCGCTCGCATCGACGCGATTTGTTTTGAAGAATTGTGCGGAGGTAAGCGTGGCGCTGCCCGATATCGCGTTGCTTTTCGCGATATTGGGCGCGCGGCCGAGCAGCGCTTTCCTCAACGCCGTACCCGAACCGGAATACGTCGTTTGATAATCGGCGGCGGGATCGGGCGCGGTATCTTGCGCCAAAGCCGTGATGCTCGCAGGCGTGAACGGCGTTCCGTCGGCGCGGAAATAGGACCGCTCACGCCAATTGCCGCTGCCGTCCGATGTGTAGATGCCGACATCGCCCGCGGCCGTCATGCGGTTCGCGGCACCGAGCAGAATGAGACTTGTTGCATTGTAGGTGAGCGTCAATGCGGCCGCAAATTGGACAATGCGTACTTTGTGAAGCTTCGTTCCGAACGACGTGATCGTCGTCGTGCCCGTAATCTGCACCTTGATCGATGGCGACGATCCGATATCCGTCGTCGCGGCACTTGCAATCGAAGACTCCGAGGCGATGAAATCGATCGAACCATCGCTTGCGTTGAGATCGAGCCCGTCATGGAACGTCGAACCATCGGGCGAAACCTTGAAGTGGAAATTGTCATCGCCCGTGAGGCCGATTTCCGCGCGGCCCGAGAAATTGTCCTGAAACACGATCGAGGCCGTGTTTCCCGAGGCCTGTTTGCTCAACGTCGCGCGGATATCGCCCGTGCCGCCGGAACCGGTCGCGAGATCGGTGAACAGCACGGCGTTCGATTGCACGGCGAGCTTGTTCGTCGAATCCGCGGTCGTGTTGACGCCCAGCAGCGGTACGTTCTGCAAATCGATGACACTGCCGAAACCGACCCAGGCGCTGCCGTTGTAAAAAACGAGTTTCGTCTCATCGGCGACATAGGCGATAAGGCCTGTGAATGGGGCGTAAAACCGCCAGCTGCCATCGGCGCTATAGGCAAGCTTGCCATCCTGTCCAATCCATGCGCCGGTGCCGCCGGTTGCGATGAGATAAGTGTCGCCATCCGATGGGCTCGATGGCGGCGTACTCAGATCGCGATCGTTCAATCGCGCGCACAAGAATGCATCGAGCTGGAGCAACGCCTCATTGACGGTGACGTGCTTCTGCGCTTGCGACGCCGCCAATTCCGGCAGCCCCGCACGGGGAGTTGTATCAGTCATGTGAACCTCAGAAAGTGAAATCGGCCGTTTTTCCCGTGCCGCGGCCGACCACGGCGGAAAGCTGATATGTGGTGAAGGCGAACGGCTCCGGCAGGCCGAGCGGGAAATCCGCCGCGATTTCGGCTGCGGTGTAGGTTATCGAAGATGCCGAGACCGCGCTGAATGTACGAACGACCGTGGAGCCATTGAGGATTTCCACATCATAGCTTTCGGATTGCTCGCTCATCGGGATTTCGGTTTGATCCCAGCTGTCGCTCGACGGCGCGCGATCGCGCCTGATCCAGGAAAGCAGCAGATCGACGCCATTATCGGCATAGACGGCTTTCAATTGGCACGGCGAGAACGGCCGATAGCCAACGCCTGCGAATTGCTCCGATGCGCCCTGATAGGCCGGATCGGAAATCGGTTTGCCCTGCGGCCCCCAAAGATAATTGAACGGCAGCGCATATTGGTTTTGCGCAAGAGACAATTGCTCCGGCGCATTGTCCAGCACGACAACGCGCGCGCCTGCGGAAACGGGATCGGCCATCGCCGTTTCCGTTCCGGCCTGGCCACGCAGGAGTCGCGTGAGCGTCCATTGGTCCGGGCCGGTCAATTCCGCATTCGCGAATTGCAGCACTTCCCACGCGCCGTCAGCATTCTCGATTGCGATCGCATTTGCGCCGCCGAACACCGCAATGTCGTCAACGGAAGACAGCGCGCCATTGTAAAGCCTGATCTGCAACGCATTGGTTTCATCCCAGCGCCATGTCTGGCCGGAAGGGAAATCCGCGATCGTCTCGCCGATGGAAGCGGCGCGCGACAGCGACGCATCGAGCGTGTAACCGGAATCGCTCGCGCTGCGAAAAACAAGCACAGTGCCTGGCCACGGATTTGCAAACGCCGCCGCATAAGGCGCCCACGCGATTTGATCGTCGGAGAGTAACGGCAAATCGAGAAACGCGAGCAATGCCCGGCCGGTGTAAACGATGGACTGGATCGCAGCTTGCGAACGCGACGGTCCGACAATCAATTCATAGATCGAAGGATCGGTCGCAACCACTTGCAAAGCCCGCGCGCCGGCATCGTCGATCTCAGTGATGCGAAGCCGCCGGTTTCTTCCGCCCGCTTCGAGTTGAACCTCGTCCGCCGGATCGAGCGCGAGTTTCGAAGGCGGCAGCGAAAACGCACCCGTCTCGCGCATCACCCATGCATCCTGCAACAATTGACCCGCGATACCGATGGCATTGGCCTGATCCATCACGATGGGCAAAGTGGAGGACGCGACGCGATCCGACAGCGCAACGAGCCTGCGCGCTTCCGCGATCGCCTGGCGATAATCCGCGTCCGCATCGATATAGGTGATGCGCGATGCGAGCGGCAGATCGGTTTCTTCCGCGCGCGTGAACGCATAACCAAAGCTCGGCTCGCCATCGTCGGGAATGACAATATCGGTTTCGGAAAGTATTGTTGCGGTCGGACGACCGCGCGCGACGAACGCAATCTCGCCTTCGCGCTCCACCGCATCGAATTGATACGCGACACTGAGCGGCGCAATCGCGTCTCGCGGGCTCATCGTATCCGTCACCGCATAGCCCGTGACGAGACCATCGAGATTGGAAACATCGCAATCCGAAAAATCCGCATCGGCACATAAAGCGGTGACGAGATCGGCGAGCAACACCGCACCCAAACGGCCATTCAGCCAATGGCCGAGCGTATAATTCGCCGCATCGCCCCACACATCCGAACGCGAAGGAAAGAACGGAAACGGCCGCGCATCCCAACACCACAAATGGATGTTCGCGGTATCGACCATGCGGCCGGAATAAACGCCCGACGCCGGATTATTCGCATCGTCATTCCAGAAATTCAGATGCGCTTCGAGGAACCGGCGCTGGATGAGATCGTCGCGCTCGCCGTTCGAATAATAAGGCAATGCGCTTTCGCTCGATTTCGGATCGAAGAAAACATTCGGTTGGTTCGCGCCTTTATCGACGGCCGGACATCCCAGCTCCGTGAAAACGATCGGCTTTCCGCCAGGCATCCATGCGGTCGCACTCGCGCTTTCGCTGCCGTCGGGCCGGTCGTGATGCGAGTTCGACCACCAATTCCACAAATCCTTCGCACGAAACACCCAAGGTTTGCCGAGACTGTCTGTGATCGGCGTGCGCGTCTGCGTATTGCGATCGCCGTCGCTTGCATAATACCAATCGTAATCCTCGCCACCCTGGATGTTGCGCGTGAGATAGGCGGTGTCGTAGATTTCCGTTGGGCCGTTCGTGGCGTCGTAATCGAGATGCGCGGTGCCGTCGCGCCAATCGGCCAGCGGCATGTAATTGTCGATACCGACGAAATCGATATTCGTATCTGACCATAGCGGATCGAGATTGAACAATACTGCGCCCGGCGCATCGCCGGTTTGGTGATTGTTGTACTCGCTCCAATCGGCGCCATAGCCGATCTTGCACGTTTGTCCCCCGGCCACAAAGATCGAACGCACATCCGCCGCCAGCGCTTTCAATGCCGCGACACCCGGATAGCTTGTCGCTCCATCGCGCACATGCGTGAGCCCGCGAAATTCGGAGCCGATGAGAAACGCGTCAACACCACCCGCGGCCGCGCAAAGATGCGCATAGTGCAATACCATGCGCCGCCAGCCATTATCGTCACCGCCCGTCCACGACACGCTCGTTCCGCTCACGGAATAGTCGGATGGCGATGCGTTGCCGAAGAACGCATTCACTTGCGTCGCCGCAGCGCTTGTTTTGTCGGGGCTGCCGCCCACACCCGGCGCCGGATCGCACGTGATACGCCCGCGCCAGGGATACGCGGCTTGACCGCTCGCGCCGGTATAGGGATCGGTCAACGCGTTGCCGCTTGCGATATCCATGAACAGAAACGGATAGAACGTCACGCGAAACCCGCGAAATTTGAGATTTTGAATCGCGGCCACGACATCCGCATCGGACGGCGTACCGCCATAAGCCGGAATGCCGCTTATTTGACTCACAACATGCGCATCCGCCCGCGCCACACCGTTGACGCTCCATGTTTCCGGATAGGTATCCTTGAAATTCTGTTCGACGCCGGGTTGGATTTTAATTTCGCCTGCGCGCAGGTCGTTTCCGAACCATCCAACGACAAGCGCCGCCGAGCCGACATTCGGCGCAATCGCCTGAAGATCGTCGAGCGATGCCATGAAATCCGCGACGCCATCGGCATTGTGCGCATTCTGCGGTGTCGTCGAACCTTCGCCGTCATCGGCCGTCACGGGCTCTGTCGCGTATACGAACTCGCCCGCGCCGGGAATGATGCACACGCCGGTCAATCTGTTCTCCAGCGCGTCGGGATTGTCGGCTGTGATCGCGCGAACGATCTCGAATTGCAATTGCGGAATGCGGTTGCTGAATTGCGCCAGCGGCATGTCCTCGAACACGATGTAAGCAAGGCCGCGATAGGCGGGCGTGTTGCCCTCGCCTTCGATTTCCTGGATCAGCGGGTCTTCGGTCTGATCTTCCGTGCCCGGATAAAACCGCGTCGTGTATTGCGAAAGATCGAGCAGATTGCCGCCCGCCCATACACGGCCGATGCTCGTCGCCACGCCCGCGCACAAACCGACCGCAAAGGAAATCGAATAGGCGTAGTCGGTTTCGCTGACGCCCGGACTGAAGCCCTTGCCGCCGACTTTCGTGGTTGTCGCGGTTTCCTTGAATTGCGTCGCCCAGAGAAGTTGCCCCGCAATGCGCATGCGCCCGAACACGCGCGGGATCGGCGCGCCTTCCGTCGATGTTTGAATATTCACATCGCTGAGGCGCGGGCCTTGGATTTTGCGGCCTGGCGCAAGCGCGGCATCGATCTCGCTGCCGATGAACGCACCGATCGCGCCGCCGATTTCCGCGCCCGTGACAGTCACGCCAAACGCGGTGAAGCCTGCGTCAAGCAGCGCGGAACCGATCGCCTC
>Ga0210396_10005541_pt1 | contig 12199 bp, 9 predicted proteins | sample IncBWH17OmetaG_FD_155466 | JGI IMG/M metagenome (GOLD analysis project Ga0210396, IMG submission 155466) | Forest soil microbial communities from Barre Woods Harvard Forest LTER site, Petersham, Massachusetts, United States - Inc-BW-H-17-O ...
TGATGTTAATAGGGCGAACAATACATTCGCCACAGCGAACGCCATCTCAATCCAATAGCCGCGAGACGCCAGCCCGGAAAATTCAAATTAGTAACCACGAAGGCACGAAGAAAACGGGTTGGTGGTTCGGTGAGCTGCGCTACGTGCGCGCGCCAAGATCTTCGAGGCGGATGCAAGTCGTTTCAGAGTCGCAATTTCTTCGTGTCCTTCGTGTCTTCGTGGTGAATAATCCGGGCCAGGAATCGCGGGTTGTCACCCTGCCTGAAGGACCACCGGCTCGTGGACCATGCCGGCGAATTGCTGGTTGACGAGGCGGGCGTAGAGGCCGTCGCGGGCCATGAGGACTTCGTGGGGGCCCTGCTCGGTGATGCGGCCGTTGTCGACGACGAGGATACGGTCGACGCCGCGGACGGTTGAGAGGCGGTGGGCAATGATGAAGCAGGTGCGGCCCTTCATCAGGCGGTCGAGGGCGGAGCGGACCATGGCCTCGTTGTTGGGATCCAGGGCGCTGGTGACCTCGTCGAGGATGAGGATGCGCGGGTCTTTGAGCAGGGCGCGGGCGATGGAAAGGCGTTGGCGCTGGCCGCCGGAGAGGTTGACGCCGCGTTCGCCCAGGGGGGTGTCGTACTGATCCGGGAGCTGGACGATGAACTCATGGGCGTTGACGGCCTTGGCGGCGTCGATCATCTCCCGCTCGGTCGCCTCGGGACGGCCGTAGATCAGGTTCTCGCGGATCGTGCCGGAGAAGACGAAGGAATCCTGCTGCACGACGGCGATCGACTCGCGCAGGGCGCGAAGCTGGTAATTGCGGATATCGACGCCGTCGATGAGGATGCGGCCTTCGGTCGCGTCGAAGAGCCGGGGGAGAAGAGAGACGAGCGTGGTTTTCCCGGAGCCCGATGGCCCCACCAGCGCGACGCGTTCGCCCGAAGCGACGGAGAAGTTCAGCTCCTTGAGGACGAGGCGGCCGTCGCGGCGACGCTTTGGCTTGACGCCGTTGTGACCATTGTGGCCATTGCGCCCGTTATGTGCTTTGTGGCCATTGCGCCGCGGCTCGACGTTCTCTTCCTCGCCGTCCAGGCGGGCACAGGATTCGTCGCTGTTGTCGACGTCGTAGCCGAAGGACACTTCCTCGAAAAGGATATGCCCGCGCTGAGGCGGACGGACCACCGGGTGCGGCACCTCGACAATCTTGGGCGTGATGTCGAACACCTCGAACACCCGCTGAATCGACGCCAGGCTCGTCTGGTAGACGACGTTCAGGTCGGAGAAGCGCCGCAGCGGGCCGTACATGATTCCCAGGTAACCCAGGAACCGGGTCACATCGCCGGCGGTGAGACGCGGGTGGCCGAACATCGTGAGGTAGCTTCCAAAGCCGACCACGATGACCGTCCCGGTGTGCACGAGACCCTCGCTGAAGCTGCCGATCAGGTGGGCGATGCGGCTCTGCTCGACGACGCGGCCGTAGTGCTCCTCAGTGTCCTGCTCGAAACGCTCGCGCTCGCGCTCCTCGGCGGCGTTGGCCTTCACCAGGGCGATGCAGGCCAGGCGTTCCTGGACGCTGCCGCTGATCTTTCCCATTTGCTGCTGGACGCGGTGGCTGGCGTGGAGCACGTGGCGGTTGAACAGCCGGAAGGTGAGCCAATAGAGCGGCAGCACGACGATGCACGCCAGGGCCAGCCGCCAGGAGGTGTAGAAGAGCAGGCCGATCGCGACGACCGTCTGCATGGCGTCCATGACGACGAGGATGACGCCGCCATTGATGATGTCGCCAGCACGCTGGATGTCGTGAATCAGCCGCGAAATGATGCTGCCGGTGCGCTCGTGCGAGTAAAAGTGCAGCGAGAGGCGCTGGAGGTGGTCGAAGAGGTCCTGCCGCAGATCGGCGATCAATCGGTTCCCAAGTTTCACCGTGTAGTGCCCGCGGGCATAGCCGGAGGCGGCGATCAGGATGGCCGTGGCCATGCCGATGACCACCAGCACCAGGAGCCAATGCTGGCGCTGGGCCAGGGATTCGGTATCGAATTCACTGGGAATGATGACGCGGTCGATCGCCGAGCCGATGAGCCAGGGATAGACGAAGGTCAGCGACAGGCTGATCAAGCCGGCCAGCACCGACAGCGCCAACAGGCCTTTGTAGGCCAAGGCGTGTCCAATCAGACGCCGAAAATAAACGTCGCGGCGGGGTGAATCCATTGAAAACGGCCCCAAGGCAGACAGACCCGATCACTCAATGAACCTCGCGGTCATTGTGTAATAAGACAACGGCCTACGCGCGCGGATAGTAGCGAACCCGGCACAAGACTGCTGCGCTTATTTTTACGGATTGACGGTTCTTTTACGGTTGAGTTCGCTTTGGTTGCTCAAACCGCGGGTTGCGCAGGTTGGTCTCGGGGCTGTCATACCATCTGCCGGGCCGCAATGCGATCTTTTTCAGGCCGGCAAATTTGCAAGCCGCCAGCAACTGCTGCTGCAACCCGCAAAGCAGCAATTGCTTGAGCTCGTAAAGATGCGAGGCGCTGTCGACCAGGACGGTGAGGGTTCCGCGGCTGAGGGATTCAAGGGCGCAGTGGTCGCTAAGTAATTCAGGCACCAGGCTCTGCCAGCAGGCAGCGACCTGGGAGAACTTGGTCTGGCGCTTCTGAACCGAGTGCTGGAAAAAGTCGATCATCGCCGGGCCGAGGGGCGCGGCTGAGGGCGCTGTGGAGTGCTTCACATTGGAAAGCCGGCGGAGCTCGGCTTCGCGCGACTTCTCCTGGCATCCCTGCACGACGGGCTCCTGGTTATTCGGGAAGGCGAGTTTTGGGAGGGCGAGGCCCCTGCCGAGCCGTATCTTTCGCATCCGCAAGCCCCGGCTCGGCAGGAGCCTCACCCGCCTCACCCTCCCAAAACTCGCCCCCTGTTACTGCAAATTCACCGGCATAATGACATACAGGAAATTCGGGCCGCCTTTTAGCAGGCCCGGGCGGTTGGGTGCGGTCAGTTCCAGCGAAATCTCGTCGCTATCCACGACCTTCAGCGCGTCGGTAAGAAAGCCGGGATTGAAGCCGATCTCGATCTCCGCGCCCTCGAATTTGCACGGAAAGTTGATCGTCGCTTCACCCGACTCGGGCGAGCGGCTGGTCAATACCAGGCCTTTCTTGGAGAAATGCATGCGAACGCCCTTGCTCTCCTCGGTCGTCAGGAGTGCGGCCCGGCGGATGGCGCTGAGAAAATCCCCGGTCGCCGCGATCATCTTTTTGTCGCAGTCCTTGGGGATGACGTCGTCGTACGGCGGGAACTGGCCCTCGACCAGGTTCGTGGTCAGCGTGGCGCTGGGGCTACGGAAAATCACCTGGTTCTCACGGACCTGGATCCCGATCGTCTCTTCCGGATCGTCGATGAGCTTGTCGAGAAGGTTGAGCGCCTTGGCGGGGATGATGGCCTTGGCGCCTTCCTTGCCGAGCTTGTCCGAAATCAGATCGCCTTTGGCCATGGCCAGGCGACGGCCATCGGTGCTGACGAGGTTGATCTTTTTGGCCGAGGCGGTGAGCAGCACGCCGTTGAATGCATAGCGGCTGCTCTCGCGGGCGGCGGAAAACAGGGTTTGCGTGATCAACTGTTTGAGCAAACTGCCGGCGATCTCGATATTCGGCTCGCCCTCGAAATCCGGAATGGCCGGGAAATCGGCGGGACGCTGGGTGAAGATCTTGAAATGCGAATCCTGGCCGCGGATGTTGGCGTTGTCGTTGGCGACGTCGATGGAGAGGGTGTCGTCGACGCTTTCGCGGACGATGTCGCGGAGTTTGTCCGCCGGCACGAGCGTTTCGCCCGCCTGCTCGATCTGGACCTGATTGTCGGAATAGCGGATGGCGACTTCCAGGTCCGTTGCTGAGACCGTCAGTCGATCATCGGCGGCGGTGAGCTTGACGCATTGAAGCACCGGCTTGGGCGTCCGCGACGCCACGACGTTTCCGCAAACCGTCAGCGCTTCCAGAAGCGCCCCTCTGTTGCAAATCACTTTCATAGCACACTTTCGCTGGCCGAGATTTCTCGGCGCCCAAATGCCGTCCCTGTTGTGGGCGGCTACTTTACTCCCACCTCTGTGTTACTAAAAGCTTTAAGTCAGTAGCAGTAGTAATGGTGGCTGGCATATTGTGTACAAGTTATCTGAACAAACCATAACTCCAATTTCCACGAAGACTTAAGAACAGCATTATCGGACTGTGGTCGTGGATAACCTGTTAGCCAAGCTGCCGCCGGGGCATTGGAAAGTGCGGCGTTTTCCGACAGCGATCAAGCGGAGTCGGCCGTGGCGTCGCGGGGCCGATAAGTCGCGACCGCCGAGGCGCTCCGCTCCATCAAGTTTTCCACCGACGATTCAGTTCGGGTGTTCAAATTCTGCAAACTTACCGAACCGGGTGACCGCCGGCATATGCTAGAAGACCGTTTCGCGCGGCATTGCCGGAGGGCGAGGCTCCTGCCGAGCCGCGGCTCGCCGGGAGGCTCGCCCTCCCGAACCGCACTTTCCGGCGCAACCGGACGGAGAACCTTAACATGCGTTTGCGGCAGCTTCCAGCTTACCTGTGGGCGTTTCCCAGCACGTCGCTCGGGTTGCTGTTTCTTCCGGACGCATTGTTCACGGGCGAGGTGCGGAGCGTCGACGGGGTGCTGGAAATCCATGGCCGGATGGCGCGATTCTTTTTGCGGCGCTGCACATTTCTCCGCGGCGGCGCCTCGGCGATGACGCTGGGCCACGTCGTCATCGCCAGGGATCGCTCCCTTCTGGATCGAACTCGCGAACACGAGCGGGTCCACGTTCGCCAGTATGAGCGCTGGGGTCCGCTGTTCATCCCGGCGTACCTGACGCTGTCGCTGCTGATGCGCCTTCGCGGCCGGCGCGCCTACGAAGACAATCCCTTCGAGCGCGAGGCGTTCGGGGAAGCGGCGGGATGACCGATTCGTCGCGACGCGCGATCGCACTTTTTTAACGGGGCTTTGGAGCGACGCCGCGCCGAGGGACTATAATCCCGCTCAGGTAAAAGGAGACCCAATGTCACTGCAATCGCTGATCGCGAGCGGAACCAAGGTTTGGCTGGACGGCGTCGAACCCAACGACGTGAAGAAAAACCGCGCGCTGGGCATCACCGGCGCTACGTCAAACCCGATCATCATCTCCGACATCATCAAATCCGGGCATTTTGACGGCCGGATCACCGACCTGGTGGAACAGGGGCTGGACGACGATGCGATCGCCTGGATGCTGGACGATGAGCTGGTGAAATCGGCGCAGCAGGTATTTTTGCCGGTGTGGGAACAGGCGCGGGGAAACGACGGGTACGTCAGCTTCGAGTTGGATCCGCTTCTGGAGGATGTGCAGAAGCCGATCCCGCATGCCGAGCGCGTGCGGAAGTATATCGAGCTGGGTAAGAAGTGGTCGGCCGGGCACAAGAATCGGATGATCAAAGTTCCCGCGACGCCGGCCGGACTTGACGCGCTGGAGGAACTCGCCGCGGCGGGCGTCACCATCAATGTCACCCTCATCTTCTCGCAGCGCCAGTATAAGATCGCGCGCGATAACGTCTGGCGGGGCGCGCAACGCCGCAAAAACGGATTAAACGATTTCAAGAGCGTTTACAGCATTTTCGTCTCGCGCCTCGACGTTTATACCGAGAAGCAGGTTCCCGATCTGAACCCGGCGGCGCAGGGGCAGGTCGGCATCGTCAACGTGAAGCGAATCTGGCGGCTCAATCAGGAGTTCTGGAAGGACAAGAACCTCCGCCTTCAGCAAGAGATCGTCTTTGCCAGCACGGGCGTCAAGAAGCCTACGGATCCTCCCGACAAGTACGTCGAGGCCCTGGCCGGCAGCGACATTCAGACCAACCCCCCCGCCACCAATGAGGCCGTCCAGAAGCTGAATAAGCGGTATACTAAAAAGATCGACCAGATGCCGCCTGAGCAAGTGCTGCGGGAAATCGATCAGAAGGTCGACCCGGACAAGATGGAGCGGGTGCTCATGGAAGAGGGAATCAAAAAGTTTGCCGACCCGCAGCATGCGCTGTTGAAGCTGATCGCTGAAAAGCGCGCACAGCTCGCACCAGCAAAGTAGAGTGCCGGCATGCGTCGTCTGTAAATGGCCGTGCGTGATTCCGCGCCTTTCGTGGCACGGCTTTCTAAGCCGTGGACAAGGGGGAAGAAAGACGCAACACGGCATTGGTGTGGGAAAGCCAGGTCTCACAGCGCGAACAACGCCCTGGTTACCGGGCAAAAAAACTTGGGAAGGCAGGTCGGTTTTCCCACACCAAAACCGGCGCCGCTTGAACGGCTTGATCCGTCCACCGGTTGGAAACCCGTGCCACCTGAAAGCCGGTGGCGCGGAATCATGCGTACCCTATCGGGCACACCATGTATCCCCACGCGGAAGCGGTCGAGCGCCGGGTTCTGTTTTCCCGGGCGCTGCCGGCGGGAAGCGCGCTGGCGTTCCTCCAACAGCCGGCTGAGTTGGTCGTCGGCGAGAGGTTCGCGCCGGTCATCGCGGTCGGGCTTCAGGATTCGGGCGGACAGCTTCTCACCAAATCTCATGCGTCGGTGGCGCTGAGCATCGGCAGCGGACCGGATGCCGGTCGCATTCTCCGGCGGGCGAGCTTGATTGGCGGTATCGCCACTTTCCGCGGCGTTGTGTTCAACCTCGCTGGCGCCTACACACTCCAGGCCAGCACGGGCAACGTGTCTTCAGCCTCATCCTCGGTGATCACGGTGGATTCCACCGCCCCACCGTCGACGATTGCCTGGTCGGGGCCGCTGGTCATCACGCAGGGCGGCACCTACAGCGGCAACTGGCAGAGCCTCGATCCGCAGATGCCGGCCGTCACCATTGCGACTTCGCAGCCGGTCGTGATCGACCAGGCGAATATTGAGTCCCGCTCGACCCTGATTGCGACTTCCGTTGCCGGCGCCGACATCACCATCACCAATACGTCCGGCTGGGCGCTCAACCCGGGCGTGGTCGGGCAATCGCCGGGGCGGTTTCTCAACGCCCAGAACTTCGTCAACGTGGATATCGAGCACGATTCGATGGTGGGGACCTCGGGGATCGAGTTGTCGCAGTATCAGGGGGATGGATCGATGTCTCAGACCGTTCGCGTGCAGTACAACGACGCGCTGAATATCGACGGGCGCTGGTCGTCCGGCCCGCGGGGTTTCTCGATGGCGCCGGGCCGCTCGGATGCCGTTCAGTTTTGCCAGCTCGACCGGTGCACCGCTCTGAGGGGCGCACAGATCGCGTGGAACCGCGTGGTCAACATTCCCGGCATGAGCCGCGTGGAAGACAACATCAGCATTTTCCAAAGCTCGGGGACGGCGGGCAGCCCGATTTTGATTCACGACAACCTGATCCAGGGGGCCTACCCGGCCCAGCCCCCAAGCCCGTCATTCACAGGCGGCGGGATCCTGCTTTCCGACGGCCACACCGATTCCGCCGCCACCGACACCGGGTTCGTCCAGGCTTTCAGCAACGTCGTGATCGGCACGACCAACTACGGGATCGCCATCAGCTCGGGTCACGACGATTCGGTTCACGACAACATCGTCGTGTCGTCGGGGCGGCTGCCGGATGGGACGAAGCTGGGCGCGAGCAACGTCGGCATCTACGTCTGGAACGCCGGCAACGATCCGTTTTTTGGCAACGATCAGGAATACGGAAACACGATCGGGTGGATGCGCGGGAACGGGCGCAACGATCAGTATCTGCCGAATGTGACGCCGTCATCGGGACAGCCGTCGGACACACTGTTGCCGGGGGTGATTACGCTGGCGACAGAGCAGATGTATGAGAATCTCTGGATGCAGAGATTGTCGAATGCGCGGCTGGGCGTGGGGGCAAGCTGATCCACTTCGGAAAACAGATTCGCGCGAGTGAACGCGCGGAACGTTGCTCGTGGCACGGGCTTCCAGCCCGTGTGGGGAGCTCAAATTCAGAAGAGACTTGCCACGCCGAAGTTTCGGTGACCGAATATCGCCAACACGGGCTGGAAGCCCGTGCCACGAGAATCCCATTCGACGGCGCGCGGTCAAGCAGCCTCGAGGAAGACGCCCAGCTTCTGCCCCCAGCGCAGCTTTCGGTAGGCCTGCACGGTGACGTGCTCGCTTTGAAGGATGGGTTGCAATACATCGGCGGTCAGGTCGGCGCGGTCGACCAGCAAACGGAGCCGCGGAGGCTGATGGGGGTCGATGGCGAATTGCGGGAGGGCCATGGCGATCAGCTCGCGGTTTTCCTTGAGCCAGCGGTAGGCCTGGCCGATGAACTGAAGCTCGCGCAGGCCCTGGCTGGCGACGGCCAGCAGGGCGATCGATCGGTCGCGGCCGACCGCCAGGCGGGCCTCCAGGCACATCGGCGGCCGTAGCGGGCACTCGACCAGCTCCCCGGCCATCTTGCCCAGCACCGCCGCCAGAATGGATTTGCCGGAAACGTCTTTGCCCGGAAGATCGATCACGTCGTCGAAGGCATCGTCGGTTTGCGAAACCGTCGCAGGCGCAGCCTCCTGCGTTGGCAGAGGGATCGGCGCCGTCATCGGCGGCTCGGGAGGGGCTGATTCAGCCTCGGTCACCACCACGTCTGCAATGAGCTGCGATCTTTCGCTGGAGGTTACCTGGGCCGCCGGCGCCGGCTCTTCGACTTCGGTCTCGCCCGCCTTCTGGGCCTGCGCCGCGGCGGCCTGGGCGATCTTCGCTGAGGCGATGAATTCCGCCACCACCGCCCACTGCGGCGCCGCGGCAAGCTGCGCCTTGTCGTGCGTCGGGCGGTAGAGCAGCACGAGGTGTTCGGATGTGCCTGCACATTGTGCCACCGGCGGCTCGAAATCCAGCGGCCAGTCGAGGAACTGCTGGCATACCCCCGACAGCTTCTGAAACACCCGCGTGACCTGCGCGTCATCCGGCGCGTCCAGCAGCCCCAGCGTCAGCAGCGGCTTGTGCGTCTCGGCCAAGCCTTTGAGCATTCGATAACTCGAGACGACGCCGTCGTGATCGCAGGTCGAGAGCAGCACCCAATGATCGATCTCGCGGAGGATGGTGCGGGCCTCGGGCGTTCGCGGGTTGGGAACCAGCAGCAGCCAGTGCTCGATGTCCCAGTTCATCTCGTGGAGCGCCTCGATCATCTGCCGGGGCTCGACACATTCGAGCGTGTGCTGCTCGGCGTCGGACGCGGCGGCCTGCTCGGCCGGCTCGAAGCACATCAGCCGCAGCTCGGATGCGTCGACCTCGATGAGGCCGACGCGGCCCATTCGGGAGGCCAGTGACCGCGCGTATTCCTTGGTTCGATCGAACTGCGTTCCGTTGAGATGTGCCGCGATGACGGCGGAAATCGGCACGGGCCTGTGCTGGCCCTCGGCGGCTTGGGCGCCGTCGCCGTACACGCGGGCGAATTCCTCGGGGGTGAGGTCGATGCTGACGTCGGTGGGCGGCGTGCGCTTGGGCCGCGAAGCGCCCTCCGTCTGCCTCTCGCGGACGCTGCTCAGAAACAGATGGCTGATCTCGCTGAGGCTCCGCTTCTTCGGCGATTCATCCGGCATGGTCATGGGTCCCTGGTCACTTGTCACTTGTCATTGGTCCAACGCGCGCACTGCAAATGACAAGTGACCAATGACAAATGACGGCTACTTTACTTCAATGATGTTGTTCAGCTCCCCGAACTGATTGGCCTCGACGTATTTGTTGTGCGGGTCGGTGACCCATTCGCCGTCGACCATGAAACGGTAGCGGTAGCGGCCGGGGCGGAGCGGAAGCGACATCGTCCATTTGCCCGGCGCGCCGTTCTTTACCATGGGCGTCGATTCGGGCATCCAGTTATTGAAGTCGCCGGCGATCAGCACGCGCTTGGCCTGCTCGAAGCGGGCGGAGAAGATCACTTCCTCGCCCAACTGCTTGACGCCGTAGAAGTCTTCGATTTTCTGGGCCGTCGTCCTCGGCGCCGGCGCGGGAGCGGCGATCGTCGTCGGCAGCGGCGGGATCATCAGCGTCGGCGCCGCGATCGCAGCGCCGGTGAGCATGGCCACCGGCGCGGTCGCGAGCGGCGGTGTGCTGTTGCGGCCGAATTGAAGGCTCGTGAGCTGCGAAAGCTGCTTAGCCCGCTGGACCAATTCCGCGGGGCGGGAAAGCTTCTCGGCGACGACCGGCTCGATTTCGATCGGCCGGGCGCCCATCAGCTCGCGGGCCAGGTTGGCAAAGTCCTTGTAACCCCGGCTTCCCGGATCGTATTCGGTGATCGGCTGGCCGAAGCTGGCCGCCTCTTTGAGTTTGGTGTTGAAGTTGACGGTGCTCTCCATCAGGTAATCGCGGAACTTGGCCCGCAATTCCGAGAGCACCTCGCGGGCCAGCTTGGTGCGGGTGTCGTAGAGCGTGGGGAGCACGCGGATGACGATTTCCTTGTCGCACTTTTCCTTGAGGACCTCGAGGGTCTCCATCATCTTGGCCAGACCGTGCAGGCTGAAGTAGCCGGTCTCGACCGGGACGATGACTTCGTCGGCGGCGCGCAGCGCATTGAACGTCAGGAGCCCCACGCTCGGCGGGCAATCGATGATGCACCAGGCATACTTGGATCGCACGACGTCCAGGGCCCTGGTCAAGCGGTCTTCGCGCCCGTGCCGGCCGGCGAAAACCTGCTCGAAGGCTGCCAGCTTCAGGTTCGACGGCGCCAGGTCGAAATCGGTGGCGATCTGCCAGACGATCTCGGGGACCTTGGCGGTCTTGCCATCCGACGGCTCGATCATCGCATCGTAGATCGTGCGCTCGATCTGCTCTTCGGGCACGGCAAGGCCGACGCCGCAGTGGCCCTGCGGATCGATGTCGACGAGGAGCGTCTTATGACCGAGGCGTGCCAGGCAGGCGGCCAGATTGATGCTGGTCGTCGTTTTGCCGCAGCCGCCCTTCTGGTTGATGATCGCGACCGTTCGCATGGCCCAAACCTTCCTTGGCTTCGAGAGAATGCTGCCGGAGTCGGTCCCTCGACCAAAAATAACTACACCCAACCCTGCCGACTTGATCGGCGGCACCCCGCTCAAAACTTTAGATTATGGGGCGTGGGGGAAGATGGGGGGGCGATGCGGTGGATTGCGGTCAGGTGCGGTGCTCGACAATCAACGGCGCGTGAAACGTGAAGACGTAAAACGTGATGGGATCAGGCGCCGGAGCGGCTCGATTGAAGTTTGGCGACGAACTCGGCGTGCTCCGGCGACTCGATGCCTTGTTGAATGGCTCGAATTACCGCCGGCGAGTCGGTCGCGAGCATCGATTCCGGGGGCAGCCACAGCCCCGGAAATACGCGGCTGCGGATGATGCCGTCGGAATCGACCGGCAGGCGGGAGTAGTCGCCATCGCCGAGGGCGAACCAGTCGATCGCACGATCGCGAACGCGCCAGACTAGATACTCCTGCACCGCATTCCTGCGGTAGACGCGGAATTTGGAATTGAGATCGATGCTGACCGTGCTGGATGAGACCTCGGCCACCAGCTCGGGGGCGCCTTCGATGTAGCCTTCGTTGATCCTGGCGGCTCCGCCGCACTGCGGGTCGACGAACAGGAATGCATCCGGCTGGGGCTCATTCTTCAAATCCATCCGAACCGACGAATTGTCGCCGCCCAGCACGCCGGGCGTCGCCGCCCGATAGACGCCAAGCCAGTAAATGAGCTCGAACTGCGGTCCGCCATGGAAGTCCCACCGGACGGCCGGAGGAGGCATGTAGACGACTCCTTCAATCAATTCCGCTTTTTTCAATCCAGGGGTAGCGTCGTAGCGCCGCTCGAACTCGTCGCGCGTGAGATGGTCGCCGGGCTCCAGCGGGAGAACCGGAGGTACGACCGGCCTTGGCTTCGAGACGACGCGGCTCATAGGCATATTTTCGTCAACCCGGCGGTGAAAGACAACCGCTGGGAACGGCGCTTAGGCGGGAGATTGGCGTGCGGCGAATCAACAGTAAAAATCGCCGAGATGGAAATCACACCGGCAGAAGCTGCGGACATACTGCGGCAGATTGAGCAGAATCAGTGGAAATGGCTCAAAGTGAAGCGATTTGTGCCCGAGCACTACGCCAGCGCAGATCAACCAGGGCGATCGCATCTTTACGCGCTGATAAGTTTCAGCAGATAGTCGTGATCCCAGCCGGCGTTGAGTCGTTTGCCTTTGACGCCGGCTTTGATGCTCGCTTCCCGCTTCAACAGGTTGAGG
>Ga0210396_10005542_pt1 | contig 12199 bp, 11 predicted proteins | sample IncBWH17OmetaG_FD_155466 | JGI IMG/M metagenome (GOLD analysis project Ga0210396, IMG submission 155466) | Forest soil microbial communities from Barre Woods Harvard Forest LTER site, Petersham, Massachusetts, United States - Inc-BW-H-17-O ...
GGCGCGGATTGCAGACCTATATCCGGATCACGATGCGGAACTTCTTCAGCGCCCGCCCCTATCCGTTCCGGCTTTGTATTCCCACGGACGCGCGCGAGCAGGGTAGCTTTTCTGCGGGGGGCCAGCGCGAGTTGGCTGTAGACGCTTTTTTTATCAGCATCGCCAACGGCAACCAATTCGGCAACAATTTTACCATCGCACCCAAGGCCAGCCTGCATGATGGGCTGCTCGATATCGTGATCGCTAAAAAAACGGGCCGGCTAAATTTTTTGTGGTCGGTGATCCGCCAGGTCCTGGGCGGTTATCCCGTGCAGGCCGCCCCGGCCGGGGCCGGCAGGGATGGGATCATTTATTTCCAGACGCCTGCCCTGGTCATCGAGAACCCGGCGGACGCGCCGTTGCATATCGACGGCGATCCCAAAGCTTCCGCGCGAACATTCCGGATCGAGGTAGCCCCGCGCGCGATCCGGCTCATTCAGCCGTAGCATGGCACCCGCGGCCTATCGCCTATTGCATCAATCCCACGAATTGCTGAAAGGCCTGTTGGTTGAAGGTGTTGTCCAGCGAGCCCATGATGTTGAGCTTTTCTTCGGTTGTCAGGTGAAAATTCAGGGCTGCGCCCGCATCTTCCGTCCTCGGCACATACTGAAAGACCAGTTTCCGGAACGGAAAGCCCAGCGCATTTTGCGCGATGCTCAGCAGGTCGTCCTGGTTGTATTCCTGCATCTTGTACCAGTTATCCTGTAACAGCAGGATCGGCTTGGTGATGATCTCCGTGATATCATCGGATTCGTAGGGGTTTTCCCAGCCGCCGGCCTTGCGGTCGCGGATCTGGAGGAGGACCACGCCGCCGGTATTCTGCTGCAGCCATTCCCGGAAGGCGTTGAGAAAACGGATGGTATTCAGCTCACCGAAATTATCGCGATAGCCGGCGTCCATGACATCGATCACCGGTCGGCTCGGCAGCCATACATTGGGCAGCACATAAGGGAAGGTGGCGTTCATGCGCAAAGCCGTCAGCAGCCTGAGGTTCATCGGGCCCTGTTTAGCGAACATCGCCCCAAAATCGACGGCATCGGGGTCCATGGCAGGGAGCTTCGTGCTATCGAAACGGGGGCGCATCAGAAAGCTCACGGGCTGGGTGCTGATCACCAGGGCGCGGCTGTCGCGGGTGATCACCGGGTTGAACAGCAACAGGGGCATTTTTGCCGCGGCTTCATCGGGGGCCAGGTCCTTGAGCTGCCGGTTGAGGATGCCATGGGTATTCTCGTTGAGCTTTTGTTCGAAGGCAAATCCCCTGTCCTTCACGTATTGCTGGTCGCCCACCTCGAATTTCTGCGCGGGGGAGGCCAGGTCGCGCGCCACGAAGGAGGAGAAAAGCGTATTGAGGAGATCGCCGGAGATATCGTTGACATAGCGGCGGTCCTGCAGGTGGATGGAAGCATCGCCGGCATCGCGGCGGCGGGAAAGCTCGCGGAAATAGGCGGCGCCCAGCATGCCGCCGGAGGCGCCGGTGATCAAAAAGGTCTTGCGCATCAGCTTCCCGCCGCTGAGACTGTCGAGGCGTTGGAGGATACTGAGGGTAAAGGTAGCGCTGCGGCTGCCGCCGCCGCTGCTGTTGATCAGGAAGAGAATGGGCTTGGGCGAGGTCTGATGCGCTTTCCATTTCTCCAGGATGCCGAGCATATTGGCTTTGTCGCGTGCTACGTTCTTATTGGAGCAGAGGTCCAGCAGGGTCTCGCGGTCATAGAGCGGGCGGTCCTGCGTTTCCGTGTAGCTGAGGCCGTAGGCTTTATTTGTCGGGTCGATGACATTATACCTGTACAGCAGGTTAAGGACAATAAAGATCGCCACCAGGAAGGGGATGCTCCAGGACTGGAGGAAGTAAGAGAAGGCCCCGGACAGCGAGATCAGGATGGCGAAGAAGATCAGGATGCTGGCGGCGGCAGGGAGCTGGAAATAGGGGCTGTCCATGAAAAACCCGACGACGATCAAAAAGATAAAGGCCAGGAAGATCGACAAGACGGCGGCGATATGATGGCGGTTGAAGATGCTTTCGATAAAGGCCTTGCTATAGTGGGACACATCGCGAGTCTGGCGGATGGTGGTGGGGGAGTTGAGATACCATTTGACATGCATCAACCGGCTCTCGTTGAGCTTCACTTCTTCTTTGCTGAACTGCGATTTGAACAATTTGGGGTTGCTGATCACCGGGGTCATACGCCGGATGATGGTCTTGTCCGCGCGGAAAAAGTAGTACAGCGATGCGGCGATCACGAAGGTCAGACCCAGGAGGAATCCCACGGAGAGCCACAGGATATGCCCGAAATTCAGCAGCTCGCGGCTCTTATTGAACTGCAGGGCTTTTATGTAATAGAAGACCAGGAAGATGATCGGCAGGAAGGAGTTGTTGATGCAATATTTCAGGAAGGGTTTGCCGGTGGTGGCCAGAAAACGAAAATGCCGGGAGAAGAGGATGAAGGTCGTGATGTTCCAGCTCATGATGAAGATGCCGGTGGCCAGGCCAACGATGGCGGCGCTCACGGCGCTGACATCTCCAAGGTATTCGGGGGAAAGGAAAAGCGCATTTGCTCCGTAGGCCCGCATGAAACCGCCATTCAGGGTGCTGAAGAGGATCAACCAGAAGATCAGCAATACCTGAAATTTTTTTACGTGTAACAGAAGCAACTGTACGGGGAAGAAATAATAAATGGCTTTAAGGACTCGCATCATACGGTTACAGAGTATTCTTAGTATTCTTTAAAGGTAGAACAAGGTACAACATCCCGACCATTGTCAGTAAGAATAAGAGTCCCGTTACCTGGTGGAGCTGGGCCAGCCATTCGAAGGCGCCCCAGTGGTGCGGGATGATGCCCGGGCTGGTCAGCAGACTGCATATCCCCAGTACCACCTGGAGGGATACGATCCCCAGGGGCAGCCAGCGGAGGCGGCGAAAAAGGGCGGGTATGGCCACCAGGCGGAAGGCAAATGCCGTCCAGATCACCACGCCGATAAAAAGACAATAGGCCAGGGTGCGATGGATGAAATGCACGGTAAGCTTGTTCCCCACCAGGTCGTGGAGCAGCGGGTGTTCGCTGAAAACACCGGCGGGCATCCAGCTCCCGTTGATCCCGGGCCAGGTGGGCGCCGTCGTCGCGGCTTTGTGACCGGCCATCAGGGCGCCATACAGGAGCTGAAAGAACAGCAGCACCAGGATCACCACGGTCCACCGGCGTAGGAGAGTCAGCCGGGCGGAACGTACGAGCCGCGTCCCCGCGGGGATTGACAATTGCATAGCGAACCAGAAAGTATAGACGATCAATCCGAGAGCGAAGATGAAATGCAGGGCCAGCTTCGTCGGTGCCACATAGATGGCGTCCCCCACGAAACCGCTGGCGACCATGATCCAGCCGACGGTCCCCTGTAACGCGCCCACCAGGAACAGCAGGGCCAGCTGGCCGATCATCCACTTGTTCAGGCGGCGTTTCACCAGAAACCAGATGAACCCGATGATAAAGACCACGCCTACCAGCCGGGCCCAAAAGCGATGGAACCACTCCCAGAAAAAGATGGTTTTATAATCGGCCAGGGTGAAGTCGGAGTTGAGGATGCGGAATTGCTCCGTGTGTTTATACCCGTCGAAGGCCTGCTGCCACTGGGTGTGGTTCAGCGGGGGTATCGCGCCGGTGACGACGTCCCACTCCGTGATGGAAAGCCCGGAGCCGGTAAGCCTGGTGATGCCCCCGAGGATCACCTGTATGAGCAACATAAAAGCGCCGGTGTAAACCCAGATCGCGACGGGGCGGGAGGAACGAAGGGAGGAGGATTGCATAGCGGGTGCAAATTTCTATTTTTTTATCCACTTCCCGCCTGTCGTGCGACAAAGCTTTTATTTTTGATCTATGGAGAACCCGCTGAGAAGCCATTACCAGGAGGAGCTGAGGGAAGCCGGTTGCGATGAAGCCGGCCGCGGCTGTTATGCCGGGCCGGTGTTTGCCGCGGCCGTGATCCTGCCCCAGGGGTTTTTCCATCCCTTGCTCAACGACTCCAAACAGGTAACGCCGGAAAACCGCAATGAGCTTCGGGTGTATATCGAAGCCACTGCCCTGGCCTGGGCGGTGGCGCGGGTCGATCACGATGAGATCGACCGGATCAATATCCTCAAAGCTTCCTTCAAGGCCATGCATCTGGCCCTGGATCAGCTCAGGCTCCGGCCCAAATTATTGCTGATCGACGGCAACCGCTTCACCAAATACAAACGCGTTCCGCATCGCTGTATCGTCAAGGGCGACGCGACGTTTGCGTCTATCGCCGCGGCCAGTATCCTGGCCAAGACCTGGCGGGACGAATACATGCAGCAGCTACATCTCGAATTCCCCCATTATGGCTGGAATAGCAATAAGGGGTATGGTACCAGGGAACACCGCGAGGCCATCGGGAAGTTCGGGCTTTGCAAATATCACCGCCGGAGCTTTAACATCGACCCGAGGGGGGTCGTACAGGAAGAACTGGAATTTATGGATTAGCCGCAAGGCCCCGCTCCGGCCCATGTCCGGCTCAGACTTCGGCCTCTTCCCATTCTCCCAATCCTTTCCGGATCACCACGGGCGTGTCGCCGGTGCAATCGACTATGGTGGAAGGCAGGATCCCGCCGATGCCGCCGTCTATCACAATATCGACGAGGGCGCCAAATTTCTCCTGGATCATCTCTGGGTCGGTATAGTATTCTACCGGGAGCGCCCGTGGCGCTCCGGCCGAAGGCCCATCATCGGATGCATACAGCGGAAGCGAGGAGCTCAATATGGGGTGCCCCAACTCCCTTATCAGGGATCTGGCGATGGTATTATCCGGGATGCGGAGTCCGATGGTGTCTTTCCGGCTTTTCAATATCCTGGGCACTTGCTTGCTGGCGGGCAGGATAAACGTATAGGGACCGGGAAGATGGGTCTTGAGCAGGCGGTAGAGCGGCGTGGAGATGCTTTTGGTGTAATTGCTCAGATCGCTCAGGTCATAGCAGATAAACGAAAGCTGGGCCTTGGCGGGGTCAACCTGTTTGATGCGGCAGATGCGTTCCACGGCTTTGTGTTGGAAGATATCACAACCCAGGCCATAGATCGTGTCGGTAGGATAGATGATGACCCCTCCGTCCAGCAGGCATTCGATGACCATCTTGATATTTCGGGGTTGTGGGTTGACCGGGTGCAGCTGCAATAACATAGGGTAAGTTATGCAAAAATCACCGCATTGGCTGGTCCGGCCTTTGCTAACATTTCCTTAACGTGGATTTTTTTTTATTTTTGCCGCTGACGACCCCAGAGTCGTTATTTAAAAAAATCTCGATGCATGGAATTACAGGCGGTAGATAGAGTGGACAGCATCAGCGCTGAAGTTTTCAAAGAGCAATATTATGCTCCCATGAAGCCTTTGGTGATCCGCGGGCTTTCAAAAGAGTGGTCGGCCTACGAAAAGTGGGACTGGGACTATTTCAAGTCCATCGTAGGCGATGTCCAGGTAGGCGTCTACAACAATATCAAAAGCGACGCCTATACGCCGATCAATACGGCCGACGATTATATGAGGTTCGGGGAATACATCGATATGGTGCGGAAAGGCCCTGCCGCATGGCGGATCTTTCTCTTCAATATCTTCGATCATGCGCCGCAGCTTATCCAGGATTTCGAGTGGCCCGAGCAGTTGATGAAGGGGTTTGTGAAACGGTATCCCATGCTCTTTGTAGGTGGGAAGGGTTCCGTGACGCACATGCATTTCGATATCGATCTCTCGCATATCATCCATACGCAATTCATCGGGCGCAAGCGGGTCCTGCTTTTCCCGTTCGAGGAGCAGCATAAGTTATACCGGAAGCCCTGGGAAGTGCTCAGTTTCGTCAATTTTGAAAAGTATTTCGACCAGCAGGCGAACAAGCTGGACCTGGAGAAGTTCCCGGCGCTGCGGCTGGCCAGGGGATACGAGGTGATCCTGGAACATGGGGATACCTTGTTCATGCCCGCCGGCTACTGGCATCACATGGAATACCTGGATAGCGGTTTCGCCATGAGCCTCCGGGCTATGCAGTCTTCCCTGAGCGGAAAATTAAGGGGTATCTGGTATCTCATGGGCATGCGGAATATCGACACCCTGATGAAGAAAACGGCGCCGGAATGGTGGTTCAACAGAAAAAAAGAAAAAACCTTCAAGGCAGCGGACAAAGAGCTTGAAACCATTGTTTCGTAAGGTATTAGAACGTTCTTTTGGATATGGGAAAACGTCCCGGGTGTAGCAGATCGACAAAAAATTGGAAAAAAATTATTGCTTTTTACCAAAACTGTCTTTATTTTTACCGCGCTTACATACGCTGAACCACTTAACTACTACTTCCAATCCAATCTCCTCGAATTATCTGATTTCACCCTGACTTAATCATTCCGAGGTTTTATTACACCGCTCGGCTACGTCCAATTTCCCATCCGAAGATTCCAATTCCATCGATATCCGGGTTCCAATTGAATTGATTTTATGAGGTGATACTTCATATTGGTTGCTGTCTCCTGTCCTGCTAAAAATCTCTCGTTACCCTTATTAAAGCGAACCCATGCGGTGAAACAGTCCGGCTGTCTATCGTGATCAGTTACCCGAAAATTATTATTGTCATTTCCGTTCGTAATTACGAACAGCCGGGATGTAACAGCCAGGTATAGTGTAGAAGATCGTCTGTCGTGAGCGGTTGTCTTTTTTCGCGACAGTTACAGTAACATCAGAACAGTGTACAATGAAAAATATTAGAATTTTTTCTTTTTGTGGTTTCAGAGGTAAGCACAGGCCGGCGATGTCTATCGCTGGCTCTTTTTTATTACGCCTTTAGACCCGGAAAATAACTTCACTGTGAAAAAACCAAAAAAGAGGCGGCTCAATCCTGTCGGGCCGACCTCTTTTTAATTTTGTGGGGATGCCCTGGGGCAGCCAGCGGTCGTCAGGAGATCGTCCAGGTCTCGCTGCCTCTGAGGAGTTTGTCCAGATCGCCTTTCCCTTTGCTCAGGATCACTTCTTCTATCTGCATATTGAGCATGTCCTCGTAACACGGCCTGTCCGTTTCGTAGAACACCCCAAAGGGGCGGGGAAGGTGCCCTTCGATCCTGGGATCGTCGAACATCCTCACGAGGATCTGGGCTTTATAAAAGTCCTTCTCGTCGTGTATCCAGCAATCGTTCTCGCTGATGTCCTTGCCGAGCTCGACGATCACGGGACGGAAGCCTTCCAGCCGGATCCCTTTTTCCCGCGAGGCGCCGAAAACCAGGGGTTTGCCGTGTTCGAGGAAGAGGGTCTCCATGGGTTTGGTGCCTTTTTCGGTAAAGATCTCGAAGGCGCCGTCGTTGAAGATATTGCAGTTCTGATAGATCTCGAGGAAGCTGGAGCCTTTGTGGGCCTGGCTCCGAAGCAAAAGCTGCTGTAGATGTTTGGGGTCGCGGTCCATGCTTCGCGCGATAAAGGTGGCGTCGGCACCCATGGCGAGAGCCAGCGGATTGAACGGATGGTCGAGGCTGCCAAAGGGGGTCGACTTCGTCACTTTCCGTTCTTCCGATGTAGGTGAATACTGCCCTTTGGTCAACCCATAGATCTGGTTATTGAACAAGAGAATATTCATATCGAAATTGCGTCGCAGCAGGTGGATGGTGTGGTTTCCCCCGATGCTGAGGCTATCGCCGTCGCCGGTGACCACCCAGATGTTGAGCTCGGGGCGGGTGGCCTTCAAGCCGGAGGCAATGGCCGTAGCGCGGCCATGGATGGAATGCATCCCATAGGTGTTCATATAATAAGGAAACCGGCTGCTGCAGCCGATACCGGAAATAATGACGATGTTCTCCCTGGGTATCCCCAGGGTCGGCATGATCTTCTGTACTTGCGCGAGGATGGAGTAGTCTCCGCATCCCGGGCACCAGCGCACTTCCTGATCGGTCGAAAAATCCTTCGCCGTCAGGGTCGACGCGCCTGTAGTTGTTGCACTCATGGTAAGAATGTCCTTTGAGAGGGATAATAGCAAAATTAGTCATTTGCAGCGTCATTGTGCATGCGGGGGGCTGCTTTGGGGAAATAAGGCCACAATTTCTCCTCGTCTCTCCGCCGCAAACACCTGAGTATGCCGGATTTGACACTGGCATGGGATTGGTCCTCCTATGGGTAGAGACCCCTTTATCAGCCAGAGCCGCTCCTGGCGGGCTCATCCAGGGGGCCGACATTTAAAATAAAGGCTATGAAAAAGACATTAATAATCATTGGAATAGCAGGCTGTCTTGCTGTCACGGGCTGCACCGTGGACGGCTATGTCACCGACCAGCCCGCCGAAGTGGTCTACACCCGGCCCGTGGCGCCCGGAGACGGCTACGTCTGGATCGACGGCGATTGGGTCTGGGGCGGCGGCGGCTATCACTGGCACAATGGCTACTGGGCCCGGCCGAGGGCCGGCCGTACCTGGTCTACGGGTCACTGGGACCATACCGCCAGGGGCTATCACTGGAGCCGCGGACACTGGTAGCAGGGGCCGGGGGGACAGGGTCACCAACGTAAGTCACAACGGGAATTCTGCATAAACTGAAGCCTATAGCGTCAAGCTATGGGCTTCTTTGCTTATGATGGGCCTTCGGCCATCAGACCTCCGGTCTGTCAGGTGATGGTATAAAATATTTTTTAACTCATCAATAAAGTAATGTCCCATTGCGTTACATTTACACGGTTAAAAGCACCCCCTTACTAAAATCCTGTATCAATGGCATCTGATTACTACACCAAGATCTCTCTGCATCGTTTCGTCGACGAGCTCACTGCGGGGTTATTGCCGCGAGCTGTTAGTCGCAAGTCAATCATTATCAATCAAATAGACCGGGACCTTGAAGTGGGGTCCGATGAAAATCTCTTAGCATTTGTATTGTGGAACCTGCTGGATAAGGCCGTGGACAGCACGCAGAGCGAGTGCATCCACATCGAGTCCGAGCAACAGGGGGACAGTACGATGATCCGCGTGCGGAATGCCGGAGTCTATTTCTATCGCAGCTGCGCCAATTGTTTCCGCCAGGTGCAGGATGCCGCCGAAAAGCTGGGCGGATCGATCAGCATCGATTCGTGGGACATGAGTACGACGGTAGCGCTTACCCTTCACAAAGATCTCGAGGCAGCCTAAGCTTCGGTCCCAACACCGTTAACGACCTTCGTCAAGGCTCGGGAACGTTAGGGCTTGCGCCCGTGGCCAATGCAAAAAAGGGCTCCCCATAGAGGAGCCCTGCAAGTATCGACGTCACAATAGTGAGATTAATATCTGCTGTTGCTGTAGTTGCTGTTGCCACGGCGTTGGAAACCGCCACCGCCGCCGCCTCTGTTACCGCCACCGCCATTACCGCGGTCTTCCCGGGGTTTGGCTACGGAAACACCGATGGTACGACCGTCGACAGAAGCGCCGTCCAGTTCTGCGATAGCTTTTTTAGCAGCCTCGTCATCGGGCATTTCAACAAATGCAAATCCGCGGGATTTACCGGTGAATTTGTCCATGATGACCTTAGCGGAAGAAACCTCGCCATACTCAGCAAAATAATCCTGTAAGTCTTCGTCCGTGACGTTAAAACTTAAGTTCGAAACGTAAATGTTCATAACTAATAACTGATTAAAAATAAAAATAAAAAACAATCTGAGTTAAAAAGCAGGGAGTAAAGACGACTAACACCGGGGATTTGATATAGCGGAAATGATCATTCAATTACTAATGCTGTAATCAGCTCAAGATTAACTGATGCAAAGATACTATAAATCTTCGAACCTCCAAGTAAATAAACTCGCGAGGGTCCTTCTTAGTAATTTGTTAACCTGCGCCGGTTGCATCGGCGTCTTGCAAGGGCTAACGGTGATCTAACAACGGGGGATATCCGGCCCCTGGCTGCGGGCCTGAAGCAGGCTTTGTCAAAATATTGTCAAATGTCCGGCGGGAATCCAGCGCGCTTTCCCTAACTTACGGGACCAAAATATCCCATATGTTGCATCACAAGAAAATTGCCGTCGTCATTGGCATCTTTGCCCTGACCGTCGTTGGAATGGCCGCCACCCGTCCCCCGGACGAAGGGCCAAAGAATCTAAAGGTCCTGCCAAAGAACATCAGTCACGAGGACCTGGACAAAGTAATGGACAGCTGGAAGGCGGCGCTGGGAGTGAAGTGTAATTTTTGTCATGCCCCGTCCGCCGACAGCACGTCTCATCATCTCGATTTCGCCAGTGATGCCAAGCCCGAAAAGAACATCGCCCGTCATATGTACAAGATGACCGGTAGAATCAACAAGAAATACTTTAGTTTCAATAAAGACGACAAGGGCGCCGTCATCCCCGCCATTTCCTGTATTACCTGCCACCGGGGCAATCCGCATCCGGACGAAGTGAAATAATCATTAAATATTTGGCCTTCGGCCGGTCCGTAAGGGCCATAGAGACCAGCTTTGAATAAAAGAAGCTGGTCTCTGTTTTATCAATAATACCTAAATTTATGCTCTCATTTATATAGCTATGGCAAACAATTCATTTAAATTCGGAATGATCGGTCTTGGAGTAATGGGGCGAAACCTGCTGCTCAACATGGCTGATCATGGCTTTCCTGTAGTCGGCTTTGATAAAGATGCAACTAAAGGGGCGACCCTGGAATCCTCCGCAACACCAGGGACGACGGTCAAGGGCGTCACTACGCTGGCGGAGATGGTCCAACTGTTGGAGAAACCCAGGAGGATGATGATGCTGGTACCGGCAGGTAAACCGGTAGACGACGTCATCCATGATCTCCTCCCGTTGCTGGAAAAAGGAGATATCGTTATCGATGGCGGCAATTCCCATTATACCGATACATTGCGGCGCGTCACTTTTATGGAGGAGAAGGGCTTTCACTTTATGGGTTGCGGCATCTCCGGCGGAGAACAGGGCGCCCGTAGCGGCCCGAGCATCATGCCCGGCGGCGATTCCCAGGCATACGGGGATGTCAAGGCCATGCTGGAAGCGGTAGCCGCCAAAGTGGGCGGCGATCCTTGCGTGGCGTATCTGGGCAAGGGCGCCGCGGGGCACTATGTCAAGATGGTGCACAACGGCATCGAATATGCGATCATGCAGCTGATCAGCGAGACCTACGATCTGCTGCATCGCGGTCTGGGGCTCAACAACGACGAGCTGTATAAGGTATACAAGAACTGGAACGACGGGGAGCTGCAGTCTTTCCTGGTAGAGATCACGCGCGATATCTTCCTCAAGGTCGACGATAAAACGGGCAACCGCCTGGTAGACATGATCCTCGACAAGGCCGGCGCCAAGGGAACCGGCAAATGGACTTCGCAGGACGCCATGGACCTGGGTGTTCCCATTCCCGTTATCGACATGGCCGTCTGCATGCGGGAACTGTCCGCTTATAAAGATGAGCGTAGCCAGGCCGCGCAACTGTACAAGACGCCCACCAGCGATATCCCCGTTCCCAAAGAAGTCTTCATCCAGCAGGTGCAGGACGCGCTGTTCTTCGGGATGATCATCAGCTATGCACAGGGCCTGGCCATGTTGCATATCGCCAGCAAGGAGCTGGACATGCAGATCCCCATGCAGGAGGTCGTCAAGGTCTGGCGCGGCGGCTGTATCATCCGGAGCTCTTTGCTGGAAGTATTTTTTAAAGCCTTCGAAAAGAACACTCAGCTGGCTAATTTGTTATTAGAGGGTGAGATCGCCCAGCTGCTGCAGGGTAAAAAGCAGAATATGCGCAATGTGATCATCCACGCCATCCACATGGGGTATCCCGTGGCCGGCCTGATGTCCGCCTTGAGCTATTTCGACGCCTACCGCAGCGAACGGATGCCGACCAACCTGATCCAGGCACAGCGGGATTATTTCGGGGCGCACACCTATCAGCGTATCGACGAACCGGGCGTTTTCCACACGGAATGGAATAAATAGATAAAAAGACAGTATATATGGCAAACCATAAAAGACCACCAGCTTCCCTGATCTTCATATTCGGGGGTAGTGGCGATTTAAATTATAGAAAGCTTTCTCCCGCATTATACAATTTGTTTATAGACGACTGGATGCCTGAAAAGTTCGGTATCGTGGGCATCGGTCGCAGTCCTTATAATGACGAGGACTATCGCACGCGACTGCTCAATGGCATCAAGCAGTTCAGCCGCCGGAAGGATGAGGCTAA
>Ga0210396_10005544_pt1 | contig 12193 bp, 12 predicted proteins | sample IncBWH17OmetaG_FD_155466 | JGI IMG/M metagenome (GOLD analysis project Ga0210396, IMG submission 155466) | Forest soil microbial communities from Barre Woods Harvard Forest LTER site, Petersham, Massachusetts, United States - Inc-BW-H-17-O ...
GCGAGCTGATGCCCGAAATCGGCGCGTAGCTAACGGGCGACCCGGTCGGTGCTACTGCGCGGACGCGGCGGCGTAGTCAGCGTCGAACGTGGATTCCACGGCCGAGATCAGCTCTGGCGCGATAGCGGTGTCCAGTGCAAGGGACAGTTCCCGGTTCTCGATAAGGCTTGTGGTGGAAAGGTTTTGACTGCCGATGATGAGCGAGGTGTTGTCGGTGAGCAGCATCTTCTGGTGAATGTAAAGCCCCGATTCGGTGTTCGGGAACAGGTGTACCGAGCAACCGGCGGCTGACACTTCGGCCACGGCCTTGGTCCACGCCGGGTTCTCGGTCATAACGATGCGGCATTGCACACCGCGGCTCGCCGCTTTGTCTAACGCTGACAGCACCGCGCGGTCTTTGAGTTCTTGGTTGGTGAGATCGATGCTGTGGGTGGCCTGGTCGATGTGCTGCAAGAAGCTGGCGCGCGCCATCGGCGACCAGATGAGGTTCGGTGCGGGGGTGGCCTCCGGCGGTCTCCCAGACGGTGGCGAGGTGTAGTCGGTATCGAAAGTCGCGGCAATGGCCGCAACGTCCGCGGGATTGGTGTCCAGCACCCAGGCGTCGCGGCTGGTGGAGTAGTACTGCGGTTCCAGGTTGCCCGTGCCGACTGCCGCAGTGGCGTCGTCAACGGTGATCGTTTTTTGGTGATAGATCACGCCGTTGGGAGCCCATCTGACCGCCACACCGGCGTCGGTGAGTTGTTGGAAGGTTCCGGCGTTGGTCTGACGGCCGTGGAATGCGGCGTCGAGAATTATCCGGGTGTCCACGCCGCGGTTGTGGTCGTCAATGAGTGCGTTCACGGCGGCGGGATCGGTGAGTTCGTACATGGTCATCCGGACCGAGCGGGTCGCTCCGCTGATCAGTCCGATAATTGGGGCGTAACCCGCGCCTGGCTCTTGGATCAGCTGATAGTTGGCGTCGGCCGCGTGTGCGGGCGGCGCTGTGGTCAACGCCGCGGATCCGCAGCACGTCGCTGCCAATGCGGCGGTGGCTATCGCGACGACTGCGAGCGCTCTGTGCCAAGTGATGGTTGCCAGTTCCACGCGCACGATCTTATTTTGGGCTGCTGACACCGACTTTGTGGCGACACGCGGTCAGCCTCGGGAAGCTGTCCATTGGCGGCCGTGTTGCGATACGTAAGCGACAAGACCAAGGGAGACGCTGGTGAAGATTCGCTTTGGGGTCAGTCTGGGCGTGAACACCGCTCCGGGACAGCTCGCTGGCATTGTCGATCACCTCGAGAACAGCGGGGTCGACTCGTTGTGGTTTTCCGAGCTGGTCTACACCCCGGCTGTGGATCCGATGGTGGGTATGGCCTATGCCCTGGCCCGGACGACGCGACTGAAGGTGGGCACCTCAGTCGCGGTGCTGCCGGGGCGTCATCCGGTGCTGGTGGCGAAACAGTTGGCGTCACTGGCGGCGCTCGCGCCCAAGCGAGTGCTGCCCGTATTCGGATTACGTTCGGCAATTCCGGCCGAACGCGAGCTATTTGTCGTTCCTGACGGAGAACGCGCGGCGGTGTTCGACGAGTCGCTGCAGTTGTTGCGGGCGGCGCTGGTCGAGGATTCCCCGAGTTACTCCGGCCGGTTCTTCACGGTCAGCGAGACAGCGATCGTGCCGCGACCGGTACCTCCGCTCGACATTTGGTTAGGTGGTTCGGCGCCGGCGGCATTTCGGCGCATCGGCGCGCTCGGCGATGGCTGGTTAGGTAGCTTCCTTACGCCCACCGAGGCACGCCGAGGACGCGAAGCGATCGAACATGCTGCGGCGCAGGCAAATCGGCAGATCGAATCGGATCATTTCGGGATTTCGTTGGGCGTCGCTGACGGTGAGCTGCCGGGGGAGGTGGCCGCAGCCGCCCGCCGGCGTCGCCCCGACGTGGATCCGGGTGAGCTGATCGCGACGAGTTGGGATCAGCTGCATCGCCAACTCGACGCCTACCTGGACGCTGGTTTGACGAAGTTCGTCATTCGGCCGGCCGGTGAAAAGCCGTTCGACGACTTCATCGATCGATTCGTTGCGGAGCTAGTCGATCGCCAGAACTAGCCTTTCGTGCGGAACGGCTCTCCGTCGAAGCGCTCCCGTGTGGCGAGTTCGGCGACGCTGTCGCGCTTCAGCTTCGTCAGTTGCCTGCGCGGCTTACCCAGCGGCAACACCGCGGCAATTGCGTATGACTCCGGCACGCCGAGCAGATCGCGGACTCGTGGCTCCTCCGCCACCACCATCGTGGTGATGGTGCCCCCGTAGCCCTCGTTGCGCGCAGCCAACAAGATGTTCCACACCAGCGGATATATCGACGCGCCGCTGATCACTCCGATCCGGTCGAGGTTTTGATCCATGGCGGCGACTGCCTCGAGGTCAACGCAGACAACCAGCACCACCGCGGCGTCGTGCAGCGGAGCGGTGAATTGTGATGGCACGTCGGTGGCCGCTATTTCCGCGGCGGTCGCCTTGGGTGGGTGCAGTGGGTTCCACGGGCTTTCGCCACTGGCCAACTGGGCTGCATACCGTCGTGCGCCTGTAGCCGACAGCTCGGCCAGCGCCTCGCGGGTGGCCTGATCACGCACCACGATCACATGTGCGCCCTGCCGGTTGCCGCCGCTCGGCGCGAACCGCGCGTTGTCCAGGATGCGCTCGAGCACATCGTCGGGCAGGGGATCGCCGGTGAAGTTGCGCACCGCACCGGTGGTGCGCATGATGTCATAAAGTTCCATCAGCCCGTCCTGGTTGTGGTAATTGCTTTGCGGTATCTGGTGTTTCGAGCCAAGTGTGGATTCGTTCGGCCACCGCTGCCTTAATGGCAAATGGCGTCTCAGCGCTAATCCAGCCATACATCGGCAGAGATTCCAAGAGGGCAATCATGTCAGCGGCGTCGTGGGCTCCCCACCTAACGGCGCGCAACGGGAAGCCCCAGGTAGCCGGACGTAAATATCGGCTCGACATCTATACCGGCGACCCGGCTCGCCGTACGATCTTGAAATGCTGCAGGGGCGAGCCCGCCGCGGGGGCCAGGGCGTTTCACTGGCGCGAAGGTGTCGCCCGATCCGCGAGTGCTAAGCACCTGTTCAACGAGCTCTTCCCGTCACACGGAGGCCAACCCTGATGTCACGAGTCGCGTTGATCACCGGAGCCAGCCGGGGGATCGGTGCCGCGACCGCACGGGTACTTGCCCAAGACGGGTTTCGGGTGGTGGTCAACTACCGGTCGAGCGCCACGGAGGCTGACGAGGTGGTCGCGGCCATTGCCGCGGCCGGTGGCGAGGCGCTCGCGATCCGGGCCGACGTGACGGTACCCGACGATGTCGGTGCGATGTTCGGCGAGACCGAACAGCGCTGGGGACCGGTCGACGTACTGGTGCACAACGCGTTAATCCCCTATGAGATAACGTCGTTCGCCGATCTGACCTGGGAGCAGCTCGGCGGCAAGCTGGACCGAGAGCTACACGCCGCATTCCTTCTCACCAAAGCTGTGGTGCCGGCCATGACTTCCCGGGGTTACGGGCGTCTGCTCTATCTCACCGCCGAGCCGTCGCGGCATCCGCGCAACGGCATGATCAACCTTGGTGTGTCCAAGGCGGCGATGAATCAGTTTGTCCGCTACATCGCGCTCGAGGTGGCGCCGCACGGAATCACCGCCAACCTCGTCGCACCGGCAACGGTGCAGGGTACGTCGATGAACCAGAAACTGACACCTGAGCAGTTGCGTTCACTCGGTGCGGCCGCACCGATGGGACGACTCGTCAAACCTGACGAGGTGGCCAAGACGTTAGCTTTCTTGGCGAGTGAGGATTCCGGTTTCACCACCGGCCATTATTTCCCTCTCGACGGTGGTCTGACGATGGATTGAATGCGGCTGCAACGGATCTCATCAACCGAGGAAGGGCCCCGAGCCATGCACACGATCGACCTGGCCTATGTCGGCCGCGGTATCCACGAGGAGTTGATCGCCTACGTGGCCGATCAGGAGGGCTACTTCGAAGATGAGGGCGTCCACGTCGCCTTGCGGGATGGAACCCGTTGGGACATCACGCGTGTACGAACGTGCGCGACGATCGGGCTCGGCCGGGCGGTGTTATCGCGGCTGACCGACGGCTTCGAATGGACCGTGCTGAGCATGAACACCGACCGGCCATTGTTCTGGTTCCTCGGCAACGCGAGCGTGACGTCGATGGCGGACCTTCGCGGGCGCCGGCTCGCAGTACACGCACGAGATAATCCACCTGGATGCTTCGCACGCATAGTGCTGCGCAAGCACGGCCTGGACCCCGACCGCGACGTGCAATGCGTAGTGCGGCATCCGGGGGACTACCAGATGGACCTGCGGCGCCTTCGGGACGGCTCCATCGACGCCGCCTACGTCGGCAGCACCCTTGGACCCGAACAAGTCGCCGAGGAGGAGGGCTTTCACGTGCTGGCCTGGGTGGGAGATCATTTTCAGATTCCCACCGTAGGAGTCGCAGTGGACCCAGCCCACAACCCGATCGACAGCCCGGCGGTGCAGGCGCTGGTACGGGCCAACCAGCGCGCCCTGAAAACGATGGCGGACCAACCCGGTCTGGCGATCAAATACATCGCGTCGTTCCTGAACCGAATGACACATCAAGAAGTGCAGCGCTACTACGAGCATTACGTTCAGCCGTACTACACCTCTGACGGCCAGGTGAACCTCGACGTCGCCAGGCACGCTGTCGACGCGGTCGCAGCCGAACTCGGTGTCGCGTCAGTAGCCGCCGACGCCATCTATGCCCAGTCCCACTGAATGAATGAAGCGAAAAGCCATGGCACCAAATGAAGATCTGAATCAGCACAAGTTTGTCCTGAACAACGGTATCGGTGAAATCCCCGCGCTCGGGTTCGGGACGTCGCTGTCCGACAACACCAAGACGCACGGTGCCGTCAAGACAGCGGTCGAGGTCGGTTTTCGCCACCTAGATGCCGCCGAGCGGTACCGCAACGAAGCGCAGGTCGGCACGGCGCTCAAAGAGTTGTTCGCTGATGGGACCGTACGCCGCGAGGACTTGTTCGTGACGACAAAACTGTGGAACAACAACCATCGGCCTGAACGCGTCAAACCCGCGTTGCAGGCCAGTCTGCACAGGCTCGGGCTCGACGTCGCCGATCTGTATTTGGTGCACACCCCGTTCGCGTTCCAACCCGGTGACGACCAGGATCCGCGCCACCCAGATGGAGCTGTCATCCATGACGACGGAGTCACCTTAAACGAGACGTGGGCTGCAATGGAAGCGCTTGTCGACGATGGACTTTCACGGGCGATAGGCCTCTCCGATATCGACGCCGAAGGCGCCCGAGAGATCATCGACACCGCCCGAATCAAGCCGGCGGTCGTGGAGGTCGAGTCGCACCCCTATCACCCGCAGTGGGAACTGCATGAATTGTGCAAGACACACGGGATCATCCTGTTGGCGTTCGCGGCGTTGGGCCACGCACTCGAACCGCGACTGCTCGACGACCCGCTCATCGTCGCGATCGCCGACCGCTTCGGAAAGACCCCAGCGCAAGTGCTTCTGGCCTGGGGGATTCAACGCGGCACCGCCGTTCTCACCGGATCGGTTACGCCGTCGCGCATCCGGGAGAACTTCGACGTCAGCGCACTTCCAGGCAGCGCAATCCAAGAGATCAGCGAGGGCCTTGAAACTCGGATCCGGTTCAATTCCGTTGTCGACGGCGGCGAACCGGGATTCACTGAGGTGCCTTCGGACAGGTGACGGCATGAAGGCGATGGCCGGCGTCGGTGTGCCGCCACAGGCGCCCACCGTCGTGACTGCCGCCGACGGTGTCACCCGCTGCCGTTGGGCCACCGAGACGGGCCGCGATTTGACGGCCTACCACGATGACGAATGGGGAAGGCCGACCCACGACGAGACCACGCTGTTCGAAGCGCTCGCTCTGACGTACTTCGAGAACGGATTGTCGTGGGCGAGTGTCTTCGACAAGCGAGACAGCCTACGCAAGGCGTTTCAGGGCTTCAATCCCGCGGCCGTGGCCGCGATGACCGCCGACGACGTCGAACGGTTGATGGCCGATACTTCGATCATCCGCAATCGGCGAAAGATCGAAGCCACGCTGCACAACGCTCGCCTGCTGTCGAAATTCTCGCTGTCGCAACTAGTTTGGCAATATCAACCGCGGAAGCACTACCGATTACGCAGCTGGTCCGACGGACGGATGACCAGCCCCGAGTCCCGCAAGCTTTCGCTAGCGTTGCGGGAGAAAGGGTTTCAGCTAGTCGGCCCAGTCGTCGCGCACTCGTTCATGCAGACCGTCGGTATCGAGAACGGGCATTTCGAAGGTTGCTTCCGCGCCTGAGTCATCGCTGCGGGAGCGGGCGAGCGCGCACCAGCGTTGGCCACTAGAACCACGGTCGTTTAAGCCTTGAGGGATAGCAAACCTATTGCGAGAAAACAGATTTCAGGAACGTGCGAATTTGCGGAATGCGTTGCTTTCAACGCGGGCCTCACGATATGTCTTCACCGCAGACGTATCGGTGGATGAAGTCCAGGCCTTCATCCGTGACCTCGTACGTGAGCTGGGTCGGTTCACCCCGTTGGGCTCCTACGGGCGCTAGTTCGACTCGTCTCAAAAGCCCGTCGTTGACCGCGTGCAGGAGGAGGATGTCGAAGCCCGCCTCGACGACGAAGGATCTCCGGTCGGCCTCGGCAATCTGATCGAATATCCGGCGTTCGAATTCAGAATAGCGGCTGTTCAAGATCGCGAGATTGCGCTTATACCCGCGGATCGCCTGCGCATCGATTTCTTTCGTCTGGCATTTCGGGCATAACGCGATGAGGTTCGCGAACGATTCGTCATCGTTCTCTGACTCATGCACGATGTGAGCTGTCTCGGTCGTTGGGTGCCGACAGGTGGGGATGGCACATCGATGGCCCGCCTCGACCAGCGCCATTCTTTTTCGGGCCATTAGCACACGTTCGAACGCACTCAGGCCGAAACCTCGCCGGGCCGGCCACGGTGCGCTAGTCGGTGGCGCGCTCCACATTTTCGCGAACCGATGGACCACCCAGGCGACACCGCACACTGCTATCACCAATACCCCGTAGTGCAGCGCCATGCGCCACCAGGGTCGGGTGGGCTCGTCTAGAGCGGCCACCACTGAAGCCGCCTGTGCCGCACCGGGTGTGGCGGCTAGCACCAACAACGGTGCAAGCGCCATGGCGGCTGCCGCCGCAGCGATAACCTTGCCCATTCGGCTCTGGCCGATCAGCGTCGGCAGCCGGTAATGTTCGAACGCCATCTCGCCCACCGGCCTTTCCCACACCCGCACCTGGTCGGGCATGCTAGCGACCCACCAGTTAAAAATACTCCAACCCGGGTGGCGGCGTACGGCAGCAGCGCCTTCTACCTCACCGACACCGGCAACCACCCGGTGCTACGAACTACCGGCGGAGCAAGCAACCCACCAGTTGGGTCATGTCTAGCTCACGGACCCCGTCGAAGTCACGGTCAGGCGCAAAATGCGCAGCGCGGTGGTGATCAGGATGATCGCCAGCGGCAGTTCGACGAGCGTCGCCGTCAGCGCGGATACCCACAGGTCGTGGGTGCCGGCCGTCATCACGTCGAACCATGCATCGCCGATCAGCAACACACCGGTCGTGAACGCGGTCAGCAATACCAACCGCCGACGAAGGAAAACGAGCACCGCGGTCGTGACCATGAATGCGACGAGCAAGACATCGAATCCCAGCGCGACGTAGTTCGCCGGCAGGGTGATCGCCAAGAACACGATCCACAGGATCAGCCCGATCGCCCCGCCTACCAGCAGCGCCAAGCGCAGTCGTCGCATTCGCGCCACCACCGGCGCCGGGACCAACTCGGCGATCGGCCTTTCCAACCGATGCGTAGTGGGCTCGTCAACGGGCGATAGTGCGGTGTACATGGTCGGATCAGTCCTTGCTAGGTTGTAGACGTATACGTTCACTATTTACTTAGAGGAGAATACTCTGCTCGGCGAAGAAACGCTAGCGGCTACTAAGAATCGTCTGAAGGCATGTGGCTCTCGTCAAGACGCGAAAACAAACCCGTAGGTAATTTAGCGGGAGTGACTCAAGGCGAGACGGAGCGAACATGCAGGTAAATCGGCATTTGCCTTGTCAAGGGCAGGGGTTCGAGTCCCCTTAGCTCCAACCATCTTGGTTGATGACGCCCTTATCGCGGGGGTACCGGACGGGAACGTACCAGCGTTGGCCACCAGAACCACTTCCCGAGGATGCTGAGGATGCACGGCACGACGAACGAACGCACGATCAGCGTGTCGAGCAGCAGGCCGATGCATACGGTGGAACCTATCTGACCGATGGTTCTGAGATCACTGGAGAGCATCGCCAGCATGGTGAATGCGAACACCAAACCCGCGGACGTCACCACACCACCCGTGCTTCCGAGCGCGCGGATGAGACCGGTGTGCAACCCGGCGTGCAGCTCTTCTTTGACTCGGGCGATCAGCAGTAGGTTGTAGTCCGAACCCACCGCCACCAGGATGATGAACGTGAGCGGCAATATCAACCAGTGCAGGTGCAGGCCGATGAGATGCTGCCAGACGAGCACGGAGAGCCCGAACGCCCCGGCGTAGGAGAAGGCCACCGTGCCGGGGATGACCAAGGCGGCCATCAGACTTCCCGTGAGGAACAACATGATCAAGAAGATCAGCACGAACGCGGCGACCGCCACGATAGCCAGATCGGATGCGCTGTATGCATTGATGTCCTTGTCGGTCGATCCCGAGCCGCCGATATAAACGTTCGCGCCGGCCAACGAGGTCTCTTTCAAGATCGTGGTTATCGCCGTGGGGAACGCGTTGACATGCTCCACGCCTTCGGGGCCCATGGCGTCCCCCTCGTGGGTGACGATGAACCGAGCAGCCTTGCCGTCCGGCGACATCAGGAGCTTCTCACCAGTCTTGACGTCTTCGTTGTCGAAGCCTTCATGGGGGATGTAGAAGAAGTCATCGCTCTTAGACTGGTCGAAGTCGAGCCCCACATTGACCTGGTCGAAGAATGTCTGGTCGGTCTGTGTGGACTGCAGCGCCGACTGGCCGTAGGTGTTGAGTAAAAGAGCCGTTATTTGCTCGGTGTCGTCGGCCGTGAGTTTCAGCTGCGTGATGATTTGCGGCACGATGCCGTCAATGGCCTGGAGGGAGGTTCTGACGTCCTTGATATCAGCCGCCAAATGGTCGATCTTGTCGAGCGTATCCCATAGCGACCTGAATGCCCAGCAAATAGGTACGTCGAAACAGTGCTTCTCCCAATAGAAATAACCCTTCAGCGGCCGGAAGAAATCGTCGAGATTTGAGATTTCCTCATTCATCTCATTGGTGACCTTTTCCAGATCCTCGGTGGTGATAACCGTCTTGTGCAGCTCATCCGACAAGTTTTGGAAATAGTCGATCTCTTTCCGCAAGACCTTGACAGTGTCCGCGTTGACCTGTGCCTGCTTGTCGGTATTGGTGTTTTGCTGAATGTTGAACGGGTTCTGTTGACCGCTACCGCTGCCTGACGTGGTCCACAAGTAGGGCAGGGTGGCATGTTCCAACGCACGGCCCATCGGCCTGGTGATGCTTTGCACCTCCGCGACGCCGGGAATGCGGATGAGAGCCCTGGCCACCCGGTCCAGCGAGATGAAATCGGCCGAGTTCCGCATGTCATGATCCGTCTCGACCATCAGCATCTCGGAGAACAGTTTGCTCTTCGAGTAGTGCCGATCCGCCGCCTCGAAACCCTGGTTGGAACCGGTATTGCGGGGCTGGTATTCACGGTCGTCGTAGTTCACCTGATACGTCGGCACGAAGATCGCGCCCAGCATGACGGCGGCGGCGCTGGCCGCGAGGACCGGCACCGGCCAGCGCACCACGCTCGTCCCGATCCGCCGATACAGCAGCCCCTGGGCCGTCCCTCTCGGGTCCATGAGCCCGAAAAGGCTGCCCAACGTCAACAGGGCCGGGCCCAGCGTCAGCGCGGCGGCGATGGTAAACAGCATGGTGATGGCAACGGCGGGCCCCATGGTGTGGAAGTAGTTGAGTCGCGCGAAAGTCAAGCAGTAACACGCCCCTGCGATCGTCAGCCCCGAGCCAATGATGATCGGTGCGACCCCCCGATACGCGGTGTAGAACGCCTCCTCCTTGCTTTCGCCGGCTCGTCGCGCCTCGTGATAGCGGCCCATCAAGAAGATGCCGTAATCCGTCCCCGCCCCCAGGGTCAGCGCGACGACGATGTTCACCGCGAATGACGAGAGCTCGAGGTACCCGAGAGTGCCCAGGGTTGAAACGACTCCCTTCGCGACCAGCAGCTCGAACAGAACGCCGTAGAGGGGCACCGCCAGGGTGGAAACGCGGCGATACACCAAGAACAACATCCCGATGATGAGGAAGATCGTCACGATCGTGATGTCGTTCAAGCTCGAATTGGCAATATCCAGTTCGTCTGTGGCCAGCGGAGCCGCGCCGCTGACATAGACCTTGAGCCCGGGCGGCGGTGTGTCCTTCGCGACGATATCCCGAACGGCCTTAACGGAGTTATTCCCTTGCATCGTGCCGATATCGCCCGCCGTGCGCGTCAGCACGTAGGTGGCCTTACCGTCGAGGCTCTGCACCCCGGCCGCGGTGATCGGCTTCCCCCACAGATCCATGACGTACTGGACATGCTTGGGGTCTTGCTGGAGCCGGCGCATCAAGTCGTCGTAGTACCGATGCGCCACGCTGCCGGGCGGGCCCAACGGTCGGTCGCCTTCCAGCACGAGCATTGTGAAGCTGGTCGAATTGGACTCGTGGAACTTCGCACCGACGGCCAGCAACGCCCGCTGCGACGGCGCGTAGTGCGGCACCATCGGCCCCGCCAGCTCCTCGGCGACGTCCTCAACCTTCGGCATGAAGGCGTTCGTCGAGATCGCCAAAAGCCCCCAGAAGACGATGATCGGTATCGCGAAGGCGCGGACCATTCTCGGGAAGAATGGTCGCTTCGCCCCAGTCTCGTTGGCGCGACGCTCGCTCATGCGGATTTCACCAGGCAGAATACGTGCGCATCCTGACGGGTTTCGGATTGTTCAGCGCGGACAACGCCGTTCACCAGTATCCGGCAGCCGACGTGATCACCGCCGTGAACTTGCGCCGAGATGCTGGCGGACACCACCGTGAGCGTGGTCGTCTCCTCGTGCGACCACGGCAACGTCGTGAGATCAACCCGATGCGGATGCCCGTCGACGTCCGCCCAGACGAGCATCCCCCCGTTCCCGATGGAGCCGGACAACTCATACGTGACCCGTTTGGGACTGAACTCCGGAACTGCTTGCGGACCAAGGACTTTAGTGACAGGCGGGGGAGCGGAGAATTCGTGCACCTTCCACATCAACACCGCACCCAACAAGAGCGCAACGACGGCAACCAACGGCTTCCAAACTCGCGCCAAGACAGTCCTGCCGACTGACCGAGGGCTCACTCCATCACCTTTCGGAATCCGGTCCCCGACCTGGTGTTCTCGTTTCGTCCCTGGCCCAGGTGCCAAGCGTCCACGTATCGGGTCCTATATCAACTAGGTTGATATAGGACCGTACAAGTGATGCCAGCCCGAGTCCGCTACGCGGACACACGGTCCGGACGTTATCACCTTGGGGTGCGGTGAGCAGCGCGGACGAGCCAAATGTCCAACTCACCGGAAATCAACTAAACCGGCCGCCACGAATGGGCATGAACAACGGTTCGTAGCAACCACATGGCTTGTGTTGCGTCAAGCCATTTTCCGTAGTCGCCATTTCAACCTTGCGCTGCGGAGGAGCCGAATGGCGAGGTTTGTGGAGGTCAACATGGGGATCAGCCCGAGGAATGTCCGCTCGGAGAGCGTAACTCCATGCAAGTAGTCGTAGTAAAGACTGCCAAATATGTAAAAGCAGCCCAGCATGAACAAAGTGCCGGGGATGCAGAATGCCATCGGGGAGCTACGGTCGGCAACGATTTGCTTCGCATAATCCAGCTCATCCTTCGACATGGGTTCGCGTTTGCGTACTTTCTTTAGAACCGCATTGGCGCTCCAAATTTCTTCGCTCATCGGAGCCGGCGTTCGGTATCCCATCCGCTTCACGTGTACCGCAGCAAAGGCTGCGAACACTAACGCCAACGTAAGAGCGGCTATGG
>Ga0210396_10005545_pt1 | contig 12193 bp, 12 predicted proteins | sample IncBWH17OmetaG_FD_155466 | JGI IMG/M metagenome (GOLD analysis project Ga0210396, IMG submission 155466) | Forest soil microbial communities from Barre Woods Harvard Forest LTER site, Petersham, Massachusetts, United States - Inc-BW-H-17-O ...
GGAACAACGGTTCCATCGATCGGTCCGGTTGCCGGCGGGCCTCCCCAAACCACGTAACCCCGCGCGGAGTCCGAAGCCGTAATTCCCCAGAGACTGTCGCTGTAGTCGGGAAATTGGGTGGCGAGGTCCATACAGAATTTTCGATGGACTTCGGTGGCCTTTGCGGAATTCTTAAAATAGTCGGCGAACTGATCGCGCTTGCCGCGAAAATCGAACCACGCCTGCGAATACTGGTGAACAAAGAGGGGCGCGAAAGAACCAATGTATCGAATGCCGTCATACTCGAAGGTCAGTCGCTTCCAGGCATTCCACGCTTCAGAGGGCAGAGGATGAGAGAAGGAACCCAATCCGAGCAGATACATCATCATCAGCTCGCTGTACTTGTCCCAGCGGTATTGCAGGAACCCGGATTCGGGCGTCCAACCGTGCGGGAGAATGCTGGTGTCCTCGGAAAGCCAGGTCCAATCGATGCGATTGAAAATATCGTAGGCCAGCATGCTGACTTCCGAGTGCGCGAAGTGCTGCCGGCACATCAGAATTCCGCAAAGCAATATAGCCGTGTCGACGGAGGAAACTTCCGAGTCCCAAAGACGCTCGCCCGTGTTTATGTTGGCCCAATGATAAAAAAATCCGCGGTGGTTCGGCATTTTCTTCCAGAGAAAACGAAGCGTGTTGGCGGCGCGAACGCGCGCCTCCGCATGGGACACGTAGCCGCGCCTGTCGCCAATGCACAGCGCCGTGAGGCCGAAGCCCGTTGCCGCGATGCTCCCAAGCTCTCCGCGGTCCACTGCAATTGCATTGCAGCGGTCCCGAACGATTCCCGTCGCTGGATTGGTCTGCTCCCAGAAGAATCGGAAGCTGGCATGCTCCAACTCCTCCAGAAACCTATCGTCGGATTCTGATAGAGAATTTCCGTTCGGCGATGTTTTGGAAAGAACGGCCTGTGTTTGCCGTGGCCACGCCGCGGACAGAGCCACACGTTCGGCGAGGGAAGCGGCGGCAGCGCGGGCGCCTTGCTTCAGTAATTCACGACGAGAAAAATTTCTGATACCCACGTTCGCGCACCCTCATCTCAATTATAGATGCAGATGTGCGGCTGTTGAAGCTCGCAATCGGGTGCTGTCGGCCTCCTCTGGTGCCATGTCCCTTTGATAGAATTGCAATGAAATGAAGCTTATCCGTAGCATCGGGAAAGTTTGGCTTCGGGTCGCGGTCATCACATGCTGCGCCATTCTCCTGGCATCCTTCTTGCTCGTACTCGGTGCGCGTTATCGAAATAATCCCGTCGAGGTCACGGGAGCGGTCGTCCAGCAGGATGACGATCCGAGGAAACAATCGCCCATCACGGACGTGAAAGTCACGGTGGCTGGCGATTCGGACAGCACCCCAGCCGTTTCGAACCTTCTGGGTTTCTTCAAACTTTCTCTTCCAGCGGGAATCCGGCGCGGTCAAGAGATTACCCTTCAATTCCGCCATCCGAAATATCAACCTCTCGATCTGAAAACGGCGCTGGGCGACAAGCTCTATGTCATTCAGATGGTTCCACTCCAAACAAATGACGAAACAGCTTCCAGCCGTCCCGATGTTCTGGTGACCAACCTCCTGGTGAGATATTCGACGGAAACGAGCGCCGAAGTAAATATCGGAACGGGAATAAAATCCTTCCAGGTTGAAAATACCGGCGACATCCCGTGCGGTTCGCACACCCCGTGTTCCCCGGACGGCAAATGGAAAGCGGCGATAGGCTCCGCCTCCCTCGAGGCCGGCCAGGGCAACGTTTTTGAAGATGCCCGCGTCTCTTGTATCGCAGGTCCTTGCCCTTTTACCAAGATCGAATACGATGGTTTTTCCCGTGGAGGCCGGTACATCACCGTATCAATTCGCGACTGGTCCGACACGACTACGTTTCTATTTGAAGCTGAAGTTTTTCAACAGCAGGTGAATGACATTGTTCGGCAGTCCTATCCTGTGATCTACGGGCGGGCCTTCAATTTCAGTTTGCCGGCCACAGCCGAGGGGCCGAGCCTTGAAGCCGAACTCGGTGGTATGCCAATCACGTTCCCATTGGGCCCGGATCCGAATCTGAGCTGGGCTGCATGCACCGTAATCTTCAGCAAAGCCCGCTCGCAAAGTTACCGCTGCGAACTCAAGCAGGGGTATAAATTTCAATAGTTTCGGTTTCAAGCCCTTGAAGATTCGCTCGTAATTTTGGATACAGCGAATTATGAAACTGAAAGGCGGTAACTGCATGGCGGAGGGGGAGGGATTCGAACCCCCGGGACCCTTTCGGGCCCAACGGTTTTCAAGACCGCCGGTTTCAACCGCTCACCCACCCCTCCGCTTCCCAGTTTAACTCGCAAGGCCCGAACCGTCCAACGCCGAGGACTAGAGCGCGCCCAGATTCAAACATCTCAAAGCGCGAGTGTTCTTCTTGGTAACGCGACGTCGTTGGTGATGGATCGATTGGTGCCCCACTAATCTGGACTCACTTATTTCAGTTTCGCCGCACACAATATTCGACGCAGGCACCGGTTCGGGTTCTCTCGCAACTGGCATTCCCGAATGCGCATGACGCGGTACCCTAAAGTACGGAGTGCCCTTGAAATCGTATTGTCCCTCCGCTTGTTTCTGGCGATTTTTGCTTCCCAGTACCTTCGATTGGTTCGCGGGATGTGGCCGCACCGGGGGCAGCCGTGAAAAAAGCACCCGTCCACGAAAATGGCCACGCGCTCTCGGTCGATCACAAAATCGGGTTTGCCTGGGATGTTACGCGGCTGGCATCGCCAGCCTCGAACCCTGTGCGCACGCAATAGCATATAGAGACGCCCTTCCGTTGTCTTATTTCCGGTAGAGCGAATGGCGCGCATGTTTTGGCTGCGGCTCACATCTGGTCTCCGAAATCGCGGCAGGCTCTTACGGGAGTATCGTTTCATTTTGTTTGTGTCGCTTGGAAATACGGGCTGCACAAGACATTAGATCGCCTCTAACGAAACTGGCCCCACAGGACGAGAAAGGTCGGAAAGTCCGAGGGGCACAAAGTTAAGCTGCTTGGGTGTAAGAACATCTGAGTAGATATAGTCATTGAAGAGCACACAGGGGATGTGCACATGAGCCTGAAGGCCTCGGTGTTGTCCCAGCGATATACCAGCATTCCCGACCGATTGGTGTGCCACTTCAATGTCAAATTCGCCGTTCTTACATTGAACAGAAACAATCGGTCGATGAGGAACAGCACCAATGGGAAGCTCCCAAAGTATGTCGAAACCTCCGTCTTTTTCCTGCCCAAGCAAAACGTTGCCGTTGAATCCGAGTTTCTTAAGATATGTATTGAATTCATCGCGGCTCTTTTTGCGATCCCGGGGGAATCCAACTCGGTGCAGCGCGCCCGTCGTGCGCTCTCCGAGGCGTTGGAGCACACTCAGTTCGAAGTTCTTGGCCTGTTCCCGAAGGCTCCGGATATTCTTTGTGTCTTTTATGAATTGCAGAAAAGGGACATCAGTGGCTTCAAAACGTGCTGTTGGCTCATCATATGCAAATGGCAGCGATGACCCCTTGCTCCGAAAGTGCTGCGCAAGATAATCGACTCCCTCTCGGATGGCCTCCTCTGTGGTCTCCACATCCAATTCATCCTTCAGTTCGTCAAGCAAGGGCGCATTCTCTTGATTCAACTGAAGATCCTTCCGCGTCAATACGCGAGACTCCTGGACAGATAGCTCATCAGCGACAATCTCGAAGAATTCAAATACCTTTTGCATGGGCTTTTAGGAAAATCTTTACTGCCCTCTCCAGATGTTTGAACGCCTCATGCAATGCGATGGCTTCCGTGTTGGTGGCGTTTTTTGCCAAGACCTTGCGTACCAGGAGGGACATTTCCTTAGTAATCTTTGTCAATCGAGCGAGACTTTCCTCGCGCGTATCTACATATATTGACGCTTCTTGGAGACTGCTTCCTTTATGAAGGTACGTCCGAGCCTTGTCAGAGCCCAGAATGTTTGCGAATCGGGACATATCACGTGTGTCTTTGACTTTTCGGGTTGCAGGGTCCCTGCGCTTCGTTCCAGGAATCTTCCGACCGTACAGGTCGTCCATTAGTTTCGAAAGATTTTGCTTGTGAAAAGAGCGGACTTGAAGTGTGTTTGCGTCAACGTCGAGTTGCAAAAAGCTCTTCACACCAGTCCTCGCAAGCGCTTCGCCCAAGACCCAAAAGTCTTCTCCGGGAGGGAGTGGGAGCCCAGCCTTCTTGAGCAGGCGGTAGGGCACGAGGAATCTGCGTGCTTGCTGCCTAGTTATTCTGACTTCCTTAATTATTTCGTCAAGGCCGCCGGCTTTTCCGCTTTCGCGATCAAGAAATATCGCCTTACTCACTGGGGGCCATTCTCGAAATCCAAGGAGATGACGGACACCAAGGTAAACGCGCATCGCGTTTTCTTGAACGTCATCGGGCGAACCTGGAAACAGTAAAATTGGGATTCGGTCCAATCTTGATTTGGCGTTCGGATACTTATGAAAGTTGGACCTAATATGTTTCACGGCCGCTAAGCGTCGGTTCCCTTCGACTACGATGTGCCTGTCGCCATCGCGTCTTACGATTAGCGGTTCGTAATCAATGAATCCGTTCTCTAGAAATGAATCGACCAGTTCAGATGCATAGTATGGGGGGCCAAAGATTGAACTCTGCAATTCCTCCTGGCTACTGTTCGAAAGCAATCCGCCAAAGCGAGGATTGTTGGGGTCGAATTCTAGCTCGTCGGGTGAGATGTATGTAAGCTCGGACTTGGGCTGCAAACCCTCACCCGCCTTGGGTTTTTCCCTCATCTGGTCACCAAAGCTTTTCAAGGCCTTTCACGACAGCGCGGAAGAGCGGCGGCGGTACAGCGTTGCCTATCATTTGAAAGCGCTCCCTAATCTTCCCTTTTCTCCACTTGAATGATCGAGGAAAACCCTGCAGTAATGCGCACTCGCGATACGAGAGGCGTCGCGCGGGGCCGTCATGCGTGAATTCCCAACTATCAGTATTGATCCGTCGCAATGGAGGGCTTGTTGGATGGAGAGGGACATGGCGCCAATGCCCGACAATGCATGGGCTCTGTTTGCCCCAAGGAAGACGCCGCTTTCGGGACAGGTAATACCAATGGAACGATTCCTCGTTGAATTCGCCCTGCGGCCAGCGGGGGAGATGCCCTATAGCATCACGTTGCGAAACGAACGGACGCCGCCCGGGTCCGTGCGTAGGCTCAGGAAAAGCGTATTCGACGTTGAGGTCCGATCGAATCCCGACCAGAAAGACTCTTCGCCTATGCTGCGCGACACCGAAGTCTCTGGCATTTAGCACTTGCCATTTCACCCTATATCCAGCCAAGCGATATCGAAGCAGCTGGTTATCCAGAAGAGACCGGCTCTCCCCGTACGCCATTCCGTTGACGTTCTCCACAATGAATGCCTTCGGCTTGACTCTTCTCAGAACTCTATCGAACTCGCGGTAAAGAAAGTTGATTGATTCGTTCCACTTCCTCTTACCACCTTGACTATACCCTTGGCACGGATAGCAACCTACCAATAGCTCCGCCTTCGGGAATCTCCTGAAGCGTGCGATGTCACCATTTTCAATGCGCGGATTACGGATATTATCCCTGTAAGTCTCGCAGGCAGGTTCCCAAACGTCGTTGGCCCAAACGATCCTGTACCCCGAGCGCTGCAAAGCGAGGTCCGAACCGCCGCAGCCGCTGAACAATGAGATAGCTCTCGGCTTACTCATGAGTGTGCTTGTCGGTCCGATTTTACGCATAAAAGTGCCGGTGTCCAGAAATTATTATTCTCACGCCCACTGACCATAGCCAATTCGAAGCGCTTGCGAACGTCCAAGGCGGGCAGGAGTTTGCGGAGTAAGTATTCATCTTGGGTAATTTACCATAAATTTATCAAAATAGTCAGTACCCTGGTACGCCGCCCCGCCATCCTAACTTTCATCAGTCGGAGTCCCAACAACTTCGCACCATTTTTGATCGTGGACTCCAAACTTAGCGTATGGCCCTGCGCGTTACTGGAAAAACAAATCGGTTCACGAAGAGCGCATTCGGGTGTATAAGGTGCGCATCTGGGCGATGAAAACGGTACGCGTTGGAATCGCTCCTACCCTCGGCCTGTTGCACAAATAGGAATCGTGTCCCGTGAAGGAATCGGAAGGAGTCCCATGATGAAAATGATCAGGGCCATTTCCTTTGTAGCTTCCGCCATGTTCTTCATCTCCGTTCCGCTATTCGCGCACCACGGCTATGCGTCTTATGACACGGACAAGAAAGTTGTTCTCAAGGGGACCGTCACGCGGTGGATCTGGTCAAATCCTCATTGCCTCGTGCAGTTGGACGTGACCGATGACAACGGGCACGTGGTGCATTGGGTTGCGGAGTCCGAAAATCCGTCCACGCTGACGCGCATTGGCTGGACTGAAAAATCCTTAAAGCCCGGGGATCAAATTACGCTCACCGCGCTGCCGGTGAAGAGCGGCAACCCCGTGGGGCGCATCATCGAAATCGTGCTCCCGAACGGCGACAAGCTGACGGGACGCGTAAACCCGGCCACCGATGTGAAGCCGGATGATGCTCCGAAGCCGTGAAGTGCGGCAGAGGCGCGCCGAATTGCGGAGGGGTTTGCGACATGCTGAAGGAATCAAAATGGACTGCGCTTGTTCAACCTGAGTTCGGAAAAGCGTCTCCGAGAAAATTTCCCGCGCCCCTCGTCGTGATGGCCGCGTTACTCTTCTCGCCTCTCGCGCATACTCAAACGGACAAGCCGATGTCGCCCGCTTCCACCAAGCCGGGCGTCGACGGCTGGGGACACCCCTTAACCACGCTGCCGAAAGATCACAAGTCGGCGCCTGCGCCAGCGCACGACATTTCCGGAATTTGGGACGCGCCGGACATGAGCGGAAACCAGGTGCTCGGGGCGAAGGCTTTTCCTGACGACGGCAAGCCGGAACATCAGCTGCCCTACACCGCCTTGGGCCTTGAAACGCTAAAGCAGACGAAGCCGAGCAACGGAACTCGCAGCGTTCTGCCCGGCGACACAAACGATCCTGTATTCAAGTACGGCGATCCCCAGGGATTTCCTCGCGAAGACCTGTACGAATTGAGGACGACGCAAATCCTGCAGACGCCGCAGAGCGTGGTCTTGCTCTACCAGTTCGGGAAAATCTGGCGGGTTATTTGGACTGACGGCCGGGAACTGCCCAAAGATCCCGAGCCGCGCTGGTTCGGATATTCGGTGGGCAAATGGTTGGACGATTCGACGTTGGTTGTCGAGACCACCGGAACGGATGAGCGAACCTGGATCGACCGCGCCGGGCGTCCGCACAGCGCCGACCTGCGCGTCGAGGAACGGTTCCACCGCCTGGACCGCGATCACCTCGAATTGACCGTGACGATTGACGATCCCAAGATGTACACCAAACCCTGGGTGGCCCTCGACAAATTCGTTTTCGAGCTGCAGCCGTCCAGCTTCGACGTGCGCGAGATGATCTGGTCTCCGTCCGAATATGAGGAATACAACAAGCTGATGGGCAACACCTCCAGCGACAGAGAAAACCAATAGCGCAGCAAGAATTCGCCATACGATCTATCGTTCGGGCCAGCCTGCCGTAAAAACAATTTCATTCACCGCAACCAACTTCGGGTGTATAACGTGCCCATCCTGGGAGTAAAATGAAAGCCTTTGAAATTGTGTCTGCCGTTGGATAGGCGCGCCAGACGGAGTAATGTCTCGAATCTGAAAATGGAGAAATGCAATGATAAGAACGCTTAGGATCACTTCCCTCGCGGCAATTTCCTTGCTCGCGATTTCCGTTCCACTCTTCGCGCATCACGGCAATGCGTCTTATGACACGGAAAAATCCGTCAATGTGAAGGGGACGGTGACGGCCTATATTTGGGCCAACCCGCACGTTTTCGTGAAAGTCGACGTCAAGGACGACACCGGAAACATCGTGCACTGGATCGTCGAAGCCCAAAATCCGGTGTCCATGATGCAGATCGGCTGGAGCAAAGACACCTTCAAAGCGGGGGATGAAGTGGAAATCGACGCCATGCCGGCCAAGAACGGCAACCCCGTCGGATTCCTGGGGAGTTCCAGCCCAACCGCCCCAAGGAGGCGGATCGTGATCAACGGCAAACAGTTTCAGCCGTAGAAATTGAAGCCGCGAGATTCACGGACGCCGCAGCCGGCGGCCCAAGCGCTTTCCGTCTTGGCAAATCATTTCGCCAGCCCGAGTCGCAGCCAGAATAGAAACGTTGGCATCTGAGCTGCCGGAGGAATTTTGAAAATGTTCAAGCACCTGGTGGTCCCTGCTGTCGCCCTGTTCGTCGGATTCTCGCTGTCGCCCGCGCTGTTGGCGCAAAGCGATACGCCCACCGCGCCAGCCGCTCAGGCCAAGCCCGATCAATGGAACAGCATCCCGCCGACCAAACCCCAATACGCCGGTAGAAAAGCAGCGCCCGCACCTATTCGCGACATTTCCGGCGTGTGGGACGCGGCGGAGCTGGACGGGGGACGGCAGCCGAGCGGCGCGCTGGAACATCCGGCGCTGACCAAGCCTCGGGGACAGGGCGTCGAAGGCGGACAGCCCGACGAGACGGGCATCATGCGTCCGCTGCATTACACCCCTGCGGGCCTGGAAGCGCTCAAAGCTAACAAGCCTTCAGGCCCAAGCGTCCGGCAAGTCCCGGCCGCACTTGCCAACGATCCTGTGGACCAGTGTGATCCGATCGGCTTCCCGCGCATGGAGCTGTACGAGCTGCGGACCATCGAGCTCGCGCAGACCGCGAACCAGGTAATCTACCTGAATCAATTTTACGGCAACTATCGCATCATCTGGACGGATGGGCGCAACCTTCCCAAGGATCCAGAGCCGCGGTGGAACGGGTACTCCGTCGGCAAATGGGTGGACGATTATACTTTTGTGGTCGAGACGGTCGGCCTCAATGAAAGAAGCTGGCTCGATCACGCCGGCCGCCCGCACAGCGAAGATCTGCGCGTCGAGGAACGCTTTCACCGCGTGGACCATGACAACATGGAGCTGACGGTGACGATCAACGACCCGAAGATGTACACAGAACCCTGGCAGGGCCTCAAAAACTTTCCCCTCCATTTGCAGCCAGCGGGCTTCGATATGTCGGAACTGCTGTGCTCGCCCATCGATATGGCGGAATACAACAAGCAGGTCGGAAACGCCGTCCTCGCGCCATCTGACAAGAAGTAGCCTGTCGAACCCCCCTGTGATCGCAGGCTGTTAGAAGACTCATGGTGTGCTCCATCGCCGATTCCAAGCCATGGTTTCGGCCGGATGAGGGCACGGCGTGAACCAGCAAAGCGATACCCGTAACCGATACGATCCCAAGTTTCAACAACCCTGAGGACATCTTTGCGCATCAAATCTAATGTGAAGTTGTAGTCGAACCGAAACCGCGGTCGGAGCGGGGCACGTCGATGATCTTAGCGCTGGTCTTGATTCTGGGAGTCGTGGGCCTCGCGCTGCTGCTGCGTCCCTGGCCTTTTTTCCTCACCCCTGAAGAAACAGATCCGTATCGCGACCGCAACGTGGCGGTGGAATTCGTCAAGTGGGTTGAGCGGCAGGCGCTCGCGCGCGGATTGAATGTGCGCGGCGTGGCGCGTCCGGTGCCGCTCGAATGCAAGAAGTGCGGCAAGTCTTCCAACTATTTCGTCTACCCGGATGAAGTTTGCGAGCGTTGCTGGCGCGCTACTTTGAAACCCGTTTCTACCCCTGCCAAGGAACACCGCCCTTAGAGTTCGCCTGAAACAGGGAATTTGAGCCTTCGAGTGGCACCCGTCTTCCCACATACACATTGGAATCGAGCAAATGCCCTCTTGAAACTGAGCGCTACACACGCCGCTGCCAGTTTTTCGTCGAGGCCCCGGGCGAAGCCTATCCACTTTCTGTCATTGCGGATCGCGATCCAGGGCAGAGCGCGTGTGTCCGGATCGTCAATCATTATGATTAGGCATAGAGCGCTGCTGTGGCTATGGCAATCCACATTGCAGGAAGTTACGCTGGGTGCGCAGTGAATTTTCCGCGCGGAGTGCTCGTTGCCAAACATGTTTCCCGATCCAGTCTGCCGAAGGCTCACCCCTGTGCTGCGCTCCTCGACGCTCGCCGTCGTGGTCGCATATCTGTTGCGGATGGCTTTGCTTTGGCTTTCGAGCGAAAAGGCAATAGCGCATCCGACGTTTCAAGTCCTCGGAATGGAGGAAGGCAGAGTCGCCTGGTCTTTGGCGACCGGGAAGGGATTCTCAGGAACTTTCCCGGGATACGAATCCGTCACGGCATGGCTCGCCCCTGTTTACCCCTTCCTGTGGGCAATCTGCATTCGGCTTTCCCGCCTCAATTCGGAAGCGGCGGTTCTGCTCGGCCAAACCATGAATTGCGCGTTTTCTGCCGCGACTTGTTGGCCCGTCTATTCCACCGGCAAGAAACTTTTCAATGAAAAGGTCGGCCTGGCCTCCGCCTGGATGTGGGTATTCCTTCCCTTCGCGATACTCATCCCTCTCGAGTGGGCGTGGGACCAAAGCCTGGCTGCGCTCATTCTGGCTTTGATCGTGGACGCAACTCTGCGGCTGCGCGAATCGATGTCGCCGCTCTCCTGGTCGGGTTACGGATTGTTGTGGGGACTAGCGGCTCTCGTGAATCCGGCTCTGTGCGGCCTGCTTCCCTTCCTGCTCGGGTGGTTGATCTTCCAACGATGGCGTTCCGGGGTGGTTACGGCTGCTCTTTACGCGAGAGTCGCGCTGATTTTTGTTCTCGCCGTGCTGCCGTGGACGATCCGGAATTTCTACGCTGTAGACAGCTGGATTTTTGTCAAATCGAATTTCGGTTTGGAGCTGTGGATCGGGAATCATCCCGGTTCCGATGCGCAGGCGCTGCATCCCATGTACAGTTTTCCGGAACGGATTCGCCTCATCATGGAGGGCGAACCGAATTACAGCAGGGACAAGGAACGCGCCGCGGTCAGGTATATCAAGGCGCACCCCGGCGAGTTCGCGAAGAAAACCTGGGGTCGAATTCTGGACACTTGGACGGCGAATCAGAATTCGTGGGTGGACGGTTGGATCGCGGCGCTTCAATTACGCCGCGAAGACGTCTGGGTTTGTTCGGCTCTTTCGGTGCTTTCGCTGGCGGGGCTCTTGCTTGCTCTGCGCAACTACGGGATGGAATCGCTGCCGCTTGTGATTTGCCTCATCGTGTTTCCGATTCCCTACTACATCACGAACACCACGCTTCGCTATAGGCACCCCATCGACCCGTTGATGACGATTTTGGCCGCGTACGCCATATCGCGATTGTGGGCCGCATTTACTCCGCGCCAAGCGATGCAATCTTTGCAGACAATCTCGGCGGAGAAGTAAATCGTACTTCTTCACCAAATTAAAGCCTCCGGACAGAACGAACCGAAACTCATCGCTCCGAGTTGCGTGGATTTCAAAACTAAAACGTTGCCGGCTGCAAGCCGCGCTTGAGTTCCGTATCCCGGTCAGTACAATGGTGCATCTCGGAGGTCAAATCCAATGGAAGTTTTTCTCACGGGCGCCACGGGATATATCGGCAGCTCTGTCGCGCAAGCGTTGCAGAAAGCGGGACACAAAGTCACCGGCCTCGCGCGCAATGAAGAAAAGGCCAAGCGGCTCGAGTCTCAAGGCATGCGCTCCCTCATCGGTGATCTGCTAAAACCGGAGGGCCTCGCGGCTGCGGCACGGGCGGCCGAGGGCGTGATCCACACGGGCAACACCAACGATGCGAACTCCGCGCAGGTGGACTCGGCCGTGGTGCGCGCAATGCTCAAAGCGCTCGAACGCAGTGGGAAACCGTTCGTCTACACGAGCGGCGTGTGGGTGCTGGGCTCGACCGGGGACAAAGTAGCGGACGAGCGGACGCCGGTGAATCCCACGCCGCTCGTTGCGCAACGCCCGGCCATCGAACAGGAAGTGCTCGCAGGCAAGGATCGCGGCGTGCGCTCGGTTGTAATCCGTCCCGCGCTGGTCTACGGCCGGGGAGGAGGCATCCCGAGAATGCTTGCGCAGTCCGCTCGCGAGACCGGAGCCGCAAGATACGTTGGAGACGGCCGGAACCGTTGGCCGTTCGTGGATGTCGACGACCTCGCTCTGCTTTACGTTCTGGCGCTGGAAAAAG
>Ga0210396_10005546_pt1 | contig 12192 bp, 8 predicted proteins | sample IncBWH17OmetaG_FD_155466 | JGI IMG/M metagenome (GOLD analysis project Ga0210396, IMG submission 155466) | Forest soil microbial communities from Barre Woods Harvard Forest LTER site, Petersham, Massachusetts, United States - Inc-BW-H-17-O ...
GTCTGGGACGCCAGCGGCAAGTATTTCATCGGCCTCTTCGACGGCAAGCAGTTCACGCCCGAATCCGGACCCTTCACGCTCGATGGAAGCGGGAACTTTTACGCCGCCCAAACCTGGAGCAACGCGCCCGACGACCGCCGGATCGCGATCACCTGGATCCGCGACGGGAAATTCCCCGGCATGCCATTCAACCAGCAGTTGGGCATTCCGTCCGAGCTCAAACTGCGTACGATCCCCGGCGCCGGCACGCGGCTCACCAAACTCCCCGTCAAGGAACTCGAGCAACTCCGTTACGACGAAAAACGGTTCGAGAACCACCCCCTCGAACCCGGCGGCGACAATCCCCTCGCCGCCATCAAAGGCGATACGTTCGACATCGAGGCAGAATTCGAGCCGGCCGCTGGAAGTGAGATCACCTTTCAAATCAGCGGCCAGAAGCTGCTCTGGTCGGGTGGAAAGCTCACTTTCGGTCGCACTTCGGTGCCGGCGCCGCTGAGCCAGGGCCGATTCAAACTCCGCGTGCTGATCGATCGAACGTCGCTCGAGGCTTACGCAAACGACGGGGCCGCGTCGATGACGACCGCCTTCCTCCCGCCGCCCGACGCCGGCTCAAGAGAACTCTCCCTCACCTGCGCCGGTCAACCGGCGAGCGTCGTTTCGCTCCGCATCTGGCGAATGCAAAGCATCTGGCCACCTGTGGGCGGTCGATGACGCACTGGCCGTGGCGAGCTCTGAATTCTCCGGGCTAGAACGTGATGTCCGCCAGTGCTGCCGGCGACTGGGCGCGGCGAAACGCCTCCATCCCTCCGAATCCCAATTCGCGCAGCGTTCGCTCGGCAAGCCGGTCGCGATTGAGCTTCTGGATCTGCTTGAACGGCGGCAGCAATCGGTAGGTCATCAGATAGGCCCCCATGATCGTCGGCACGTACTTCTGCCCCGTCGGATCCAGCCAATAATAGCCGGCTCGAACAAGGCGCTCGTAAGTCTCGCGATGTTCCAACTCCATCCGGCTCAGCGGGTCTTGGACGCGATCCAGCGTCGGCGTCCGCCCGGCGCGATCCCGGTCGACGCGAGCGCGGTGAAAACGGTATAGCAGCGCAAAATCGCGGATTCCGGGGCACCGGATGCTGCTCACGCGCGGGTCGCGAGGAAACGACGACGCGCTTGGGGAACTGGTCGTTACAATCGCCGTGCCGTCCTTGAATTCGGTACGGAAGGTCACCAGTGTGACGACGCGCAGGTGCGCAACGGGGGAAGGTGTGCACACGCCGATGATCTGCGCCGCGTCGCAAACCGACGGGTTGATCCATATCGAAACGTACGCGTTCTGCCGCGTGTTGCCCACGTGATGCGTGAGGTGGCCGATCGCATGGAAACCGCACGTAACCAGCCCTCGCGACCCCTCATAAAAGGCCTGCGATACGTCCGGCGGCAGCGCCGGCAATTCGATCGGCGTGAAGTCCACGTTCAAGTCTTTGGTTTGCTGCCGCCGGATCTTCAGCGGCGCATAGACGTACAACGCGCCGAAAAGATACAGCCCCAGCAGCGCCAGCACGATCCAGCCCGAAGAGATTCCATAAATCGCCGGCATCGGTTTTCCCTTTGATCCAAACTCCGCGAAGTGGACAGGAGTTTAATACAATCTCGGCGACTTTCCCGCCAGCGCTCCGCGGATGACCCGATCGGATTGAGACAGCGCGGAGAGCGGATTACCATCGACAGATCGATCCAGAGCGTGAAAAGCAGTCGGACCGTCACGACGTACTGGCGGCGCTGGCCCGCCGGGCGTTTGAGACGGGTGACGCCGCACGGGCGGCTGTGCTTCTGGCGCGCGCTGCGGAGTTGAGGCCTGACTCAGTCGAATATCTCGCCAATCTGGGAATGGTCCTGGCAAGCCAGGGACGGCTCGATGAAGCGATCGGCGCCTTGCGCAGGGCCGTTGCCTTTCAGCCCGATTCGCCCGAGGCGCTAAACAATCTCGGCGCGGCGCTGAAGGAGAAAAAACAGTTCGACGAGGCGATCGCCCTGTTTCGGCGGGCCGTCTCATTGCGGCCGGATTACCCTGAGGCGATTTACAACCTCGGCGTAGCGCTTCAGGAGCTCGACCGTCCCGAGGAGGCGATTGCCGCGTTCCGGCAGGCGGTGGCGCTTCGGCCCAACTTCGCCAAGGCGTACAACAATTTGGGCTGCATTTTGTTTGAGCAGACCCGCCTTTCAGACGCCGCGGAGGCGTACCAGCGGGCCGTTCAGGCCAAACCTGATTTCGCCGACGCCTGGCACGGCTTGGGGTGCGTATATCAAGAGTTGGGGAACCGCGAGCAGGCGACCGCGCACTATCACAGGGCCCTGGCCATTGAGCCGAATCTGGCAAGCACCCGTTACAATCTGGGGCGTATTGCGCAGGAGGAAGGTCGCGCCGACGAGGCGATCACGCACTACACAAAAGCGTGGTCGTTGCAGCCGGACCTCGTCGAGGCAGCGAACAACCTCGCAGTCCTGCTCCAACGGGAGGAGCGATGGGAAGCCGCAAAGCAGGTCCTGACCGACGCCCTGCGCTCCCGTCCTGATTACGCGAACACGCACAACAATCTGGGCAACGTGTTTCAGGACCTGGGACGATACGACGATGCGATCGCGTCGTATCGGCGCGCCCTGTCGTTGCAGATGGACTATCCGGAGGCGGCGTGGAACCTGGGCCTGCTGCGGCTGGCCGGCGGCCATCTGGTGGACGGATGGCCGGGCTACGAAGCGCGCCTCCGCATGGCCGGCGCGATGATTGATTCCGGCCACGCGCAGCCGCCGTGGGACGGGTCCGACCTGAACGGCCGCACCATTCTGTTGCACGCGGAGCAGGGCTACGGCGACACCCTCCAATTCATCCGCTATGCGCCCATGGTCCGCGATCGCGGCGGCCGCGTGCTGCTCAGATGCCCCAGCGCGCTCCATCGTCTGCTCGAAGGGCAACTGGGCATCGAGCGAATCGTTGGCAGTCATGAGGCGCTTCCCGCGTTTGATGTGCGTTGCCCGCTGCCCAGTTTGCCGGGCCGGTTCAAGACGACGTTGCAAAGCATCCCCACCGATGTTCCCTACATCAGGGTTGAAGGGACGCTCGAGGCGCAATGGCAGGCACGGCTGTCGCGCGAATCGGGAAAACTCAAAGTTGGGCTTGCATGGGCGGGAAACCTGACGCACGTGAGAGACAAGCACCGCTCGATGCCGCTGACGGCGCTGGCGCCGCTCGCGCGCTTTGCTCCGGACGTGCGGTTCATCAGCTTGCAAAAGGGAGAGCCCGCCGGCCAGGCACGGATGCCGGCAGCACCCATTCAACTACTCGATTACACTAGCGAGTTGAACGACTTTGCGGACACGGCTGCGCTGATCGCCAACCTCGACCTGGTGATCGCCGTGGACACGGCGATCGTTCATCTGGCCGGCGCGCTGGCCAAGCCGGTCTGGGTGCTGCTGGCGATCCCAACCGACTGGCGATGGATGCTCGATCGCCAGGATTCTCCCTGGTATCCGACGGCCCGATTGTTCCGCCAGCCGAAACGCGGCGATTGGGAAACGCCGCTCGCGCAGGTGGTCGACGCCCTTGCCGATCTGCTGGGCCGCGGCGTCTAGCTAGCCCTACTCGTGCGACCCGTTGCCATTTCCGTCGTCCTCTGCCCTGACCAGCACCGGCCGCAGAGCGACCGGAGGCTGCGTCATCTGCTTGTGACTCGAGCGGAAGAAACTCGTGCGGTCGAGCACCTTCTCCTGGAAATCTTCCAGGTAAAGGTAGATCGCCGGTGTGACGTAGAGAGTGATGAACTGGGAGACGATCAATCCGCCGACCACCACCAGCCCGAGCGGCCGGCGCGACGCTCCGTCGGCGCCGAAACCCAGGGCCAGCGGAAGCGCACCCATCAGCGCCGCCAGCGTCGTCATGATGATCGGGCGGAAGCGGTCCATGCTGGCATCATGGATGGCTTGTGAATCCTCGACGCCGTGCAAAACGCGCTGCTGGGCAAAGTCGACCACCATGATGCCGTTCTTCTTGACGATCCCCATCAGCATGAACATGCCGATGAAAGCGTAAAGCGATGCGTCCACGTCGGCATGGAAGACAAACCGCGCCAGCGCCAGCGTCGCCAGCCCGCCCACCAGCGCCACCGGCAGCGATGAGAGCACGGTGATCGGATGCAGGTAGCTCTCGTACAGGATCGCCAGGATCACGTACATCACGAACACGGCGAGCACCATGAGGATTGTGAGGGTTTTGACCGTCTGCTGAAACGTGAGCGCTTCGCCTTGAAGGCTTCCGCGCATCCCCAGCGGCACCAGGTTGCGTGCCGTCTCGTCGATCAGTTGCGTGGCCTGCCCGATGGCGACGCCCGGCGCGAGGTTGAAAAACAGCGTGACGCTGGTGAATTGATTGATGTGGTTGACCGATTGCGGTCCCAGTTGCTCGTCCCAGGTGGCGACTGCATTCAGCGGAACGACGCGCTGCCCGTCATCGCTCTTGATGTAAAGCAGGTTCAAGTCCCGCGGCTCGGAACGCTCCTTATCCATAACCTCGATGATGACCTGATACTGGTCGGTCGGGCGCTTGATGAGGTAGATGTAATTCTGCGAATAAGCGTTGTGCAGCAAGTCCAGGATCCGGCTCTCGGAAATGCCGTAGAGTTTGGCCTGCTCGCGGAGAATGTTGATCCGCAGGCTCGGCGTGTGGTTGTAGAGGTCGGAGTTCACGGTAAGAAACACATCGTGCCGTTCGGAGAGTTTCGCCAGCAGCTTCTGAGAGACGTCGTACACCTGCGCGGGATCAACGCCGGACAGCGCGTAGGCGAACTTGCCCTGAAGGTTCGGCGTCGCGCCGGTGCTGATGGAAAGCACAGGTTGCGGGTTGAGGATCGCGAAGACTCCAGGCACATTGCCATCGATTGCGCCCATGATCTGGCCCGAGACGGCGTCGATGGGCGGCCGCTTGGACGGATCGGTTAGAAAAGCCAGCAGCAATCCCTGATTGGAGGCGAGGAACTGGTTGAAGCCGCTCAGCGTGAAAGTCATGTCCACCGCGGGATTCGCGTGCATCACCTTCTCGCATTCCACCTGGTAGCGGTGCATCTCATCAGGCGACGCCCCTTCCTGGGCGATGAATACGCCCCAGTCAAACGAGCTGTCGCCGACCGGCAAGAACGCCTTGGGGATGACGTAGAACAGAAGGATCGTTCCCGCCAGACAGACGAGCCAGGTCAGGACGGAAACCCAGCGATGCCGCAGGAAAAACCAGAGTGAGCGGCCGTACAGGTCGAGCACGCGATGCTCGATTCCGCCGATCACCCGCTCGACCCACGTTTTCTTCACTCCCTTGCCGCGCCCCGCCAGGAGCCGCGCGCACATGAGCGGCGTCAGCGTCAGCGAAACCAGTCCGCTGGCGAAAATCGCGACGATGATCGTGATGGAGAATTCCCGGAAAATCCGCCCGATCAGCCCCGTCATGAACACCAGCGGCAAGAACACCGCCGCCAGCGAAATTGTCATCGCCAGGATCGTGAAGCTGATCTCTTTGGCCGATTGAAGCGTCGCGGCGAAAGCATCCTTCCCTTCCTCCATCAATCGAACCGTGTTTTCCAGGAACACAATCGCGTCGTCGACGAGAAATCCGATCGCCAGCGTCAGCGCCATCAGCGAAAGGTTGTCCAAGCTGTAACCTAGAACGCTCATCACGATGAACGTCAACAGCAGTGACAGCGGCAGCGCCACCGCCGGGATCAGCGTGTCGGTCGCCCGGCCCAGGAAGATGAAGATCACGAACACGACCAGCGCAAACGCGATATACAGCGTCATCTGCACGTCCTTGACGCTGTTGACGATGGTGAGCGATTGGTCGTGAATGAGCTGAATGCTCACCGAAGGCGGCAACTGCGCCTGAATGGTCGGCAGGAGATCGCGCACCGATTTCGCCACCTGGACGGCATTGGAACCGGCCTGGCGGAACACCGCGATCACCGCAATTGCGGAAGGAACATGGGCGTTGCGCACCCAGAACCGCATGTTGATGCGCTCGTCCTGGATGGTGTCCTCGGCCCTGGCGACATCCTTCAGATAGACCGGCGATCCATCCTTCTGCGCCACGATCAGATCGTTGTACTGCTCGGCGCGATCCAGCTGGCCCTGCGGCTGGAGGAGAAACGTGCGGAACGGCCCGTCGAACTGCCCTGCGCCGGTGTAAGCCGTGCCGTTCTTGATCGCGCTGGTCAGGTCGTCGACGGTGATGTTGCGGACCGCCATCGCCGAGGGATCGGCCTTGATCCGTACGGCAGATTGGGTCCCATAGACCAGCACGCGGCTCACACCGGGCAGAATGCTCATCCGCTCGCCGGCCTGCGTGTTGGCGTAGTCGTAGACCTGGCCCGCGGTCACGCTGTCGCTGTAAACCGCGATGTACTGGATCGGCTGGTCATTGGGATTGTTTTTCTTGAAGGTCGGCGGGCTGGGAAGATCGACCGGAAGCTGCCCCTGCGCCTGCGTGATGGCGGTCTGCACGTCGGTGGCAGCGCCATCAATGTTCTTGCTCAGGTCGAACTGGAGGACGAATCCGCTATGTCCCTGCGAGCTGTTGGACGTCACCAACTCCAGCCCGGGAATCTGCATGAACTGGCGCTCGAGCGGCGTGGCGACGTTGTTGGCCATCGTCTCCGGGGTCGCGCCCGGATAGTTCACGTCGACCTGGATGACCGGATAATCGACCGCCGGCAGGTCATTGACCGGAAGGTTCAGGTACGCCAGCACGCCAAACAGGATCGCCGAGGCGGTCAGCACCGCGGTCATCACCGGCCGTCGAATGAATGGCTCAGACAAAGTCACGACTTACTGCCTTCCCGCCGGGCCATCACCGGCCCGCGAAACGCATCCAAATGTCCCACATGTCCCAAAATGTCCCACTTTTTGAGCAAAATGGGACATTTGTCAATTATTTGCTACAACCGTTGCCTTGGGTTGGGCGTCATCGGCGGGTCTTTCGATTCGGACCGGCCCGCCCGGTCGCACGCCCAGTTGGCCCGCGACCACGACCCGCTCCCCGGCCTTCACACCCTTGATGACGACAACGTCATCCCCCTGCCGCTGCCCCAACTCGACCACCCGCAACTCAGCGGTGTTGTCAGGCTTTACGACGTAAACAAACGGACCCTGCTGGCTGATCTGGCTCGCCCGGTTCGGCACCAGCACGGCGTGCTTCTGCGTCATCAGAATCAAACGGATGTTGGCAAACTGTCCCGGCCAGAAATGGCGGTCGTCGTTGGGGATCGTCGCCCGAAGCTTCACCGTCCCCGTGCCATCCTGCACCCGGTTGTCCAGAAACGTCAGGTCGCCGGCACGGGCGCTGGCGATCGGGTCGGCGGGGAGCCGCACCAGCGTCTTGAGCGTCCCCAGCGCCATCTGCTTCTGCACCTCAGCCAGGTCGCGCTCGGTGATGGTGAAATCCGCGTACACCTTGTCCAGCCGCTGGATTAACAGCAGGGAGGTCGTGTTCGCCTCGACGATATTTCCCGCATCCACCAGCCGCTGACCTGCCCTGCCATCGATCGGCGACTTGATCGAGCAATAATCGAGATTGATCTGCGCGTTCTCCACCGCGGCCTGTGCCGACTCGACCAGCGCATTGGCGACGTCGACAGCATTCTTCTTGATGTCGAAATCCGATTTCGACACCGCCCGCGTGTCCGCCACCGCCGACCACATCTGAAGCTGGATGTTCGCCAGGCTCACCTGCGCCCTGGCCTGGGAAAGCTGCGCATTGGCCGAGTCCAGGGCCGCTTTGAATGGCCGCTCGTCGATCGTGAACAGAAGCTGCCCTTTTTTCAGCTCCTGCCCGTCCTCGAAATGCCTTTCGACGATCCGTCCGGCGACCTGCGGCCGGATCGTCACCGATTCCAGCGCCGAGCATCTGCCGATCTCGTCAAGATAGACCGGCACATCTTGCGATATTGCGACGGCCGTGGTAACCAGGGGCGGCGGCATCTGCATGCCCGCGCCCGCGTCAGGCTTGCACCCTTGCGCCAACCCCATCCCGCACATGACTGCCAATGCAGCGAAAATTTTTCCTTTTGTTCGCACGCGTACTCCCAACCCTCTAAAAATCGCCTACCTCAGAACTCGCAGGATCAATTCCACCACCTCGCTCACTTCCCGCTCGGTCGGCGCTGAAACACCGACAACCCGCAGGCCAGCCAGCGCGGTTACCAGATACCGCGCCACCGCCCGGGCGTCGAGCCCGGGGTCGATTTCCCCCTCGGCCTGGCCGCGCCGGATCGTCTTGGCAAGCAATCGTTCCCGCTGGCGGGCGACCTCTCGCGCCCAATCCGCCACGTCGCGGTCCTGTGGCGCCATTTCCATCGCGGCCTTGAGTCCGAGGCACCCTTTTTGCCCGGATTCGCCGACCGTCTGGCGGCCGCTTTCGACCACCCATTGCGTAATTGCGTCGCGCGCCGAGCCGGGCCGCTGGAGAATTTCCCGCATCGCCTGGCGGCCCTGACGCTCATATTCGGATAAGGCCGCCAGGAACAAACTTTTTTTGTCGCCGAACGTCCCGTACAAGCTCCCGCGGTTGAGCTTCATCTCGGCCAGCAGGTCGCTGACGCTGGTCGCGTGGTATCCGCGCTCCCAAAAGGCTTCCATCGCCTCCTGCATCGCTTCGCCGGGATCAAACCCTTTGGGCCGTGCCACAAAGGGGAACGGTAGGCATTCTGGAACAGACGGTCAAGAAATGCGTTGCGGTTTGCTGATTTATGAATGCTGAATGGCTCACCCACTCAACACCGTAGTCTTCACGCGGCAATTAGCCATTGTGTCGCACCGGTGACAGGGAACCGTTTTGAAATGCAAAGCCATCCCTGGGCACGGCGTTTGCCACGCTCACGTTGATGTCGCGCGGCCGGAGAAATCAGAAACGTTTCTGCTCGGAGCCGGGCGCGCATATCCACGTTTTCATGTCGCGAAACTGTTGGGGAATTGACCCTTTGCAACGGACTACCTCGTGAACAGCACCGCACGCATCGCGCTAATTGTCGTTCTGATCATTTTGCTGATTGGCCTGCTGCCCACCTGGCCATACAGCGCCGGTTTCGGGTATTACCCGAGCGGTGGGCTGGGCCTCGCCCTGTTGGTAGTTCTCATCTTGCTCCTCTTTGGGAAGCTCTAGCTAGCGCGAGCTTGAAAGCCCGACGCATCCGAAGGAGCATGCTTGAAGTATTTCATCCTCCCCCTGATCGCTCTTGCCGGCGCAGGAATCCCCGTTCAAGTCGCCGCCAATACGCGGCTTGAAAAGGCCGTTCAATCGCCAGTACTGGCTACGACGATCGCGTTTTTCATTGGAGCTGTGGCGGTGGCGGTCGTTACATCAACCGGCTGGCTTGGCCGCGGGCAATTGCTTGAGGCACATACGGCTCCCTGGTGGGCTTGGACCGGCGGCCTGTTTAGCGCCTTGGTCGTGGTCATTTCGATCATCGGTCTGCCCAGCGCCGGCGCGGGCGGGGTGATCGCGGCGACCGTCCTGGGCCAGCTCGTGTTCGCCGTCGTCCTCGATCATTTTGGCTGGCTCGGCGTGCAACGCATCCCGGTAAACCTGTGGCGCGTGATCGGTGCGGCGTTATTATTCTCCGGGGCATTGCTCATGCGGCATAAGTAGAGTTTTGTGTGCGACCGCGTCGTGGAACGCGATCGGCAGAACCTCCGCGCGGTAGATTCACCGCCGCTCCGTCCGCTTTCCCCGCGACTGAGGCTAAGAGCCCCTAACCTCACTTTGGCATGATCGGAAACGGAAGCAGGCCGGTGACTTGTTGCAACTGCGTGCCGTCGCACATGACGTCGTCGTCGTTCCCGAAGATCTGGTCGGGGCCGGCAGACCAGAGCAGGTAAGGTCCGGTGGTGACAGGGACCTCGTTGTTGTCGACGGTGCCGTCGTAGTCGCTGTCACCGAGCCGGTAGGACATCACGCGCCAGCCGACCAGGTTTGCTCCTCGCGTGAGGTTTGCCGGGTTGCCGACTCCCAGCACCGAGACGGTTGAGCCGGAAGGACTGATCGACGTGTGCGAGTCATCCAGATACACGTGGTTGTCGTCGAAATTGAAAACCGCGAGATGGACCAGCGCGGGGGTGGCGGTCTTGGCATTAAGAGGATGGAGCGGAAAGAACATGGGTTTGACGAACCCGTTTGGGGGCTCCGATGCCTTGGCGCCGCGGGTCGCGGGATAATAAAGAATCGGCGAGAGGCTGCGGTCGGCCAGCACGTCCTGATTGTTGTTGAAAGACGCCGTCGCCCCTACCACCAGGGCGCCCGGCGCGTGCACGACGCCCACGCCGTCAACCGGTCCGATCAGGAAGCGATCGGGAGGGAGGTATGGCCCTTTGACCGGGCCGACGGTGCCGCGAAGCCGAAAGCCCGGTCCGTCGGCGCCGTCGGCGGGGTTGAGCGGGTCGGAAGAAACCGCGGGTCCGGGCGCCACCAGGGCCCAGCAGAGGATCGTCGCCCCCTGCTCGACGAGCGCCCCCGTGACCACGTTCGCCGTGTGATCGAGCCGTGGATAGTCGCCGAAATCGCCCTTATAGGCCTCCAGCGCCTGGCTGATGACCAGAAGGTCTGCGGCCATGCTGGTACGGCGGGCCTGGGTTTGCGCCCGCTGCACCATCGGCAGCAGAAACGTCGCCAACAGAACAATGATGCCGACGACAACCAGCAACTCGATCAGACTAAAACCCCGCCGCAGGCCTTGTCTCATTGTCCTCCCGGATGGACAGCAAAATTCTACACGAAAATGATAAGAATGCGATGAGGCGTGATCGCGACTGGGTCGGATCCACGTCTCCGTAAGAAAGCGCTCGATCGCCGTAAACGCTTCCGGGCTCATAGGACCCTCACTCCTCGCGCTAAAAGTAATGGATGACGCCTGATTCTATTAAAAATGCTCTGAGGGGTTCGTTGCCCGCAGTCCGTCTCATGATCCGGCCGTTGGCGTCCAAGCTCATTTCATAAGTTTTGGTTTCTTTACCCGGGGCAAGCACAGGGGGATTGATCGTGTGAACCCATCGGCCGTACGTCACCAGAATGCGTTCAGGCACGACGCCCCGCCTCATGGACACAGATACCGCAACGGGGATGTGGGCCAGCGACCGGGCCTTTCGGGGCCAGACCTGCATGAACGGCAAGTATCCTGACTTTGTGTAGAAAACGGCACATAGTGCGACAGTGGACGGGGGCAGGCGAATCATGCACTGCCCCTGGTCGTCGGAGATGAACGTTTCCTCGTGGCCGTCGGTCACGACACAAATTGACGCGCCAGCCACCGCCCTGCCCTGCGTGTCCGCCACCTTGACGGAGATCAGGTTGCTTGCCCGGGAGCTGGCAGTCCATCGGGTCCGTACGGCTTGCGATACCATCCCCATCGAGAGCGACAAACCGAGGAACATTGCCCCGACCAGGACAACCCTGGCGGTTAGCATCGACCTGACCACACCATTTGCGAGCGCGAGCGCCCGATGTGGGACTGTCCCCCGGGCGACGGCGGTTGGCTTTCCGGAAGACATCGTCGACGCCGCTTTCGCCGTCAATGTGCTCAGTGCTAAGGGCACGGCCTCGGACGCCTGGTTTGCCCGCAACGTCTCATCCAGCGTCTGACCCGAAAGGGTGACCCCGCGGGCCACCAGCCGGTCCCGCAGGATCTCCCTCGCGCGCCGCAGCCTCGTCGCTACGGTGCCCAGAGGTAACGCCAACTGTTTGGCGGTCTGGGCGTTGGTTCTTCCCTCCAGGTAGCAGAGGACGACGGGGTTCCGGTATTTGGGAGAGAGGCGCGCGATTTCGGCATCAAGGAGCGAAGACAGTTCATCGGAGGCAGAACCGCCCGCGGCTTTCATGTGCGTCATCTCTGAGAGGCTTCGTTCCAGCTTCTCGCGTCGATGGCGGATCGACCGCGCCCTGATCGCTGTTCGTCGCGCTACCCCAAACAGCCAACTGGCCAGGACTTCTGGGCGGCGGATCCGCGCCGCACGCATCGCCAGCACGAAAAACGTGGCTTGAAACGCGTCCTCGGCATCCTCGCGATTGCCCAGGATGCGCCGGCACGCCGAAAGGACCATCGGACCGTGACGGCGCAGCAACTCCGCAAACGCTTCGCTGTCGCGTTCATCGACAAAGCGTGCCAGAAGGTCTGATTC
>Ga0210396_10005550_pt1 | contig 12188 bp, 8 predicted proteins | sample IncBWH17OmetaG_FD_155466 | JGI IMG/M metagenome (GOLD analysis project Ga0210396, IMG submission 155466) | Forest soil microbial communities from Barre Woods Harvard Forest LTER site, Petersham, Massachusetts, United States - Inc-BW-H-17-O ...
AAATTTTGACATCCCCGTCATCTATCGCAGCCCCCTGATCTCTGCTGTCAAGAACAGGCGGAAGGACTCGGATAAAATGAAAAAAGATTTCACTCCTACCCTCCTCGACTTCGGTAACCTCCACATCTTCCTCGCCCGCCACTTCGGATTTTGTTACGGCGTGGAGAACGCCATTGAGATATCCTTCCGCACCGTCGACGAGAACCCCGGCCGCCGCATCTTCCTCCTGAGCGAAATGATCCATAACCCCCAGGTCAATGCCGACCTGCAATCCCGGGGCATCCGGTTCCTCCAGGACACCTACGGGAAGCAACTTATCCCTCTTGAATCCCTGCAACCAGACGATATCGTCATCATCCCCGCCTTCGGCACCACCCTCGAAATAGAAGAGCAGCTGCATAAGATCGGCCTGCAAACCGAACAATACAACACCACCTGCCCCTTCGTCGAGAAGGTCTGGAACCGCAGCGCCCAGATCGCGCGGAATGAATATACCATCGTCGTCCATGGCAAACCTGGTCACGAAGAGACACGGGCGACCTTCTCTCACGCCGCGGCGGTAACACCCACTATCGTCGTCAGGGACATGGCCGAAGCGCAGCAACTCGCCGGATACATCAAAGGGGACTGCCCCGCCGCGACCTTCTACACCGAATTCGAAGGCAGGTATAGCCCGGGCTTCGACGTCCGAAAGGATTTAACCCGCATCGGGGTCGTTAACCAAACGACCATGCTCGCCAGCGATACGCAGGCTATTGCCGACTTCCTCAAACAAACCATGATGGAAACATACGGCGACATCGACAAACATTTCGCCGACACCCGCGATACCCTCTGCTATGCCACCCTGGATAACCAATCCGCTGTACTCGGAATGCTCAACACCCCCGCCAACCTTGCCATCGTCGTCGGCGGCTACAACTCCTCCAATACTTCCCACCTCGTAGAGCTGTGCGAGCAGAAAATGCCTACCTACTTCATCAGGTCTGAAGATAACCTCCGTTCTCCCGAAGAGATCCTGCACTATGATTTTCATGAAAAAAAAGAGCGATCCTCCGGCAACTGGCTCCCCACCCATACCCCTGCCTGTATCCTCCTCACCAGCGGCGCCTCCTGCCCCGATGTGCTTGTGGAAGCAGTCATTCGCCGGCTGGCCGGCTATTACGACGCCGCAGACAAACTACCGGCGCTTGTCGAGAAATTCGGCGGTTGAACATCATACCGTGTCAGGGGAGTGGTTCGAAAACCTTGGTGAGCTTGTTGAATTTTAAAATTATGCGTAAATCGATTGAAATTATATGATTAACGGCTGGCTAACTCATCTAGGAGTTTGTAAATGCTATGCCGGGCTGAGCCAATTATCTCGAACGCGGGCGGATTGGTAAATTGCCTAAAACTAGAGCTTTTTGGGCTACAAATTCTACCGGAGTTAAACTGTTAACATCTCGTCTGCTGTCAGCAAATAGGACACGATATTGAAAAGGTCTTTGATATCGCCTTGCGGAGTCATAGTCGGCATATTTTTCCGTTTATCCTCTTCGGTTGACGAAAAGAAATGAGGATTATTCGATCCGTGTGTCAGGTATAGTTCATTTCGGGTCCCGTTCAGCCGCTCAAGGTTGGTGAGTAAGATTGCCATGTTAACAGGATTCATTCGTTCGATAATATAGGTCACTTGCAACCTGATCTGTAGCTCGAAACTCCGTTTATTGTTTTTTGCTTCAGCGCCTTTTACTTTGGCGCTGGCAGACCACCCGGGAAGATTCACAAGATCGGTATAAAACCTGGCTGGCGTTTTTGGTACCTTTTGAGCAGCCCGGTACCTGATATAGTAAAGGCGATCGGCAGGAAGCTTCCAGTGTGTGTGAGTCAGGGATGAACTTTTTTGGAATTTATAGGCCTGAATATCATTCAGGCAACTCCACAAAGTCATAAAGGCCAATTCATAATCGGAATAGAAAAAAGTCCTTTTGTCGTAGTCACTCTGTTCGTGCCCCTTCTTCAATAGCCCGTAGAACATTTTAAGCCTTTCCTCCAGCCTGTCCTTCATCTTCCTGGACCCATTCTCGATGCTATGGAAGATGCTGTTGGATAGAATTTTCTTGATGATTTCCCAATAAGGACGCAGGACCTTATACTTCTCATATACGGATCTGATGGTTCGAAGAAAATCCTGGAAATTTTCTTTACTGTATAGTTCATCCTTGACGTGGACGGGAGATTCCTTGATGTACATCCCGTCTGCCCCCTTTTCTAGGACTTCATCGAGGTTCCATGCCTTTTCGGAAGCCGTGAAAATAACCACAGGGATTTGCGGGTAGGTTTCCTTGATGTGTTGGAGAATAGTCAGCGACAAAGATTTATCAGGTTTGCCTTCCAGGTAAAGATCCAAAAGAATGAGGTCATGGGAGTCAAAAGCGCGAGTTTGCCAGTCGGGCACGGGCCTCTTGGGCTCATATGGAGTAACCCGGCATCCCAAAACCTTTTCCAATAAGGCTTGCCAGCCATCAGCCGCATGGTCGTCTATCAGCAGCACATGGGTGAAAAGACCGGATAGAGAGCTGTCCTCCGGGACGATCTCCTCAACAAGCGATAGCGCGAGAGATTTGAAGTAGAGATGTCCTGGATAGCTGAAAGCTACCTTGTCTTTTTTCAGTCCAAAATGATGGGCCAGGCGCATGGCGCCCCATTCATTGGTCGACTCATGACGGCTGTCATGAGATCCTGTAATCCTCAGCCGATGATGATCTACCTTATCAGCATATCGACGCTCAAACGCGAATGTCGGTTCGCCGGTGATAGGGTCCTTCTCCCGAACGAAAAGCTCACCATGTGTAAGGAAATGAAAACCGCCTTTTTGAAAGGGAGTGGTGATAGGTGTGGCATACAAAGACACATCGCTGATATCCAACTTTGGCCCGTTCGTAAGGATGATGGGCAGCCTGTTTAGCGCACAGTTCGCATAACCCGTTGTAGCAATATGTCCCCCGAGCAGCAGCGCCCTTGACCACCCGTCCCCCTGTAAGCTCTTGTCGATAATAACCGCTTTTACTCCTGAATATTCGGCCCTGTCAAGCGTCTCAGCAATATAGTTTGCCCAATATTCTTCAATATTTGTGGTACACAAGTAGTCAGACTTGTCCTCCTGTGAGTAGGAGTTCTTCAGATCTATAGGGATAAAGCCATCGTTTGGCATACCTTCGGGCATAGCCGAATGGTATAGGAATATATACATGAGTAGCTATTTTCTATGGATCAACCTGTCGATAGTCGATAAGAATGAATCTTCCGACATGTTTGCAAATCGTTCATAAACTTTCTCATCGTATTGACCGCCAAAAAGTTTGATGAGTTCGATAAAAGCAGCAGAACCGGCAGCCTTCTGCGGCGAAATTTCCAAAAGATCACTAATCTCATCGGCCAGCATCTGCCCCTTGTCCGTTTTTGGATCCTTACTGGAGTCATATAAATATTCTATCTGATACGTCCCAAGAATGGAACGGCTTTCCATGAAACGGGGCAGTGTCATAAAATATTGACTCCGTCGCAGCTCATACCAGCAAATATCTTCATGGCATAATTGCTGAGGGGTAGGGGATTCTCGTTTGGTCCCCGAAAAGAGAACAACCGTTGAAGTCAGGCTCATTCTTTTGATCAACAGCTCTTTGAGACCGCCCTGTATGATCGGGTCGTCATAACTATCATGGATAAAAATATAAGTATAGCATGAAATATCCACGTTGATCTTTACGTCGTCACCATCTTCTTCCCAGAAGCCTGTTATATCCCTGAAGTGATTGATCAGTGAACGATCAGACTCGTCCAGTTGAGCAATGACATTCTCAGAGCTTTCCCGTTCGGCCCCTGCCTTGTTATCGATGATCAACAATTTATCTGATTTCATAAAATCTCAATATGTTTTTATAACCGCCGACGGGTTGGTCGAGAGTCTGAATATCATTCAGATCCTTATAGATGCTTTTTGCGGCCAGCAGATTGAATCTGCCTGGTGGTTCGTCATCGGCGAAGTCGCATTCAACATACCAGTCGCATAGATTCCTGAAGTTCTCTTCATAAGCTGCCGAGTGGGTCAGGTAGTCCCATAAGGTATATCTGTCCACTGTAGCCTTGCTGTCATGGTCCAATAGTCGTAGTTCGACATAATGTACGCCGTCCTCATGGACCTTCTCGATCTCGATCGAGATCTGCTTGTTCTCGAAATCAGCTACCCTGATGCCACCGATGTTCCGGTGATCTCTGATACCCTGAACAAGATACTTGATCCCAGTCTCAAGGGCAGGCTTCCAGGTAAAGAAGGTAGCCCTTATATTGAACTTTCTGATATCGGGCTTTATCACCAGGCTGCTCTCTGGAACACCCTGGCTGGTAAACATCACGATAAGATCTTCCAGGAATTTGCTGTATTCCTCACCGCTGCCATATCTATAGTTCCTTTTGAATCGTCTGGCAAAGTTGGTATAGTTTTGGTCATTATTGTATGGATGTCTGCCGGTCTTCTCAAAATAGGGCACTCCTTCCTGCCTGAAAAGGTCGATAAGTGTAACAACTGAAACCTGAAGGTCCCGGTTCAGGAACGAGATATCTTTTACCTTTTCTTTTTTATACTTGTAAATAAAGTTCGGATCGCGTTCTACCTTGTTAAGTATGTTCTCGATAATCTCGACGGACAGGTCAGTGTCATGGACCAATTCCTTAAAGCCACTGCCGTCACCGGTCTTGAAATTTTTCAGAAATCTGACCGTGTACAGCGGGTCATGGGGAAGAAGGGGAGGTTTAGCTATTGATTGTGCGGTTGGCGTGGACCTTCTCGCTTTCTGCTCATTATTCAGCATGCTGGCGGACAAACGATTATAACGTTCTCTGAGCGCTAAATAGATATTATCCTCCTTACCCTTGACCATCCGCAAAAAGTCCAATTTTCCTGCGATGACGTTTGTAAGAGCCGGCGCTTCCACCGTCATTGGCATTTGATCATCATTGACCCAGCTACCGAAGAAATGTACCGCCCGTTGATAGCCATATCGTTCCCAGTAATATAACCACATGCGTAATTCCTTTATATACCTCTTCTGCACGTTTACTTTCTCGTTGACCAACAATCCCGTCACCTCCTGGCGGTACCCTTCCTTTTGCAGCCTTGTTTTACTATCCTTCATGTGAAACCGCTGGTCATCGATGATCCGATGTAATTCTTGTATGAATCCGTGGTCCTTCTTGTAAACATTATGCATCGAGCTGAAAGTCATGTCGTCTGCATACCGGGTATATCGCAGGCCAAATCTCTTGGCTACGGCAGACAACAGGTAGTCCAGCCGCTGGCAGACGATATTCGATAGGACCGGCGATGTGGGTGCTCCCTGTGGCAACACATTCTTCTCTATGATGATCCATTCTCCTTCCTCATTAAGCCGTTCCACGGGCATCCTGGTGCAGCACAAAGAGGCAATGATATTGGCCAACTCCAGGCGCTCTGCCCCTCCCCTCCTGCCATCGGAAAGGTCGAACGGCTTAAGTTGCAAACATTTCCAAACCCGGGCCTGGTCAATGGAAGGGAAGAAATCCTTCAGGTCTATGTTGTATACGTATCTGCTGCCGGCATGTGCCTGGGCGTTGTCGACGATTGATCGCCCCCGCACAAAGCCTTTTGCAGCGATGTGCGGTTCAAAGATACATTGCAAAATAAAGGCAAGCGTTTTCTGTATCGCCTTCAGACCTTCCACTGGGGCATGGAGGGTTCTGTATTGCCCGGAACTTTTCTCTATTTTGAAAGCTGTATAACGCTCGTGGCTCAATTTGGGATTGGAATACCAGGTCAGCTGACGTAATTCGAACAGGATAGTCCTTGGTCCGTACATCAAGGGTTTGACTTCGTTCAACAAGGCCAGCAGATCGCCCTTGGACTGCATGCTTTCAAAAGCCGATCTTATCTTGGCTATATCGTTCTTGCTTATCTCCATACGAAATAGTCTTTGAGGGCTGCAGCCTTTATTCTTTGTTTATGATTAAATGTAATAGGTATTAATATATCGGGTAATACTGGGTAGGTCTTGAAAAATCTGTGTAAAAGTTTCACTACTTATATTACTTTTCTTACAAGATTATATTTATCTCTCCAAGTCTCAAATGACCAGGGGACATTCATCCCGGCAAATACCGGGACACCAACCGATCTGAGATCCTCGTGGAGGCCTCCAGTTGGCAATATCAATAAGTTACAGCAGCACCTCAAAGAACTTTACAAATTAAAATCGTTCCTGTGCAGTCTATCTGCACAATAATAATTAATTTTATCCGAACAAAGAAATGGAAAGATGGCGATCAACAAAAACGCTTTAATTCGGTACAAAACGCTGGACAATTGTTTTCGCAATCCAGGCAGGCGGTATTTCATCGAAGACCTAATAGAGGCTTGTACGGCCGTCCTGTCCGAGATCGATGCCCAATCCAATGGGATCAGCCGCAGACAGATATTCGATGATATTACCTTTATGGAAAGCAAGGCCGGCTGGAACATCGAATTAGAGAGACGGCGGGATGGTAAGCGCATCTACTACCGGTATACCGACCCCTCATTCTCCATCAATAATTCCCCACTCAATGAAGTGGAAATCAATGAATTAAGGTCAGCATCACTGATTTTATCCCAGTTTAAGGGCATGCCACGGTTCGAGTGGTTGAACGAACTTTTACCCAAGTTGGGACAAGGCATGGCCTCCAAGGATGCCTCCGTCACTATTATCGAGTTTGACGATAACCCTTATCTAAAAGGTATCGAACATCTCGGGACACTTAGGAACGCCATCTTCTATAAAACCGTCCTGAAGATCGCCTACCACCCTTACGACAACGAAGAACCCCATGAACTTACCTTACATCCCTATTTCCTGAAGCAATACAACAACCGCTGGTTCCTTTTCGGCTACAATCCCGAAAACGACCGGTACAACTGGAACTTGGCCATTGACAGGATCGTCCATATCGGGGAGACAAAAGATAAATACCACAAGAATACAGCCATCGATTGGCAAACATATTTCGACGATATCATTGGGGTAACAAAGCCTGGGAGCGGCATTGTAACAGATGTCACGCTACAATTCTTCGGAAGGACAGGAAAATATATCGAATCTAAACCCCTGCATGCTTCCCAGCATTCGAAATGGATCGATATGTTGACCCTGGAGGTCAAACTCAAAGTAATGATCAATTACGAATTGGAAAGAGAGATACTCTCGTACGCAGATAGCGTGTTAGTGATTGCTCCTGCAAGTCTTGCGGAAGCGATCCGTAGCAGGCTCGCAAATGCACTAAAGGCGTACTAAAGACTACAGATAAAACAGATCTTATCTATCACCTCTTAAAATATCTATGCCGACCATTTTTCGACCACCTTGGAGGGCCGGCATATGCATTTGAAGAATATGTTCGAAGTCGGAATGATGTATGGCGGCACCCAACTTCGAACACCCATGATATATCCGGTGCTTGTTGATAACTATTTGGGGATGAAAGAGAAGGAGCTACTTTTGGTGGAGCAGCCCAATGAGTTTTTGATAGAAAGCTAGAGTTGTACCCCCGGGAATCGAATCCCTACACCATCTTAAACCCTTCCAGGAATTTTGTATTGAAGTCCCCGCTGCGGAACCGCTCATCTTTCATCAGCTGCAGGTGGAACGGGATCGTAGTCTTGATCCCCTCGATCACATATTCGCTAAGCGCGCGGTGCATCGTATTGATCGCCTCCTCCCTGGTCCGGGCAACCGCAATGATCTTCGCGATCATCGAATCATAATACGGCGGGATCGTATATCCGGCATACGCATGGCTGTCCACCCGGATGCCATGCCCGCCCGGCTGATGGAGCACCGTTATCCGGCCGGGGGACGGCCGGAAATCATTGTACGGATCCTCCGCATTGATCCGGCATTCAATAGCATGGCCCTGCGGTTCATAGTTCAGCCCGCTGATCGCCTCGCCGTTCGCGATCTTTATCTGCTCTTTGATCAGATCGAAATTCGTCACCTCCTCCGTCACACAATGCTCCACCTGGATCCGCGTGTTCATTTCCATAAAGTAGAAATTGCGGTGCTTATCCACGAGGAACTCGATCGTCCCCACACTTTCATAATTGATCGCAGAGGCTGCCTTGATCGCCGCCTCGCCCATCCGGCGCCGCAACTGCTCCGTCATGAACGGCGAAGGCGACTCCTCCACCAGCTTTTGATGCCGCCGCTGGATACTGCAATCCCGCTCGCTCAAATGACAGACGCGCCCATATTGATCCCCGGCAACCTGGATTTCGATGTGCCGCGGCTCTTCCACGAATTTCTCCATGTAGACGCCATCGTTCTTGAATGCGGCCCCGGCCTCGGCCCTGGCTGTGTTATAAGCCCGCTCCATTTCCGACTCCTCCCAGACCACCCGCATTCCCTTTCCACCACCCCCGGCCGTAGCCTTCAGAATGATCGGATACCCGATCTCCCTCGCCAGCCTCCTAGCCTCATCCAGGCTTTCCAACAAACCCTTCCCCCCCGGCACCACCGGTACCCCGGCCTTGATCATCGTTTCCTTTGCCGTAATCTTATCGCCCATCGCATTGATCATCGCCGGAGTAGGCCCGATGAATTTGATCTCGTGCTCCCCGCAGATCTCCGCAAAACGGGCATTCTCCGCCAGGAAACCATAACCCGGATGGATCGCATCCGCATTCGTGATCTCCGCAGCAGCCATGATATGTGGAATATTCAGGTAAGAATCGAAACTCGCCGGCTTCCCGATACACACCGCTTCGTCCGCAAACCGCACATGCAGGCTTTCCTTGTCTGCCGTAGAGTAGACCGCAACCGTCTTGATACCCATTTCGCGACAGGTGCGGATCACCCGGAGGGCAATCTCTCCTCTATTGGCAATCAGTACTTTTTTAAACATTCTCAGAATTATTGTATTGCGCCGGACGGACCCCGGCGTTGGTTGGCTCATGCAGGTTCTACCTGGAACAAAGGCTGGTCATATTCTACCGGCGACGCATCCTCTATCAGCACTTTTACAATTTTGCCTTTTACTTCGCTTTCGATCTCATTGAACAATTTCATCGCCTCAATGATACAAACTACCGTGCCCGGCTCGATTTCGTCGCCGACGTTAACAAAGGAAGCTTTATCAGGTGAAGGACTGCGATAGAAGGTGCCGATCATCGGGCTCTTGATCGTAACTATATTACTTACCGGAGGTTCGGCCGGCCTGGCAGGCTTTTCGGGAGCGGCAGCCGCTGCAGGAACGGGTGCTGCCGGTGCAGGCGCCGCCGCAGCGACCGGCTGCGCAGAGATGGGGGCGGTGATTATTTGTTGAACAGGATCCTCTTTCTGCTTGATCGTCAATTTAAATCCTTTCTCTTCAATACTCACTTCTCCTATATTTGACTTGTTGATCATTTTGATCAACTCCTGAATCTGTTTAAAATCCATATTGGATGAATTTACTTATTTGGGCGGCTAAAATAGGGATAATAGCTAAGTATACCCAACCTTATTTCACCCTCTCCACGTACTCCCCGGTCTTGGTATTGATCCGGATCAACTCTCCCTCATTCACGAAAAGCGGCACATTCACCGTCGCACCCGTCTCTACAGTAGCCGGTTTCAGGGTACGCGTAGCCGTGTCCCCCTTGACACCGGGCTCGGAATAAGTAACCTGCACGACGATCTTGTCGGGCAATTCTACACTCATCGGCTGATCGGTATCCGTGTTGATAAGAACTGAAACTTCCTGCGCTTCCTTCAAAAACTGCGGAGCATCGATCAGATGTTCCTGTAAGGCGATCTGTTCGAAGGTCTCGTTATCCATGAAATTATAGCCCGAATCATCCTTGTAAAGAAATTGATACGCCTTCCTTTCCACACGCACGGGATAGATCGTATCTCCGCTGTTCCAGGTCTTTTCGATCGACCGGGTGTTGTCAACCCCTTTGAGCTTGGCCCAAACTTTGGCCGCAGCCCTTGCCGTCTTGTTTTCTCCAAATTCCACTACGGTGTACAAACTGCCATCCAACTTGATGATCATCCCACGACTGATGTCCGCAGTATTTGCCATAAAAGCTGTTCTAGTTTTTTTCGCTTACTTAATAGAATAATAAATCCCCTCCTTCCCGGCCGCCCGCTAAAAATTGTAGCAGGACCATCTCCCGGGAAGGAGGGGGCAAATTTACATTAAAATACCCAAAACCGAGCAAAGCGAGGTTTATGCCCCGTTGCCTACTCTGACCTCCTCCCGACCACGAGGTATCTCGCCCTCGCCGCCCGGATGCTTCAGCGCGATCAGGATCACCCCATTCCTGCCCTTCTCCCCATATTGCGCCTGCGCCTGAACTCCCTTCAGAACTGTTATCGACTCGATATCATCGGTGTTCAGTTGTACTACGGAATCCCGGGCCATTTCCCGCCCATCGACAAAATACAACACATCCTTCGGAAGGGCGTTAGTGCCCTTCATTCCCTTCAAATAGATCAGTACTACCCCATTCCTGCCCTTTTCCCCATATTTCTTCATCGCCGCAGAATCCTTCAATACCCTGATCGACGCGATCAGGTCGGTACGCAAGTTCTTCAGTGAATCAAGCGGCACGATCACATGATCGATGACATATAATGGCTCTGCCGTATCCCCCCTATGACACTGGATGATCAAGCTCGCCGTATCCTTCCGCTTACCCGGGACCGTATCCCTTGCGCTGCCGGCCGAATCCAGGGGCATCAAGCCCACAGTTCGCTCCAACCGATGCGAATTGTTTCCCACCCCCGGCACACAATCCGGCAGCGCCCCATAAATCCGTTCAAATTCAGCCCGCTCATTCTCCGAATTACTATCCATATCAAAATACCTCGTCTTCCCCGTGACAGGCACTACGATCACCCGGCTGTCTCCGGGGAAAATGATGGCCCGGACATTCGGGTTCGTTGTATGGAACTCCCGCTGAGCCTCTTCCGCAACGGCAGCCCACCTGGCCAGATAGCCGCTGTTTACCATATGCCCCACCGGATGGCTGGTCGCCATATACCCCTGCATATCCCCATATTTTTGTTTCATTTCGTCCGGAGACGGGGTTCCGGGATAACCATATCTCTCAATCGTGCCGTCCGTATGGACGATGATTTCTTTTTGCCTGTCTTCCGTCTCATAGAATAGACCTACCTCCGGATGCTCCTTTTGCATTTGCAAATACCTCACCACATCGTCGGTTTGTTTTAACGCGCGGTGTAATTCTTTCTCCGCATCCGAATAATCCGGATCGACAGGTAGTTTTTGAAAGGACGGCGCAATAAATGAAATTCCGGGCGGCGCCCCCGGCAGATGCAGCAGGCCCACATCCAAAATCCCAATGCTTTCCTTCAAAGCCGGTATAATTCGCGCTCTAAAATCAGTATCATAACCCGGCTTTGTATAATCAAGCATAATATTTATCGTTCCCGAATCAGCTTTGATCTTGATTTTATAATACCCATTGGCATCCGTCGTAGCCTGTAAACCCGTAACCCGATCCCGAACTAAAACCCCCTCCAGCGGCTTCCTGTCCGGTGAATTGATCACAATCCCTGCCGCGTTGACATAGACATCACCTGAATGCCCTTGCAGCAGTTTCCCCGCCCGATCCCGAAAAGCAAGCAGCAAGACCGCGACCAGTGGCAGCAGGAAAAGCAGCTTCACCAAATGAAGCCGCGCACTCCGGATTTTATTCATCATGACAATCCGCTTCTTCAGCGAAGAGAAATTGAAGTTATTCGCTAACCGGTACCTCGGTTCCCCCATCACCTTCAACAGATGGTACTGATACCCCTTCCGGTCCACCCCTTTATCCAATACCTGCTGGTCCGCGATGAATTCCAGGTTCTGCCGGATCGAATACCGGATCAGCCACGCAAAAGGGTTATACCAGTTCACGATACAGACTAGCTCCGCGATCAGGATATCCACCGTATGCCGTTGGCGGATATGAACATATTCATGGAGGATGATATCCTCCCATTCTTTCCCCGTATGCAAATGCCGATTGATATAGATCGCACTGCCGAACGAAAAGGGGATGACCGGCCCATCCACCTGGTAGATCTTCAACGCGCCATCCCCGATCGGCCGGGCCTTCCGCCGCAGCCGGACGAGCGATACCCACCGCG
>Ga0210396_10005551_pt1 | contig 12187 bp, 12 predicted proteins | sample IncBWH17OmetaG_FD_155466 | JGI IMG/M metagenome (GOLD analysis project Ga0210396, IMG submission 155466) | Forest soil microbial communities from Barre Woods Harvard Forest LTER site, Petersham, Massachusetts, United States - Inc-BW-H-17-O ...
GTCGGCGGAGACCAATAACATCATGGTGGCGGTTAAGATCGGCGCCATTTTGACCTTTCTGGTAGTCGGTGGAATGCTGGTTAAGCCCGCGAACTGGACGCCCTTCGCGCCTTCCGGCTTCGCCGGAATCGTTACCGGAGGAGCCATCGTCTTCTTCACCTACATCGGATTCGATTCGGTGTCCACTGCCGCAGAGGAATCGCGTAATCCACAAAAAGATTTGCCCTTCGGCATCATTATGTCGCTGGTGGTCTGCACGCTGCTCTATGTCGGCGTTGCCGTCGTCCTGCTCGGCATGATGAAGTACACCACCTTTGTGTCGGGTGAAGCCGCCGAAGCTCCCGTGGCCTACGCGATGAAGTATCTGGGTGTGCACCCGCTGTTCCGCTCGGTCATCGTGATCGGAGCGCTGACGGGCATGATCTCTTCTTTGCTGGTGTTTCAGTACGGGCAGGCTCGCATCTGGTACGCCATGTCCCGCGACGGCTTGTTGCCGAAGCTGTTCTCTGCGGTACACCCGAAATATAAGACGCCATACTGGTCGACCTGGATCGCCTGCTTTGCCGTAGGAATTCCGGCAGGGCTGGTCGACATTGGAGATGCCGCCGACCTCGCCAACATTGGGACTTTGTTTGCCTTTGTTCTGGTTTCGCTGGGAGTGATCATCCTGCGCCGCAGGCAGCCTGATCGCAAGCGCGCCTTCCGAGTCCCGTTTGTTCCGTGGTTCCCGCTGATCTCGATCATCCTCTGCGGCGGATTGATGACCGGGCTCACCGTGATCACATGGCTGCGCTTCGTGATCTGGCTTGGCCTGGGGTTGTTGATCTACATCTTTTACAGCAGGCATCGGAGCGAGTTCGCGAAGAAGTAGTGGATTTTCCTGGCCTCGCAAATATCTAAGCAAGACTCTACAATTAAGAGGTGATGTCCTCCGCACTCGATCGGCCGCCGAATAGTTTCCTGCGATTCCTGCCCAAGGCTGAGTTGCATCTGCACCTTGAGGGTGCGATCGAGCCGCCTACGCTGGTTGAACTCCGGCAGCGACGTGGTGAACGCACCACACGGGGCGAAGTCGATGCACTCTACAGGTATGAGGACTTTCCCGGCTTCCTGCTTGCGTTCAAGAACATCACCGAGCACCTGCGAACTGCGGACGACTACGAGCTCATCACCTACCGCCTGATGCAGCGCCTGAAAGAAGAAAACGTGCTGCACGCCGAGGTCTATGTCTCGGTCGGAGTCTGCCTGTGGCGAAAACAGGATTTCGCCGGCATCTTCGAAGGTCTGGATCGCGGCCGCGCCCGCGGGGCGCGCGACTTTGGCGTCTCGCTGCTGTGGATCTTCGACGCTGTTCGGCAGTTCGGCCCTGAGGCGGCGCAAAAGGTATTTGAGCTTGCGGTGCGCTATCACGATCGCGAGGTGGCCGGCATTGGCATTGGGGGCGACGAGCAGAAAGCTCCGCCTGAGCTTTTCCGCGACGCCTACGCCTGGTCGGCCGACCATGGCTTGCGCCTTACCGCGCACGCCGGCGAGACCGGGCCGCCGGAATCCGTCTGGGGAGCGCTCAACCTGCGCGTCGAGCGCATCGGCCACGGGCTTACAGCCTTCCATGATCCCGATCTCGTGGAAGAACTTGCCCATCGCCAGATTCCCGTGGAAATCTGCCTCACCAGCAATCTGCGTACCGGCCTCTGCCCGAACATGGCGGATCATCCGGCAAAAAACTACTTCGATCACGGCGTGATGATCACGCTCAACAGCGATGACCCGGCCATGTTCGGCACAACGCTGGCGCGCGAATACCAGATCGCGCAGCAAACTTTCGGATTTACCGACGAGCACTTGCGAGAACTAGCCCGCAATTCGTTTGAAGCGTCATTCCTGCCGGCGGAAAAGAAGCTGGAGTTTCTGAACCTGTTCGACGCCGCTGCCGCGAGGTAATCATGGCGGTCAGGACAATCCTGCAACTCGGCGATCCGCACCTGCGAGGAGTGGCGCTCCGAGTTGAGGATCCTTCTGGTGCCGAAGTGGTTGAGCTCATCAAAGACCTCGCCGACACGCTTGCGTACTGGCGCGCCACCACGGGATACGGCCGGGGCATTGCCGCACCGCAACTCGGCGTGCTGCAACGCATCATCTTCCTGCAACTGCCCGGAGAGAAGCCCTGGCCGCTCATCAACCCGGAAATCGTTGAGCGCAGCGAGGAGAAGATCGTCGTCTGGGACGCATGTCTCAGCTTCCTCACGATCTTTATGCAGGTGGAACGGAATCGCGAAATCACGGTGCGTTATCAGGATATAAAGAGTGAAAATCACGAATTTCGTGCCGGAGACACCCGCAATCTCTCTGAACTCCTGCAGCACGAAATCGATCACCTCGATGGCATCCTCGCCGTCGACCGCATCACCGACATCAAAACCCTATGCACCCGAGAAGAATTCGAAAAGCGGTATCGCCAGAGCAGTCCATACGCCTCCGTTCCAGCTACAATCGAAAGTTGAATGATTCGCAGCTGAGAATAACTGGCAGCTGGCAGTTGAGAACCGAATGCCTCTCCATATCGGCATCGTCGCTTGCAGCGCGGAAGGCGCCGCACTGTGTTACCGCACTATCTGTGTCGAGGGTGCAAGCTTGCTTGGCCCCTACGGCCATCCGGAAGTCTCCATGCACGGCCAGAACTTCGCCGACTACGTGAAGTGCATCAATGCCAACGACTGGGCCGGTGTGGCCGAACTGATGCTTTCGTCCGCCGAAAAACTGGCCAAAGGCGGGGCGGACTTTCTAATTGCTCCGGTCAACACCGTGCATCAGGCCTTCGATCTGGTGGAGCACCGCTCGCCGCGGCCCTGGTTGCACATTGCGGTCGAGGTTGCGAACGAAGCGAAGCGTCAGGGCCACAAGCGCCTGGGAATTCTGGGAACCCGCGCACTGATGGAAGGTCCGGTCTATGGCCAGAAATTGAAAGCCGCGGGCATGGAGCATCGCATTCCTGGCCCGGAGCAGCGCGAGCGCATCCATCGCATCATCTTTGACGAACTGGTTAACGGCGTTTTCCTGCCGCGCACGCAAGCCTACCTCACCGAAGTGATCCGCGGCCTGAGAGATGAAGGCTGCGATGCGGTAGTCCTCGGCTGCACGGAGATTCCGTTGTTGATGACGCCGGAGCAATCGCCGTTGCCAATGCTGGATTCGACGCGCCTGCTGGCGAGAGCTGCTTTGCGCAAGGCTGTGGAGGGCTGAACGTTCTATGCGCATTCGGCGCCATTCGCCCCGGCAAATTCGCCGACCGCTGTCGCAAAGCCCGCACTTATCACGCATCCATGCTGTAATAAGAGATCGCTCAATCTATGCCATCTGTCATTACAACCCTGCGTCGCCGCGCCAAGGCATTCCACCGCAATCTGCGCGGAGCGGCCATGGCTGCGCGCGCGGTGGCCTCGACCGACCATCCGCTGCTGGCGCACATCATTCCGGTTCGCCGCTGCAACTTAGCCTGCACCTACTGCAACGAGTTCGATGATTTTTCGAAACCTGTGCCGACGGAAGAAATGTTTCGCCGCATCGACAAACTGGGAGCGCTGGGCACGGCTGTGGTCACGATTTCCGGGGGAGAGCCGCTGCTGCATCCGGAACTCGATGATGTGATCCGGCGCATTCGCGCGAACGGCATGATTGCCGGATTGATTACTAACGGATATTTTCTGGTGGCGGAACGCATTCAGCGGCTGAACCGCGCTGGACTGGAGTGGCTGCAGATCTCCATTGACAACGTCAATCCGGACGAAGTTTCGAAGAAAAGTCTCAAAGTTCTCGACAAGAAGCTACAATTGCTGGCCGAACACGCCGAGTTTCACGTGAACATCAACTCGGTGGTGGGTGGCGGCATTTCGAATCCGCAGGATGCGCTCACCATCGGCAAGCGCGCTGTGGCACTCGGTTTCAGTTCGACCATCGGCATCATTCACGATGGGAGTGGACAGGTGCAGCCTCTCAACGAAGAAGAGCGCGGTATCTACGACGAAATGAAGTCGTGGGAGAAGCGCAGCTTCACCCGCATCAACGCCTTCCAGGACAACATTGCGCAGGGTTTGCCCAACGAGTGGCGCTGCCGCGCCGGGGCGCGCTATCTCTACATTTGCGAGGACGGGCTAGTGCACTACTGCTCGCAGCAGCGCGGCTATCCTGGAGTGCCGCTTGCGACTTACACCCGCGACGACATGCGCCGCGAATATCTCACGGAAAAAGGCTGCGCGCCGCACTGCACGGTTTCCTGCGTGCATCAGGTGTCGATCTTCGACGGCTGGCGCGCGCCCCAGCATCTCGCGCAGACCGTGTCTTCACCAGACACGGCACGAGGCACGGAACTCATCCAGATCGGGCATTAGCCCTCTCCGCAAGAGAGCTATTTCTTCGGCTGCGCACTCGGCGGCACAATGTTGTTCAGCCGCAAATACTGGGCGGCGGCGGCGTAATGGTCGGCCCATCCGCCGGCTAGGATCAGGTCAGCCAGGGCTCGGGGGCCTTGGCGTCCAGGAAAGAGTTCAATGTTGTCGCCTAGCTTGGAGTCGTCCATCTTACCCAGCGCGTCGGCGCAAAAGTCGTACGAAGCCGTTGCTGCGGCGAGCAGCTTGTCTTTGGAATCGCTTTCTTTGGCTTCCTCGACCTTGGGTTCGGCGATGTTGGCTGCCTTCGCGCACAAGGCGTTGTTGAAGCCCACGATGTGAACGACCAGATGGGCAAAACTCGTCTGATCGGGTGTGGGCTTGTAGCTGAATTTATCGGCGGGCATGGCGGTAATGGCGCCGAGGGTATTGTTCCGCGAGCATGTCAGCAGCAGGCGCAGACCAGTTGTAACCGGATCCTTCACCGGTGCGGTGGCTTGTGGAGCCGCTGAGGACGGCGGGGCCATGGTTTGCGCTTGTAGAGAACCGAGACAGGCACATGCGAGGATTGTGACCAGAACGAGCTTCATTTCGAGTCTCCTTAACGTCTTGGACGCTTGATGAACGATTTCGTTATTTGTGGCCCGGCTATGAAACCAAAGCTGTCAGGCCGACAACGACCACCATGAAGGCAATGTACCATCCGAAAACGATGGCCAGCGCGGTCCCACGTTTCGCCTTGCTGACGCAAGTAAAGCCGATTGCCGTCAAGACCAGAGTCCAGATGGCAAAAATGTCGATCATCGATCCCATGGTGTAAAGCACCGGATTGTCGGCGGCGCTGAACAGAACGCCAAGATTAGTGGCTATCGGGTTCTGCACGTTAAAGGCGTCGGGGCTGATGCCGGCAAAAAGCGTCAGGGTGGCCAGCAGGTAGCGCACCACGCCGGGTAGACTGGCATACACCACGATGGCGAACGCCACCTTGAAGGGAACGTCCGCATTGGCGGCGAACTTGAACGTGGCCAGCAGCAAGCCAGCGACGATCAACAAGAGGACAAGATCGATCGCCGGAAAGGCATAGGTTCCTATCATCGTCTGCTTCTCGACCGACTGCAGGGTTTTCTCGCGGTCCTCAACTTTCATGTTCTGAATTCGATCCCACTGCTTGGGTCGAGTCTGCAGAACGTTCTCTCCGGCCCTCCCATACCCAACCTTCTGTCCAACTGCATAGGCAAAGAGCGTCGACACGGCGACCAGAAGTAGAAATGGCGCCCACCACGCGGCACTACGACTCAAGTCGGTGAAAGTCTTCGAGGGTGCAATGAACGTGTCGATAATGCGCGCGCCTTCCGAAAGTGAGCTGGGTTCGGGCGCAGGCGTGGGTTCAGGTACAGGTGGGAGCGGAGCAGCAGCCATGGTCTAGCCTCCTGCTGAATGCCAAGGAATTCTATCCGGGAGCAGGCTTGGAGACAAGCCAGGATCTCGGGCGCACGTTTAAGATGAACCCATGCAGAACGTGACGCCGGTCGCATTTGCCGCGCTGGCGCTGGAACTGGCTCCCGCGGTCTTGTTCGGCTTGGCCGCGGAGCGCGTGGCGCGCGCCGTGGGGCGCTGGCCAGTCACTGTGCGCCTGCTTTTTCCGACGTTGCTGGTTGCGCCTTATGTGATGGTTTCGATCTCCGGGCAGATGTTCCGGTGGGGATGGTTTGCGCTTTACGCTGTGCTGCCCGTAGTGATCGCGTGGTTGCTTCGACGCGCCGCGGCGGCCGACACCGGGCAGCGCGGCGACTGGCGAGACGCGCTGATTCTAATAGTGCTGGGGTTGGCTGTGGATCTGCGCTGGTTCGACCGCGCGTGGCCAAGCGGTCTGCGAGCCTTGAACGAATTGTTTCTGGTAGATGCGGGCCTGTACGGGTTTCTGGCGATCCGGCAACTGGGCGGGACCGGTTTCGACTTCCACCTGAAATGGAGCGACTGGAAAACGGGTCTGAGGGAGCTCGTTTTCTTTACACCCTTCGTTCTGGCGCTGGGACTGGTGTTGGGCTTCATCCATCCGCATCGTAACCTGCCGGGAATCGGCGGCGCGCTCCTGCGCTGGGTAGGGATATTCTTCTTTACTGCCGTGCCAGAAGAACTTTTCTTTCGCGCATGGGTGCAGAACCTGCTAGAGCGGCGCATGGGACGCCGGGCAGCACTGGTGATCGCGTCGGTCCTGTTTGGGTTGTCGCACTTCAATAAACGATCCGCTCATTTCAACTGGCGCTACGTCTTGCTGGCGACGGTCGCGGGGATTTTCTACGGACGCGCGTGGCGCGAACAACGGCGAGTGCCGGCTTCGACGATCACCCATGCCACCGTGGACTGGATGTGGGGGTTATGGTTCTAGAGGATGCGCCGGCGCCTCTCAAATGTGAAAGCTAGGTAGTCGCCACTGCTGTGGCGATTGTTATATCAGCCATCACGAGTCGATCTAACCTGAGCTTGCCTGGGCCATACCTCTGACTTTTGCCATCAGGGTCCCCACGAAGCGAGCCACTGATTCGAGTCTCTGTAGATCGTCGGGAGTGAAGTCTGGCCCCGCCGCGGCTGGGCGTGGGGCCTTGCGGGAGATCTGAATCACGCCAATTACTTCTCCGTTCTTGGCGAGAACGGGTGCAGACATGAGTTTCTGGATTACTTGATCGTCCAGCCCGGTATCACCCAGTTTGACCAGTTCAAAAACGCTGAAGTGCTTTACCTGGGTGAAGCCATTGTGGAGCTCCGCCTGCTTGGTCCGCGCGGTGCGGGCCGCTACCGCTGAACTGGAGAGCGGGATTGCGCCCGCTGCCCTCAACGCAGCGGGATACAGGAAGTTCAGCAGACTTCCGCTGAGCTCCAGCAGCGCAACCTCGGTTTCCGTTACGCGGAAGATCTGGGCCACGTTTGCGCAAATCGAATCGGGAGTGCTATCCGCCGAGTCCAGGCCCGCAAGCTGTTCGATTTCCCCCATCGTACCAAGCATGACTGAGGACGGGGTGAGCGGCAAGGTAACTAACGTGTCCCGGTCTACGGAACCGGCGTCCCGTGGTAACGCAGATATCCCAAACCAACACGGAGGTGGTGATGAAGCGCGTCAGGGATGCAGATGGCGACGGAGAGGCCGAGCAGTCCCTGGGCCAGGCCGAGCGCCCAGAGGTTGCGATACCGCCGGAACAGTGCGCACGAAACTATGCCCCACACCAGCGTGGCTCCCGTGAGAACAAGGTTGGGAAGGTGCGCTGCGGAGAAGAGGATACCGGCGAGCACCACGGCGGCGGATTCACTCGAGACGAGGCGCAGCAACCGGTCCATGAAATAGTCCTGCAAAAGAAACTGCTGATAAATGGTCCAGAGCACGTAGCCGGCGACGTGCGTGAAATCGGCTTGGTAGAGGGGATGTAGAGTGCCGATTCTCGCTGCGATGAACATGCTCAGGGCAGCGAGTGCCATTGCGGCGGGTAAGATCCAGAGCGACGGAATAAGGCCACGCCAACCCACACCCAGTTCATCGCGACTCGGGCGCCGCCACAGCACTGCCAGCGACGTCAGCACGAGAACCAAGGGCGAGAAGACGTGCTGCAGGCGCTCAGGTGTCCAGATGACGCCGACAATCACACCGTAGCCGAGAATCAGCTCGGCGAGATCTCGGACGCGGCTGGGACTGAGACTTGACATCAGGGAAGTATGGCATAGGACCCGGCGGTCTCCGCATGCACCTCCTAGACCTCCACTTCCGGAGTAGCTTCCAACAGGCTGCGGGTGTAGGGATGCTGCGGATGTTCGGTAATCTGCTCGGTCGGACCGACTTCGACGATCTTGCCGCGATACATCACCGCGATACGCGTCGAGAGATAACGCACGACCGGCATGGAGTGGGAGATGAAAAGATAGGTCAAACCCAAGTCGCGCTGCAGCTGCGCGAGCAGGTTGACGATCTGCGCGCCGACGCTGACATCGAGTGCGGAGACCGGTTCGTCGGCGACGATGAACCTGGGATGCAGAGCGAGGGCACGGGCGATGCCAATGCGCTGGCGCTGTCCTCCGCTGAATTCGTGGGGGAAGCGCTGCAGAATGGATTCGTCGAGGCCGACAGCGCCCATCAGTTCGACGACGCGGGATCGAATCCCAGCTTTCGAGCTTTTCTTTTCGTGGATGAGAAGCGGCTCGGCGATGATTTCTTCGACGCGGAAGCGGGGATCGAGCGAGGCGAAGGGATCCTGAAAGATGATCTGCATATCACGGCGGAGGCGTCGCATCTCGCCCAGGCTGGCGGCGAGCAGGTCGCGGTCTTCAAAGCGGATGCTGCCGGAAGTGGGCTCGATCAGGCGGAGGAGCAAACGTCCGAGCGTGCTCTTACCCGACCCTGATTCGCCGACCAGGCCGAGCGTCTCGCCAGCGTGGATGTCGAGCGAGACGTCGTCGACGGCGCGGACTTCGCCGTGACCTTTCCTCCCAAACGCAGATTCGCCTTGCGGATAAATCTTGATTAGATTTCGGATTTCGACGAGCGGCATGGTAAATTCTCAATCCTAGAATTAGAGAACGACCTATTGGGCTGCGATCATAGGCACCGCGGCCAGCGCAACCAGTAACCCAACCAACCTCCAACGAGTGAAGTGTTCTTTCAAAAACAGGCGGGCCAGCAGCACGGTTACGGCCGGATAAAGCGACGAGATAACGACAGCTTCGTCGAGGCGCCCGGTCTGGCTAGCGTGAACAAAGAGCATGGTGCCTAGGGAGTCGATGCAGCCCGTGAGCACTCCCCAGCGAACGCCAGCCGGAGTGATGTCGGTAAAGTTCCTCAGCAGCAGGACGATCAGACCCGTGATGATCAAGCCTCCAGCCCTCGTGAGAGACGCAATCCAAAAAGCGGAAGCGTCGCCGGCCTGGCGAACGCACAGATAGAAACTGGCGAAGCCGATGCCCGCGAGGACGGCAAGGCCGATGCCCTCAGGAGGGCCGCCATCCTCGGTCCGGGTGATGAGCCAGAGTCCAATCGCGGCGAAGAAGAAGCCGAGTAGGGGAATCTTGCCGGGCAGGCCTTCGTGGTACATGGAGAAAACCGCTGGGATCGCGGCTCCCAGCACGGCGGCGACTGGTGCGGTCAGTCCCATTCTTCCTGAGGAAAGTGCGCGATAGAAGATGGCCAAGGCAGCGCCTCCGGAGAGGCCGCCGGCCAACACCCAAGCTGCGCTGCGCGCGGAGGGGATCGGCGCATGAGTGGCCGAGGTTAGCGTGCCTACCACAAGCAGGCCGCCTATGTTTACAACTACGGTGAACAGGAAGGCATTGGCGCGGCGGGTCGCGTAGCCTCCAAGAAAGTCGCTGGTGCCCCAGGCTAGGACTGCGGCCATGCCGTAGGCGGCGGTGGTGAATTGGGGCGTGGCGGACATGTCCGACGAGGGTAACATGCTGTGGGTTGGGGGTGGAGCGGCGGGATGGTGTACCAATGTTCCGGCTGAATGTTCCAGTTGGAATTCCGGGCTCAGCGGCCGGGAACGCCATCGGTATGATGATTGCGAGGCCGCGATCATCGTCTCCCTCGAAAAGAACCGGCACATTTATCGAAGGATCCGCACATCTGACGGGGATGTTGGCGTAATTACAAGTTGCCCGTTCCCTCGGTGAATCCCAGATTTGAACGCCACAACAAGGCTTGTCTGAATCGCCGTAGCAGGCATTGTTTCCGATGGCCCAGTGACGGTCCATCTGTCCACCATACGTACGAAGCTGTTAACTCCATCCACTTCGCGCAGGGCCTTCTCGCAGAGAAATGCTGCGGCTAAATATGGGCCGCCTTCGATTGGCATAGCGCCCACATCATACAGACCCACCTTGCGCAACCTGCTTGGGTAGCCCTCGGCAGCCCCTTCGGCCAAGGTTACAATCTGCTATCTGCGGGGCGTTTGGGATGGTAAACTTCAAAGAGCTTTCCGACCGCGAGCCCAGGATCTAAGAGAACAACGTTTTAACAGGCACCGCTCTCAGAAAAACGTTCTAAGAGACTACCTTTGATTGAGCTGGCACCTTCGATACTTTCGGCAGACTTTGCGCGTCTGGGCGAGCAGGTGCGCGCGGCGGGGGCGGGTGGCGCGAGTGTCATCCATGTGGATATTATGGATGGACATTTCGTCCCTAACCTCACCATGGGGCCGCCAGTGGTGAAGTCGCTGCGGCGGGTGACCGATCTGCCTCTGGACTGCCATCTCATGATCGAGAATCCCGACGAATTCATTCCGGCCTTTGCTGAGGCTGGGGCGGATTGGATTTCGGTGCACCAGGAAGCCTGCCGGCACTTGAACCGTACGCTGCATCTGATCAAGAGCCACGACTGCATGGCGGGGGTGGTGATCAATCCGGCTACCCCGGTCGACACACTGACTGAAGTGCTCGATATCGTGGAGTATGTGCTGGTGATGTCAGTGAATCCGGGCTTTGGTGGGCAGAAGTTCATTCCGGCTACGCTGCACAAAATGCGGCAATTAGCTGAGATTCGCAGCCAGCGCCGGCTGACATATCGCATCGAAGTGGATGGCGGTGTGGGGCACGATACGGTAGGCGACGTGGTGCGCGCGGGCGGAGAAATTCTGGTTGCGGGCAACGCCGTGTTCGGTAGTGGTGATCCAAAGAAGAATGCTGAAGAGCTGCTGAAGGCAGCAACGGAAGCGGCACTGTTGAAAGTCTAGCGCGGCAGCAAGAACGCCGAGCTTCGCTCGGGTTGACAGCCGACGGCGGCTGTCCTCACATAATCATTCTCGAGGTCTTATGTCACGTCGATTCTCATCGATTGCGGTTCTTGTCGTGTTACTGGCGCTCGTTATCGGCTGCACCAATAAGAAGTCGGTCAATCCGCTGGCCAATGTAGGGACGAAGCAGCCCGATAAGGTGCTGTTCGACAAAGCCATGGACGCGATGAAGCACAACCGCTTCGACGTGGCGCGCATGACGCTGCAGACCTTGATCATCACGTATCCGGACTCGGAGTACATCGCCCGGGCGAAGCTGGCCGTGGGTGATTCCTGGTACGCGGAGGGTGGAACGGCGTCTCTGGAGCAGGCGGAACAGGAGTACCGCGATTTCGAGACCTTCTTTCCGAACATGCCGGAAGCAGCCGAGGCGCAGTTGAAGATCGCCAACATCCAGTACCAGCAGATGGAGAAATCGGATCGCGATTACACGCACGCCAAGCGGGCGGAGGATGAGTACCGAAACCTCATCATGCAATACCCGGACAACCCAAAACTGGTCGCGGAAGGCAAGAAGCGGCTGCTCGAAGTGCAGGAAGTGCTGGCTGACCGGGAGTTTGGTATTGGAAAGTTCTATTACTATCGATTGTCGTATCCTGCATCGATTGCGCGGCTGAAGTCCCTGGTGGAGAAATATCCGCTGTACAGCCGGGCCGACGAGGCGCTGTTTCTGCTAGGTCAGAACTATGAAGGGCAGATCGCGCAGGTGCGCTCCAGGCCGGATTGCAAGGGCTTTAACACTCCGCCGGGTTGCGTTGGGGAAGCCGTCAAAGGCAGCATGATTGGAGCGCTGACCAAGGAGGCATCCGGGGCGTACTCACAGATTATTACGCGGTATCCAGTGATGGTCCGTGAAGATGACGCGAAGAAGCGGCTGGCTGCATTGCATCAGCCGATTCCCCGTCCGACCAAGGCCGCAGTAGCACAGAACAAAGCTGAGGAAGAAGGCCGGCAGGACGCCGGTACACTGGATCGGGCAATGGGCTTATTGAAAAAGGGGCCCGACGTGGCGCAGGCAGCGAAAGTGGGAGAGCCGAC
>Ga0210396_10005553_pt1 | contig 12182 bp, 7 predicted proteins | sample IncBWH17OmetaG_FD_155466 | JGI IMG/M metagenome (GOLD analysis project Ga0210396, IMG submission 155466) | Forest soil microbial communities from Barre Woods Harvard Forest LTER site, Petersham, Massachusetts, United States - Inc-BW-H-17-O ...
GTTTGTTATAGTAGGGATAGAAGGCTCCCGGAACGGCATCGTTATTTTTATACCATTGCCATTGTACATATTTGTCACTGCTATTGTCGAAAAAGATAACGTCCGCCCAATGCTGTCTTATAAAGGACTGCGACAAATAGACAGTTGTGTCGGTAACCGCCGGCGCCGCGAAATAATTGCTGTCCCCCGGTTGGGTGGCAGTGATCACAGCCGTTGCCGGCTGTAACAGGGTCAATAGATCTCCGGCAATCGTGGCCACTCCGGAATCAGCCGTACTATAACTGACGGGCAACCCACTGGTTGACGTTGCATTGAGCTGGAATTGGGTGGCGTTGCTGTCGCAACCTAAGGAAAGCGTTTGCACCCAGCTAATCACCTGCGGAGCCTTTGTGATCGTCAGGTCATTCCCGGTAAAGTCGATGACGTAGTTGCTGTCTGCGCTAAGCGTGCCCTGGGTGATGGGGTAAACGCCCACCTTCTCACCCGGGATCCTGCCAGGGCTGCCGGTGATCGTACTGCTGCTGTCGCCATTGACAAAACCGCTGACCGTGTATTTCCAAATCGGGTCTGGGGTGCCATATGCCTTGGTTTCCGGGTTGGCCGTCACCGTAACCGGGGCCTTTGCTATGACCATAGTGCCCGTATCATACCAGATCGCATAATTAGAATCGACCGCTCCGCCCGCTGTGATCCGGTATGCTCCTCCCGCCGGGGATGAAGATGTTGCGGTGGTACTAAGCGCAGGCGCCTGACTTGGCTGAAGTGTACTATCCCCATTGACAAAACCCTGGTAACGGGCAGACAGCGCCGGCACCTCACCCCCATAGGTCATGGTGTCGTTCACCGGTATGATCGTCAATGGGGCGGGATTCACGGTGAGCGTGCCCGGGAGGCCATAGGTAATGGTATAATTCGTACTCGCTGCATCGCTCACCGTAATGTCATACTTGCCTACGGGTGAAGCGGGCGTTGCGGTTGTCCTAATAGCAGGGGCCGTCGTCAGGCTGGAAGAGTCGTCTCCATTGACAAAACCGCTGTATCTCAGCGAAAGAGAAGGCATCGCCGCTCCATAGACCTTGCTGGTATCTGAAGCCGTGATGTTGAGCGGCGCCTGGTTGATGTTCATCTGGAACCATTGTCCGCCTCCGGTGTAAGGGGAACCAGGCCCCGACGTTTCGTCGGAGACAAATACCTGGAATTTGATCGTACCCGATCCTGTAGGTGTACCCGATATCCAGCCGTTGCTGGATATGCCCATGCCCCAGGGCATAGATGGAATCGAAAAGGTATACGCCGGAGTTCCGCCGCTCGCGCCAAATGCACCAAGAACTGCGGAATCATAAGGATACCCATAGGTCCCGGGTGGCAAAAGGTAAGGGTGCAAAGCCGAGCCGCTGCCCGACCCCACGCCGCTGGGGAGGTTAAGATGGATCATCGGTTGGACGACTGTCACGGTGACATCGATATACGCAGAGTCGTTGGTCTGGTCATAGACCGTCACCTTAAAACGGAACGTTCCAACTTTAGTCGGAGTGCCCTCTAGGGCAATGGTGTAGTCATCCGCCTGGATGCCGCCCATACCAGGGGGTACGGAGTCGATACTAAAAGTGAAAATGGGGGTCGCAACTGCTTGCGCACCTACCTTGACAATTGGAATATAAGAAGAGTCACCCGCCCGCAGAATGGGCGTAAATTGATTAGCAAGGCTAATCGGAACAATAGTCCCCCACTGGGCAAGCATAACGGTCTCGAAAATTAACAAAAAGCTACCGGCCAAAAACACCCGAAGAAATATACCAGCGTAAAATTTTTTCATCATAAGCGACCAATTTTGGCATTCCAGGCCATCCTACAAAAATATCTGCCGGCTGTTAAAAGATGCCTCGAACTGATTCTAGCAGAATTTAGAAATTCTTCTAACCCCGCGTCGCCCATAGAAAAAACTCTAACCATCGCAACAGATGCCCCTGCTATCTTGCGCAGCATTATTCCATCAAATAAAGTCGATAAGATGATCAAACTTTTACGATTGTTACTACTAGTGGCTATTTGCTTCCGTCCTTTGTTCTCCTACTCCCAGAAAAGCACAGACAGTGTCTCATCGCTCAACAGGCAGCTCGATCTGCAGACCAGGTACTATGTCCAAAAGTTGATAATAATAGAAATGAAATTTAAAAAGACGCTTGCCGGGGTTGACTCCAATGCGGCAAAAGGCCTTTTCCTGGACGCTCCTGAAGGCAGATACCTCTGTTTGGCCGGCAAGGTGACATCGCTTAAGCAATTCCGGGGGAAGATCGACGTGGGTGAGGAACTTTGTAAATCCATCAATACGCGCTTAGAGCAGATCGGGCATGTTCTCGACCTGCAGCCCTTTGTCCCCAAGCATCTCAGACGGCTTTATTCCAGATATAGCCAACTGTTCTGCTACTATTCCGGCCTGGTACAATTCTGCAAGGATATGCCGGAAGACAATGGGTATTGAATCCCACTTTCCGCCTCGAAATTTTTCTACCCTCGTACGAAATCCATTTATCGCATCCAGGGAAGATATTTTCTTTCTTTGCTTTTTAGCTAAGTATCAACCAATATCTCCAAATGAAAAACAATAGCACCGATACCCTTGCATACTGCCGCAAAATGTTGCGGTGGGTAGAAAAGCATAAAGATCAAATCTCCCATCTTGAAATGATGGATTTCCTTTCCCTCCTCGGACGTCTTCTCGCTACTGCCGAATAACCCATTGTCGTTTTTGCCTTGGCACGGAGATCGGAAATCGAATACCCCGGGGGAACTCGGTGCAGAGAGATAGGCACTCCTGGGCCGGTTTTATACCCACACATATCCGCCTGCTTGCCGAGATCCGGTCACACTATCGGGGTATCAGCAGACTATGGCCGGCCTTTTGCATCGTTACATTACAACTTTTGCACACAGGGGTACACGCTGACGCTATTGTCCGCTGTATTCGTTGATGCAATAGAATTTGCATTTGATACAACCGATAAAATAAAGGTTTTTTTCGCTGGAAGCGAGTAGATATTAATTGAAGGAGCGATAGATTTCCGTTTAGTGTTTAACGATCCGGATAGGTGTTCCATTGGCCAATTGTAGCACATAAACACCGCTCGCAGGGAAATTCAGGTCGATATACTGATCCTGTCCCGTGATCAGCGCCTCTTTGATCAATCTTCCCGTCAGGTCGACTACCTTAACAGATGTACCCAGTAAAACGCTATTGGGTAATCGTAGGTTTACCCCACCCTTACAGGGATTGGGATAGACCACCGGCGCTGTTTCATTCTTTCCGGACGTTAGCACTATGATGCGCGAATAAGTAGATGGGTCCGTCAAATACTCCGCTTCCAACCGGTAGTAGACCGAACCGGCCGCCACCGGCGATTGATCATCATTGAACGAATAAGCATTACTGCCGCTTCCCACCGCGGCGACGATCCCGATCTCCGAAAAGTTGATCCCATCCACACTTCGCTGCACAATAAAACGCGTCAAACCGGATTCATCCTGCGTTTGCCAGTTCAAGATGTTCGTGCCGGCCGCCGATGTCCCTTGCAGTTCGATTGCTTTCTCGGGGAGCGGAATAAGCAGCGTAAACTTCCAGAGATCGTTGTGGTCAGAACTCGCAGCGGCGCCGCCGCCCATGACCCAAATTTGCCCCGATGCATCCATTGCTCCAGCGGAAAATTGCCTGCCGGAAGGTTTATTTGTCGCGGCCATCGTTCCAAGCGTTCCATAGACAGCTCCCTGGTTAGCGCTATTGTCCCCGCTCACCCATGTCCATTGGTTAGCTGTGGGATTGTATGCCCATAGATCGTTAAGGAGACCAAGCGTCCCAATGCCATCTAAACCATACCCCCCGAAAAGCCAGATATTTCCATGACCATCGGGCATGCCAGTGAGCGCGAACCGTGAACCCGGCTTATTTGTCGAGGATGCCACACCCATGGTCCCATATTGACCGCTATTATCACTGGTATTATCCCCGCCAACCCATGTCCACGAACCGGAACTATATTTCCACAGATCATTAAAGAGTTGACCGCCGCTACTAGTGGCCCCGCCGAAGATCCAGAAATTGCCTGAAGCATCTGCAAATCCGGTTTGCCCATACCTTCCACCCGGCGTATTGCCCGCGGCTGCAACCCCCTTGGTCCCATACACCGCCGCACCGCCAAACGTAGTGGCGCCACCGACCCAGGTCCACTGTCCAAAGAAAATATTAAATTTCCAAAGATCATTCAGGTTCCCTTCGCCCCCCGAACCATCATATCCCCAACCGCCAAAAACCCAGATATTCCCGGAAGCGTCGGCCCAGCCACTTGCATATTCACGGGCTCCGGGCTTATTACCGGCAGATCCTGTCCCTTTGGTCCCATACACGCCAGTGCTGCCGGCCGTCGTATCCCCACCTGCCCATAACCATTCCCCGGACGCCTTGGAAAATACCCAGAGATCATTCAGAAGTTGCAGGTTTCCCTTTCCATCAAATCCATATCCCCCGAAGACCCAAAAATTACCGGAGCCATCGATCCAACTTGCCTGCCCCAACCGGGCACCGGGCGTAGTCGTACCGCTGCCGGATAACCTGGCGCCGCCATAGTTCCCCTTGTTATTTATCGTATTACTCCCTTTCACCCACGTCCATTCCTTCGTAGAGGCAGTATATTCCCAGAGATCGTTATAGGCGCTGGCATTATGATCCTCGCCACCAAACATCCAGAAATTCCCGGATGCATCCACCCAGGCACTATGGCTGTCCCGGTTGCCGGGTTTGTTGGTCGCACTCGCTGTACCCTTGGTTCCATAGACGCCAGAGCTATTGGTGGTGTTGTCGCCGCTGATCCAGGTCCAGTCGCCGCCGCTTTGCGCGTTGCAAAGCAACGTGGTAAGCATACCTGTTAGTAAGAATATTGGAGTTAAGGGTATGGTTTTCATTTCTACAAAACAACACCCTATTATTCGGCGATAGACTAGAATAGTCTCTATGTTAGTATAGAGCTATTTCTATGCTTCACTCCTTTAGAAATCTAAGCGTCGACCCATTAGCAAGCCGCAGCAGGTAAATGCCGCGGGCCAGCCCACTCAGATCGATCGTCTGCTGCTGCCCGGCAACGATGACTTCCCGGATGAGATGACCGTCGATGTCCAGCACGCTCAACGGCGTGTTCACCAGGCTGTTGTCCTTGAGCTGCAGGGTGACCATGTCCCGCGCCGGGTTGGGATAAAGGCTCAGACCGGCGGCCGCGGCGACATGCAGGATGATCGTTTGTGAGTAGCTCCCGCTCCCATCTTTATCGACCATGCTTAGCCGGTAGAAGAAAACGCTGCTTGCCGGGAGCCGGAGATCAGTGAAAGAATAGCTGTTGTTACCGCTGCCTACCGCGGCGACGGTCGATATAGAATCGAACCTGATCCCATCGATACTTCTTTGGACAACAAAATGGCCGGTATTGAGCTCGTCGATCGTCTGCCAGCTGAGCAGATTCTCATCCCCGTCGGCAACGCCGGAAAGCAGGACTTCCTGTATCGGGAGAGCAACAGGACTAACAATAGGATTGGCGGGAGTGTACATCCATAGGTCACCGCGATCCATGCCCTTGGCGTCCATTCCCCCCATCAGCCAAAAATTGCCGAATGGATCGGGCCAAATCGCCGTGGACATCCTTGCGCCGGGCGTAGCTTCGGCAAAGGGCATTCCCTTGGTCCCAAAGACTGGATCGACTGACGCCGTCTTTGCACCGCTCATCCAGGTCCAATGATTAACAGCCGGACTGTACTCCCACAGATCTCCCAGCACGCCAAACTGGCCGTATCCATCGACACCCTGCCCACCGTAGAGCCAGAAATTTCCGCCATTATCTATAAGGACACTTTGCATCTCTCTCGCCCCCGGGTTATTCTTCACATTAGAAATCCCCTGGACACCATAGACGCCAGTGTAAAGCGGGCCAAAGGTCCTGGTCTGGTCACCCTTGACCCAGGTCCATTCTCCGGAAGAAGGTGAGAATTTCCAGAGATCATCGAAATAGCCGATCCCGGTGGCAAACCCGCCGAAAAGCCAGAGGTTACCGCCGGCATCCATCCAGATGCTGGAATACTCCCTGCCGCCGGGGCTGTTGGTAGATGCCGCCTTACCCGGAGAGCCATAGTTGAGCGGTGTGTACGCCGTATCGCTGCCGCCGACCCAGGTCCATTTTTTTGTAACAGGATCATAAGTCCAGATATCGCTAAGATCTCCGGTCTTTCCATTGGAGTCAATTCCGTTGCCGCCAAAGACATAAATAGCCTGTTGCGAGGCGTTCATCCAGGCACTCTGGCTTGTCCGGGCTCCCGGTTGATTGCCCGGCCCGATCAGGCCCGGGATTATCAATGGCCCGATCCTGCCAGGCGAATTAATTATTTGGTCTCCGCTCTCCAGGGTCCATGTGTTGCTATCGGGTCTAAACATCCAGAGGTCATTCAGCAGTCCACGATTGTCTTGGGCATCATAACCAGCGCCGCCAAAGACGTAGAAATTGCCGGTAGTTGGATCGGCAAAACCGCTGTGTCCATCCCTGGCGCCGGGTATAGCGTCAGGGCCGGAAAAAACTGCGGAATTGGTACCCTCGTAGCCGTTTTCCCAGGTCCAGGTTCCCGGATGAACACCTGCGGTAAGAGCGAGATCGTATACCCAGATGTCGGACCAGTCGTGGCCCAAATTGTCCGTGCCACCCATCAGCCAGAAATTTCCAAGGCTGTCGATCCAGGCACCCGGCGAGGCCCTGGCGGCCGGATTAGGTATAGGAAAATTGAAAACCGAAGAGGATTTCCCAAATTCTCCAGCCATCCAAACCCATTCGTTGGTTGAGGGGTTATATTTCCAAAGGTCGTTGAGGAGACCAAAATTGCCTTTTTCATCGTAACCCCGGCCCCCGAACATCCAGACGACACCGTCTCCATCCTGCGCAATGGTCTGTCCAACCCTTGCACCCGCTGTGTCATGGAAACCCGACTGCCCCTGTACGTTATAGATACCCCAGGTATTGATATTGTAGCTCCCGGTGATCCAGGCCCACAAACCGGTGTTCGTATTGAACCGCCAGACATCATTCAGGTAACCGGCCCGCACATCCACCTCCTTTCCATATCCGCCAAAGATCCAGAAATACCCTTGCCGGTCGATCCAGCCGCTATGTCCTTCCCTCCCACCCGGTGTATTCCAAATGAGTTCATAGCCTTGTGCCCCGAAATCCGCTAACGGATTTGCCGATTGGGACCCCGCCATCCAGGTCCACTCCTTATCGCGTGGAGAGTACTTCCAGACATCATTGAGAAGACCACTGCCGGCTGAGGCATAACCATATCCGCCAAAGAACCAGAAATTTCCCAGCAGGTCCACTCCACCGGAAAACATATATCGCGCCCCAGGTTTGTTGGCTGCGTCCTCCTTCCCCACTGTCCCATAGACGCCGTTTGTATTCAGACTACTGTCGCCGCTAACCCAGGTCCACATGCCGGTATGCGGGTCATAGCTCCACAGGTCGTTCAGGAGAGCACCGTACGTGGGCTCTTCGCTACCTTGCCACACTCCATAAAAATACCCTCCAAAGAGCCAGAACACGCCGTAGTGATCGACAAAACTACAAGCCCCGGATCTCGCCGGCGGTTCGTTGCCGGCTGCTGCTACTCCTTTTGTGCCATAGACGCCATAGTGCCCGGACATCTTCTCGCCGCTGACCCAGGTCCAGGTTTTCCCGGCTGCATTGTACATCCAGAGATCGTTGTGCGACAATCCAGTGCTATCCTCGCCGCCAAACAGCCAGAGATTTCCGCTGGCATCCACCCAACTGGCATAACTATCCCTGCCGCCCGGCTGGTTTGTGGAATCCGGCACTCCCTGAATACCAAAATTAGGTGCTTGATTCACACCGATGGTGTCCTCGTACGCATTCCACCCTTTGACTAAATTGTTTTGGGCACCGGCCCTGGCGGTCATGCTTATTCCCATGAGAAGGAGCCCAATCCGAAGAAAATTCCGCTTCAACTTCATTTATTTTATTGGTGTTTTTAGAGATCGATCGAAATCGGATATTGGCGGCCTCGGATATTGGGTGGTGCAAAACAACAATTTCATCCGAGGGAAGTAGATAGAACAAATTGTATTCATACAGAGAATAAGTTCTATCGTCCGCAGGTGGATCAAACGCCGCCTGCATGTCTGCCATCGAATAGAACATTGCCTATTGACTATCGTCCGCGCTTTGATTTTCTTTGAACTGGAATATCCCTTGAATATCCGTTAATTCAATACCTTTTTATGAAAGCAAACCCCATCCACTATCCCGCGAAAAGATCGGCACGTATATTAGTATGCTCTTTGTTTCTTGCCTTGATTTTTTCAAGGTGTTCAGCGCAGGTGTGCGCTGATCCGGCGCATGTAATTTATGGTCTCACGAGTACCGGCAAGATCCGACCCATTCATGTCGGCACAGGATTGGCCGACTCAGCTATTAATATACCGTTGGCTTCACCTTATCGGAATTCCCCTCCCCTCTCCAATGGAATAGGCTATGATCCGGTAAATGGGAATTTGTATTATTTCGCCAGTCCGCAACAGTTTGTATCCTTCGATCCTTCCACCAACACGACGACGATCCTGGCACCGATACCCGATTCCATCGCTCCGAATGTGCTAAGTGCCTGCGTCAACATCACCGGCACCGGCTATTATTGCCTCGACTCGGGCTATGGCCTGTTATACTATGACATTGCCACAAATACCTGGACGTTAATAAGCCTGGCGGATGTGGACCAGTATGGTAACAATATAACAACCACTTTTAAGCGGATGAAGGGCGGAGATATGGCCTTTGACGCGGCAGGTAATCTATGGATGGTCATTGCCTCGGACTCGGCTTATGCCCTCTACTTTGCCGCCGGCCCGATGCCGACGACTCGCCTGCCCAACTTCCAGGTCATGCAGATTATCCCTCCGACAACCCTTTACGATGACGGCGCTTCCATCGATGGGATCGCCTTCGATCCATCCGGCAATATCTATCTTTCCAGCAATTCGGATCTCTATGAATTACAGAATGGTACCACCACTATGACACATATAGGCTCCTTCCACCTGGATACCACGTCGGAAGCGATGGAGGATCTGACGTCGTGTAATTTCCCGGGTACCACGATCCTGCCGGCCACATACACGGCCTTTACGGCTGCTTTACGCCCGGATAGAACTGTGCTGCTCGACTGGCAATACGCGCAACCGGTCAGCGGCGGCTTTTCCATCGACCATAGCCCGGACGGACAGCATTGGTCGGATCTTGGGTACGAAACGGCTGCCGCCGCCGGCTCTTCCACAAGCTATTCCTGGCTGGACGCGCATCCTTATGACGGCAGGAATTATTACCGCATCCGGCTGCAAAGCCCGGACAATATGGGCGGCTATTCGCCCATACAGGTGATCGATATGGGAGAAACCACAGCAGTCACGGTTTCTCCAAACCCGGTGATCGATGTGCTGCATCTGCAATTTGACGGGAGCGGGGGCGGCGCGAAGGCAATACTCTATGATCCGTCGGGCAGGGCGATCCTGGAAACCGTCTTATCGGTTGGGTCGAATAGCATTCCTCTCACCGGCCTGGCGCCGGGCATCTATCTCGTGTCCGTGAAGTTCGGCGATGGACACTCGTATACGCAAAAGATCATCAAACGATCGAACTAATACGATGATCACAAACAAATAGATAATTTTTCAGCATGACAAAAGTATTAATCGTTACGACCAATGTGGGCAGGTATCAAAACCAGAGACTTCAAACCGGGCTTTGGCTGAGTGAACTCACTCATTTTTATCACAATGCCCGTCTGGCTGGTTTTGAGCTTGTCATTGCAAGCCCCATGGGCGGCAACACACCCATCGATCCGGTAAGTACCAGGTCCAGCTACGTGGACAAGCTGACAAGATCGTATTTGACCAACCGGTCGTTCATGAACGGGTTACAGGATACCCTAAGCATAAATCAAGTCTCCAGGCAGGATTTCGATTGCATTTATTTAACGGGAGGACACGGCACCATGTATGATTTCCCTGACAACCCAACCTTGCGCTATATCATAAGGGAATTATACGAAAACGATCGCATCGTTTCTGCTGTTTGCCATGGAGTCGGCGGATTAATGAATGTTACCTTATCCAATGGCGAATACCTCGTGAAAAACAAAACCCTCACTGGATTTAGCTGGATGGAAGAGATCCTGGCCCGAAGGACCAAAGAGGTGCCATTTAACCTTCAGAAAGAACTAAAAAAAAGAGCAGCAGCCTATACAAAGGCATTGTTGCCGCTAACGTCTAAGGTCTGCCAGGACAAGAACCTGGTCACCGGCCAGAATCCTTTTAGTTCAAAGGAACTTGCAGCTAAGGTGATCACAGCCTTAAAAATCAGAGCGTTGTTCCATTAGAATTTCGTCTCCCCTCTATAGAACTTTGCCTATCGACTATTGTCAGCGATTTGATTTCCTTTGAACTGGAATATCCGTTAATTCAATATCTCCTTATGAAAACGAATCCAATCCTCCGCCCTGCGGAAAGATCGATACGTATACTAGTATGCTTTTTGCTTCTTGTCTTCATTTTGCCAAGGTGTCCCGCACAGGTATGCGCTGACCCGGCGCATGTAATTTATGGTCTCACGAGTACCAGCAAGATCCGACCCATTCATGTCGGTACAGGATTGGCCGATTCCGCCCTTAATATACCGCTGGGCCCACCTAATCCGTCTCACCCTCCTCTCTCCAATGGAATAGGCTATGATCCGGTTAATGGGAATTTTTATTATTTCTCTACTCAGTACCAGTTTTTATCTTTCAATCCTTCCACCAATACTACGACGATCCTGGCGCCGATACCCTCTACCATTTACTCGGATGTGCTAAGCGCCTGCGTCAACCCCACCGGCACCGGCTATTATTGCCTCGACTCGGGCTATGGCCTGCTATACTATGATATTGCCACAAATACCTGGACGGTAATTAGCGCCATCGAAGTGGATCAGTATGGTAACAATATAACGACCACTTTTCAGACGATGTGGGGCGGAGATATGGCCTTTGACGCGGCGGGTGATCTATGGATGGTCATTGCCTCGCCCTCGGCTTATGCCCTGTACTTTGCCGCCGGCCCGATGTCTACGACCGCGGTGCCCCAATTTCAGGTCATGCAGATTATCCCGCCGACAACCCTTTACGAAGACGGCGGTTCAATTGATGGGATCGCCTTCGACCCATCCGGCAATATCTATCTTTCGACCAATTCGGATCTCTATGAATTACAAAATGGTACCACCACTATATCACATATAGGCTCCTTCCAACTGGATACCACGTCGGAAGTGATGGAGGATCTGACGTCGTGTAATTTCCCCGGTACCACAGTCCTGCCGGCAACATACACGGCCTTTAGGGCTTCTTTACGCCCGGATAGAACTGTGCTGCTCGACTGGCAATACGCGCAACCGGTCAGCGGCGGCTTTTCGATCGACCATAGCCCGGACGGACAGCATTGGTCGGGTCTCGGGTACGAAGCGGCCGCCGGCGGCGGCTCTTCCGCAAGCTATTCCTGGCTGGACACGCATCCTTATGATGGCAGGAATTATTACCGCATCCGGCTGCAAAGCCCGGAAAATATGGGCGGCTATTCTCCCATACAGGTGATCGATATGGGAGAAACCACAGCAGTCACGGTTTCTCCAAACCCGGTGATCGATGTGCTGCACCTGCAATTTAACAGGAGCGGGGACGGCGCGAAAGCAATACTCTATGATCCGTCGGGCAGGGTGGTCCTGGAAACCGTCTTATCGGTTGGACCGAATAGCATTCCTCTCACCGGCCTGGCGCCGGGCATCTATCTCGTGTCCGTGCAGTTCGGCGATGGGCACTCGTATACGCAAAAGATCCTCAAACGATCGAATTAATGCGATGATTACCTCCCTGATCAAATGACCGCCGGGCTTCCATTGCTAAAAGAACTTCTATTACGTACTAGAAGTTCTTCGAAATAGCATTCTATTGCCGATAGATATTTTTGCAGGATGCACTCGCACCGAGCGCTTTGCAATCTGTTGACGAAAAGATTCTTATGCATAAACTCTACCCTACTGCGCTTTTTCGCGGATTTA
>Ga0210396_10005556_pt1 | contig 12174 bp, 9 predicted proteins | sample IncBWH17OmetaG_FD_155466 | JGI IMG/M metagenome (GOLD analysis project Ga0210396, IMG submission 155466) | Forest soil microbial communities from Barre Woods Harvard Forest LTER site, Petersham, Massachusetts, United States - Inc-BW-H-17-O ...
GGAGGGCGCGTCGCGGGAAAGATCGCAGGCTACTATGATGCGTACTTCAAGCAACGCCTGATATTGCAGCCTCAAGCCGAATTGAATTTCTACAGTCAGGCAGATCGCGCACGCGGAATTGGAACTGGGCTATCCGACATTGATGGCGGGATGCGTCTCGGGTATCAGTTCTCGCGCAAGTTCGCTCCTTATATCGGCTATGTGTTCAGCGGCACATTTGGCCAGACCGCGACATTCAGCCGCCAGGCCGGGCAGCCAACCGGTGTAAATCAGTTGGTCTTCGGAATTTGGTTGTGGCATTGATTGCTCCGACTTCAACTACGATTCTGCAGCGAAGGATATTCCGATCGGGGGACACGATCCCTACTCCAACTGTAGGGTCCCGAGTGTAACGAAGAGGCCCTAGCCAACCCACCGGCAATTGTTCGATTTGAGTCCATGCGTGAGTCCAGCCAATCACTGCGCGCGTTGTCGTTGTCTATGATCGAACAGTACCGCCGGCTGTCGACTCAGTGAACCCAACGAAACAACGAAAGACTCCACCACACGTGATGCGGCGGACAAAGGTCGTGCGCTTCCTGACGCGGGTGTTCATCGCACAATTCATTCTGCGACGCGAATCAGGCTCGCACTTCGTCTGCCAATGACTCGATTATGCCCTGGGTAACTGCCGTCACGCGCCCCACAATCGTGGCCTCTGCTGGATAACGGACGTGTTGCCTCCGTCTCTTCGACTGCTGACTAGGAACAAGAATCAGCCGGCCGTCCAGCATTTCGCACCAAGTGCAAACGTAATGCTCGCGGAGCTCCACGAAGAAGATCGGCCGATCATGGTCCCCATGCCAACCGACGGAAGGGATTTTCTTTTGTCGGGGATCGATGGCCACGAACGCGCTTGGCCGGACAAACGGATACAAAGTGTCATCATCTTTTCCGATATATCCATATATCGGATCGGAGCCAGCCATTAACTGAAGTGTAAGCGGAATCTCATCCCAGGTCTCAATCATCTTGGGTACCAGGTTGGTCCGTTCGGCTTGCAGTTTCTCTCGCAGTTTTGCCGCCAACTGCATCCTTGCTTTGTAGGCCTCGGGGGCGGGCCCGATCACATAAGTGTGAGGTAGGGCGAGGGTTCTATGTTCTTTCAGGGCTTCGTTGGCGGGTACACCACAGAGAACCGCCATGCGATCGTAGTCGCGTCCATAGACAACGCTCAGGGTGTAAAGCCTGTGAAGACTGGGTGCGGTCTTGCCGCTTTCAATGTCGGCGAGGGACGTTCGGGCTATTTTGTAATCGGAACTCTGCCGCCGGTCGGCAATGCTCTCGCTCAAGGTTTCTACATCGCGCAGCGATAAGCCCCGGCGCTCGCGCTCAGCTCTGAGCCGCTTTCCCCACTCCGGGTTCCACGACGAGGCCCACATCTGACGGCCCACTCCCGAAGGAATCGTTAGATGTTACCCCAAACAAGAGATGGTTCAACAAGTTTCTGAATTGTTTCCGGAAAGCCGGACAAAATGGGCCATCATCTGGTCGTGGCTCCGGCCACCAACCGTTCGTGTTTTTATCGGTGCATGCCTCATATGTAGTTGTTTTACTTAGAAGAATCCGAAGAACTGGCCGAAGGTTGGGACAGCGCGAAGATAGTTGTGGCACTTGCGGCCCTTCCTTGCTTATACGAGTAAAGTCTGCGAGCAGTCATTCTTGAGCGCACCAGAAAGAGGGGGACGCCAAGCGCGACGTGCAAAGAGTCGCGCTCGGCGAGTAATCGGCGCGGGCCAGAAGTTCTCGCAGGAACGACCCCAGCGAGAGAGAGACCGTGCCGTCGCGTGCCAGAGATGGTTCCCCAAAAAGCGCCACTATTGCTGAGAGAGTCCAGGCCATCCTCGACAGCAAAGAACTCACTCTCTACGGGGTTTCGCAGCAATCGGCGGAGCGATATGGCCGCCCGACCCGGTTCTTCCTTCCACACAACCTCTATTACGATCTCCGCGCTGGATCGTTCAGACCCAGTATTCATCAGGTCGCGGCTTTGAGCCGAATGTCCGGCTATCGAGTGGCCGACTGGCTTCGAGTGTTTGGTTTCAACCTTGAGGACATCACACGGCTCCAGGTTCTGCTGCCATCGAAACGAACGATTCTTCTCGATGCATCGCTCACGGATCCCAACGAATGGGTTTCCTGCTTCGACAATCGCGACGATGGGGTTTCCATACCATCGATCGCACCACTCGGAAAGCTGCTGAAGGAAAGCTCGGGGCGGCGGATCAGCTCTTTCCAGTATTCTGGCGCTCGCCGTTTTCTCTACGCCAAGATCGGGAGCGAAGACGCTCTGGCCTTTCCTGAATTACTTCCGGGCAGCATCGTGCGAGTGAATCCAGACATCGTGGATAGTGCCTGTCGAGAAGATTCACTGATCTCTGACCGTATCTTTCTCCTTGAGCACAGCAAGGGCTTCTGTTGTTGTCGCATCCGTCTCCTCGGCAATGGTGTCATCATGCCATTCGATGCCGGGCTCCGCTTCGCGCAGGTCGAGTTGCGTTGCCCGCAGGAAGCAAGGCTCTGGGGCGCCGTCGATCTCGAGTTGCGGCCCCTGCTGCACTCGGAGGAGCCTCAAGCCCCAAAGGATTTGGCGCGGCACTGGAAACCTCAGCCCCTTCCCGCACACGAAAGCTTCGGGCAACTGCTGAGGACAACGCGTAGAAGAAGGAGACTTTCCGTTCGCGAAGCCGGCCGAATCAGCCACACAGTTGCTGAAATCTTGAAGGATGAGCGATACGCAACTTCGCCAAGCTCGCTTGGCGATTACGAACTGCGTAACATGCCCCCGCGAGACTTCCACAAGATCGTTAGCCTCTGCTCCATCTATGGCTTGCCGTTTGAATCGGTGATGAGACGAATCGGAGTTGATACAGTGAAAGCTGGCACAGAATCGATGCCAGACCGGTACTTGTCCCGCGCCGTGGCCGGCATGGCCGCCAAGAATGCCGCCGTTGTGATTATCCACACCGGATTTGTCAAGAAATTGCTGGAGGGGTGGCAGGTCATCCCGTTCTTTTTGCGCGATACTTTGACCTACTTCTCTGGTTCCGCACACGTCTCCCTGGATGATTTTTTCTGGGTCGGCGGTGACGACGATCCACTTCACCCATATCTGGCGAGGGGGTTGGTTGCCCTAGTCAATCGCCGGCGGAAGTCGCCTCTTCACTTTTTGTCGAAGCCCCTTTGGCAGCAACCGATCTATGTTGTTCTCAAGCGCGACGGGACCTACCTTGCTGCGTGTTGCGAAGTCGAAAATGGCGCGCTCGTTGTGCATCCCTACGGGCGAGATTTCCATCGAGATGAAACATACCGACTTCACCAGGACGCGGAAGTCGTCGGTCAAGTTGTTGCGATTGCCAGGCAGCTTCCGTAATGTAATTGGGGACCCTCAGTTCACCAACACCACATGGAATTCCTGATGGTTTTCCGGACACATCCGCAAACTAGCCAACCTCGAGAAATGGGTGTTTTCGCGGAAAATCCCTGCCAATTGATCGAAAAGTGCACAAGGCACTAATTTTCTAGACAAAGCAAATACGGGAACCCTAGGCTCGACGTGAGTGTGTTTGATCACGCCGACATTCGGGTAGCCACGCGTTGTCTTCTCTCTCACAGCAGCGAGTGTGTCATTGGCTTGGATTGCCGGCCGAATTCGACTGGCTGATTAAGCAGATTCGGCCAATGCTCCACTGGCATGTTGCCAGTTTTCTCTCGATCACTGCTGGGAGCCTTCTGGCTCTGGCTTCTCCACTCCTACTCAAATGGCTGATTGACTCGATCATTCCTTGGAAAAGCATGGGGCTGCTCGTGTTCGCCGTGGCCCTGATCTTCCTCGCTCATCTGGGCCGAATTGCACTCACCAGCTTGGGCAGCTATCTGATGCTTAGTGCATCACAAAAAATGGAGCTCACTTTGAGAGTCAGTCTGCTCGAACATCTGGATACTCTTTCTGCGGACTACTACGACGAAACACCCGTCGGAGCCGCCATGTATCCCTTCAAAGAACCGATCGAAGAGATCGCCTATTTCGGGTCAGACCTTCTCCCCGCCATTCTGCGGATGCTACTGACGACTGCATTTACCCTGGCGGCAATGTCAGCGTTAAGCTCAAGGCTCACCTTGGCAATCGTTCCGCTGGTCCCCGTTTTCCTTGCAACGCGGCAATACTTCCGAACCAGGCTCACAACCGATGCAGATGCCGCGCAGGAAGATCGGATCGCGTGGAGCAACTTCCTCGAAGAGCATCTGTCGTCGGTAGTTTCGATTCAACTTCTGGGCCAGCAAAAGCGACAGGAGCGTCGCGCCTTCCGACTGCTGGCACGTTCTCTGCGATCTCAGCAGCGCCTCTATCGCACGGCGACCTGGTTTACGGTCGCAAGTTCGATTGCGGTCGTGCTGGCGATGACCGCAGTGATCGGCTATGGTGGAAAAAACGTCGTCGCGGGCACCTTGAGTATCGGTACTCTGGTTGCCTTCTACGGCTTTGTGACGCAGCTATTTGATCCACTGAGCGGCGCCTCCGAGCTTTACGCCAGAGCGCAAAAGACGTTTGCGAGCATTCGACAACTGCAGGCCGCTCTCAGCTTGAAACCAACCGTCACTAATGCCCCGGCGGCACTCATGCTTTCCAAACAACATGCGGCGGATCTCGAATTTGCTGCGGTCGAGTTCGGCTATGCCAGAAACAAGAATCTGCTTCGCATCCCCTTTCTTCGGATATCGGCAGGAGAGCACATCGCGATCGCCGGAGAGAACGGAGCCGGAAAGAGCACGCTCGCGAAGTTAATGGCGAGGCTCTATGATCCCATCTCGGGCCGGGTTCTTCTCGGTGGCGAAGACATCCGCAACATTCATCTGAAAAGTCTGCGCCAAGCGGTCTGCTATGTTCCGCGCGATCCCGTATTGTTCGATGGCTCGATCTTATCCAACCTGCTTTTTGTCCGCCCGAGCGCATCCCAGAAGGTACTCGAGGAAGCGATGGAGATAGCGGGATTACCGGCGTTAGTGTCGTTACTCCCGAAGGGTTTACACGAGCGAATCGGACCCGATGGCTGCCAGCTCTCCGGTGGCGAACGCCAGCGACTCGCGCTCGCAAGAGCCATGCTGCAGAGACCACGAGTGTTAATTCTGGATGAAGCAACATCTTGTCTCGACGGCCCGGCTGAAGCCTTGATTCTGCGTAATCTTCTCAATTCACTCGCTACCTCAACGCTGATCGTGGTTTCTCACCGCCAAGCGACATTTTTGAGCTTCCGCCGATTTCTTATTCTGTCTGCCGGGCGAGTCATCGAGGACAAGTCGCGCGGTCCCTTCCTAGAAGTTGGCTTTGGACAGTCCTCGCAGCAACTACCACCGACCCGCGGATGCGAGAGCCGTGTGGACGCAAATGACGAAGCCCCTTTTCGATAATTGCGAACGGAACATACAGCGTTCTTAGATAAGCTAACGGCTACTCGATCAATTCCACCGGTTTTCCACAGACCGCGCGTAAACGAAGTCCCCTTTTTCAGGACGATTGCTAAATCTCAGATTCTCAGCCTCTTGCGCCAGAAATGCCTTTAAGCCGAAGCCGATTTAGAACGACTTAGGTTTAAAAAGCGATCACTCCGCTGGGTCCGGTATGTCAGGTCGCCCGGAAATTTCTTAACCGTGCCAATGAGATGCGCAAGACTAGGTTGCTTTTCTGGAAATGTTGAAATTCTTCTGGCGTTCGATTCTCCCTAGCTGTCAAAGTGCGTTAATACCTTGCCAACTACCAACTCAATGTAGTGGGGATTTTCGATGTACCGAATCGCAGAAGGCGTCCGCAGTACCCACGGCCAGGATGGAGCCATCGTGCTGGACATTCAGCAGGGCCAGATGTTCAACCTCAACCTCGTGGGATCAAAAATCCTCGAGCTTCTCGAAACCGGGACAACGGAATTGGCGATCACCGAAGAAATAAGCCAGACATTCTCTGTAAGCAAAGAAGTGGCTGAAACCGACGTGCGCGAATTCATTGAATCCCTGAAGCAACACCACCTGCTCGAACACTGTGGTTCAAGCGGCCAGCAGTGACCGTGGGGAGGCATGCATGGAGTCCCAACACCAGTCCGAGCGCGAGACCTGCCGCGCACTTGTTTTCGGGCCCGACGGTACCGAAATACTCCTCAAGACCACTGACGCCGGTTTTGTTCTTCCATCCGTAGAAATCCCACGATGGGAGAGATTGGCCGAAAATATCACCGCGGCTCTGAAGCGGGACTGGACGTGTGACGCCGTTTGCCTGTTTACGCCGACCCATTCGTCATGGGGTGGCGACTCGCAGGACAGACATTACGAAGTGCTGGAGTGCTGGAGCAGGTGCGGGTGTACTGCCCAGGCATTGTGGCTCCCCTCGAACTCTCTGGCCGCGAATGGCTTTGCAGATGCGGAAGAGTTCAGAGTTATCGAACATTGTCTTCATGAATTGGATTTCTACCAACGCGATCTCTCTTCCCCTTTTGCCCGACCAGGCTGGTTTGTCGAATTACGCGACTGGGCTGCGGATCGAATGCGTCCGCTTGGGCTGGAGCTCACCGGCCTTTTTCACCAATACAACGCTAGCCCCACATTCAGCCTGATCCGGTTTGAGACGACCGGGCCGGCCGTGTGGTTCAAGGCCGTAGGCGAGCCAAACCGGCGAGAGTTTCCCATCACGCTGAGACTGGCTGAACTGTTTCCGAGATTCACTCCGAAAATCCTGGCTTCCAAGCCGGAGTGGAACGGGTGGCTCTCGCGCGAAGTAAACGGAAAGAAGCTAGGTGAAGCGCACGACATTGTTTTGTGGCAGCGGGCTGCAGCAGATCTGGCCAGACTCCAAATTGAGTCGGTCTCGGAAACCGAATCCATCACGCGATTGGGGACACACGACCTGCGCTTCGATGTTCTGTTGTCGGCCATCGATCCGTTCTTTGAGTTGGTCGAGCGGCTTATGGACGAACAGCCTAAGACACCGCCGGCAATCTTGAGTCGAGAGGAACTGAGTCTCCTGAGGGTGCAGGTTGACGATGCGCTCACGTTGCTCGGCGATTTCGGAATCCCAAACACCCTGGGACATCTGGATCTGAATCCATGGAACATCATTGTTTCCGACGACGGATGCGTATTCCTCGATTGGGCAGAAGCCTATATCGGATATCCGTTCTTCAGCCTCGAATACCTCGTGGAGCATCTCCGCCGCGGCCTCGACGCCAGCGCTGACTGCGGGTCGCGAGTTGTCGATGCATACAAGACTGCATGGCGGCAAGTGCAGGCCGGCGATTACATGAGCGACGCGTTGGCGCTGACACCATTGGCAGCCGTGTTCGCCTATGCCGTGGGCACTGACACCTGGAGAGACGAGAGCAAGCTGCGTGATCCGAAGGTCGCGGGGTACTTCCGGAGTCTCGCGAGGAGGATGAATCGTGAAGCGATTTCGTTGATTGAGCGGATGTCGCCATGCCTCGGCTAGTGACGGCCCCGCCGTATTCTCCGATTAAGCCTCTCACCGAGGTTATGCACGGCATAACCATCAGCGATCCGTATCGGTGGCTTGAGGACCAGGATTCTCCGCGCACCAGGGAATGGCTTCAGGCGCAGCACGAGTATGCGCGCGCGTATCTTGATGGAATTCCCGGACGAGAGCAGATCCAGCGATGCATCCGTGAACTCTTGGATGTTGAAACCTGTGACTGCGTTCAAAAAGCCGGCCAGAGATACTTCCTCAGAAAACGACTTCCTGGACAAGAACAGTTCTGCATCTATTTCCGCGACGGCGCCGACGGCACCGATGAGCTTCTGGTTGATCCAACCCAACGTGGCACCGGCCCGTACACGGCAGTCAAGCCGTTGCGCGTTTCTCCCAATGGCCGGCTTCTGCTCTATGAAGTGAAAGAAGGCGGAGAACGCAGCGGCAAATTCGAGTTGCTGGACATCGAGAGCCGCACAATACTGCCTGATACTCTTCCGCGCGGCTATCTGCGAGGCTTTGCATTCGCTCCTGACTCGAAGAGCTTTTACTACGTCCACGACACCCTGAATGGCAAAGATCCACATTGCCGCACGGCATATCAACACGTTCTGGACACAAGCTTCGATGATGACCGCGAGATCTTCGATGCTGGCGAGGGTCAGCAGCTCAGACTGCAGATCGTTCCCGGAGTTGGCTATCTCGGGTTCCTCACTCTCCGCTTCGGCGACAAGGTCATTACCGACTTCCGTGTGTGGTCGATCGGTAGCAGCAATGCTCCGGAGCTGATCATCGACCGTGCAGATTACAAGTTCGGACCTCTGCTGCTTGCGGACAGGCGAATCCTCGCGATCACGGATCGCAACGCACCCAACTTCAGGATCGTCGAGGTCCGCCCGACACCAAACCATGAACCAGAGTTCGTGGATCTGGTTCCTGAAAGTGATGCAGTCATCCAGGGCTGGACAGTGGCGGGAGAGCAGCTCTTCGTCTCTTATGTACGCAGACTCAAGACGGAGGTTGAGACCTTCGATCTTGGGGGCAAGCGACGCGGCAAGTTGCCGGTCGCGGCAGACAGCACCGTTCGCTTGCTCGGAGGTGGCGACGAGACCGACGAATTACTCTTTGAGCAGGAGTCCTTCACGCAGCCTATACGGATCTGCAGCTATTCCCCAGAGAGCTGCGCGATAACCGCCTTTGCCAGCCGCGCGGTGCCCTTTGATGCGATGGAGTTCACCCACACCCAGGTCTGGTTCAGCGCGAAAGATGGAACCCAGATTCCGATGTACCTGGTTGGGCGTAGAGACGTTCTACGCGGTGGACCGCACCCGACAATTATGACGTCCTATGGCGCCTATGGCGTCCCGATGACCCCGCAATTCAGCGTGTTTGTCGCCTACCTGATCGAGCGAGGCTGTCTCTTTGCGCTCCCCAATATCCGCGGAGGTTCGGAGTTTGGAACCCAATGGCATGAGGCGGCCAGACGGCGAAACCGGCAGGTCGCATTTGATGATTTCCTGTTAGCTGCTGACTGCCTGATCAAGACAGGCAGGACCGAACCAGGGAAACTTGCGATCTTTGGTGGGTCAAATTCCGGATTGCTGGTTGGAGCGGCGATGACGCAGCGGCCAGAACTGTTTCGCGCAGTTGTGTGCATGGCCCCCATGCTGGACATGCTGCGATATCACCTGTTCGACAGTGCACATGTGTGGAAAGAAGAGCTTGGCACGGCCGACGATCCAGAAGACTTTGCGGCCCTGCTGCGCTACTCCCCATACCAGAGCGTTCGCGATGGAATCCAATACCCCGCGATCATGATTGTGTCGGGTGATTCCGATCAAAACTGCAATCCACTACATGCGAGAAAAATGACCGCCCGGCTGCAGGCTGCAAACGGCTCCGACAGTCTAACCTTCCTGGACTACAGCCGACATCGCGGGCATTCGCCAGTATTGCCCTTGAGTGAGCGCGTGGAGGCGCTCACCGACCGAATGGCATTTCTCTGTGACCAGTTGAACTTGAGCGCTTAGGGGTCATATATGTCGTTTCTCGCATTGCGAGCGTACCTGTGGCTGGTCTATTTCGATCTCTTTCTGGCTCGCGGGAACTTTTCAGCGCTTTACACCAAGGTGCGCACTTATCCGATCGGCGACCGTACCCTCATTCCTAATTCAACTCAGAAGATCTGCGCAGCTGTCGATATCGCCTCCATTTGGTACTGGAAAGAGGTGTTGTGCCTCCAAAGGTCGGCGGCAACCGCCTGTTTGCTGAAAAGACACGGAGTGTCCGCACAAATGATGATCGGGGCCCAGCAGGTACCCTTCAAGGCTCACGCTTGGGTGGAAGTCGATGGCCGGGTCGTGAATGACAAACCTTATATGCGGGAGATGTACGCGGTCCTCGATCAGTATTGAGCTGAGACAGAGCGCTTGGGTTACGAACCATGAGCATCCAGTTTGGCAGGTGCAATTTCGACGGCAAATCAGTGGACCCCGCGGACCTTGACCGGGTTCGCCCAGTCCTTGCTCCATATGGTCCGGATGGCGAAGGCCGTATTTGCAGGGACAACCAGGGCATTCTCTATCGTGCCTTTGACACCACCAAAGAGTCTCGTCGAGAAATCCAGCCGCATATATCGGCATCCGTTCTCACCTGGGACGGCCGGCTCGACAACCGCGAGGAACTCATCCACCTGCTTGCGGACGAAGTCGAGAGCACGTCGACTGATCTGGAAATCGTTGCCAAATCCTACGAGCGCTGGGGAACGGATTCATTCGCGAAACTGATTGGTGATTGGGCGTTGTCAATTTGGAATCCGAGAGACCAATCACTTCTGCTGGCAAAAGACTTTCTCGGCACCCGTCAACTCTACTATTCCATAGAACAGGACGAGGTCACCTGGTGCACAATTCTCGAGCCCTTAGTGCTGTGTGCCGGTCACTCATTCAAACTTGAGGAAGAGTACGTTGCGGGTTGGCTCTCGTTCTTTCCGTCTCCTCACCTGACACCGTACGTCGGAATTCATGCGGTTCCGCCCTCGTCTTTCGTTCGCTTGACGAAAGGCGAGCACACGATCCGCAAGTATTGGGACTTCAATCCCGCGGCAAGAATTATTTATCGCCAAGATTCTCAATACGAAGAACATTTTCGAATCGCCTTCATGAAATCGATACGGCGGCGACTTCGTTCCGACTCGCCCATTGTCGCCGAATTGAGCGGCGGGATGGATTCATCTTCGATCGTCTGCGTCGCCGATGACATGATGGCTCGCGGTCTGGCTGAGACACCAAGACTCGACACAATTTCCTACTATGACGATTCTGATCCGAACTGGAACGAAAGGCCCTATTTCAGCATCGTCGAGGCAAAGCGAGGCCGTACCGGTTGCCATGTCGATGCCAGTTCCGAAGAGTCATTCCCCTCTCAGTTTGAAAGCGCCTCCTCCATCGCTAGCCCGACTTCTTTTGGAACCTCGGGCGACGTCGACAGAGCGTATGCGAGCTACAGGATGTCTCAAGGAAACCGGGTGCTGCTCTCGGGCACCGGCGGCGATGAAGTTGCCGGCGGCGTGCCAACGCCATTCCCCGAACTCCAAGACCTCCTCGTGGAACTGCGGTTCGGCGCTCTCGCCCACCAATTGAAACTCTGGGCCCTGGAGAAGAGACAACCATGGTTTTGGCTTCTTCGGGATGTGATCGGGCAGTTGCTCCCGTGCCGTATTGGAGGAAATGCTTGGGAAAAGGTCCCGGAAGCAGGCCTGCGTCCGAGTTTCGCTAAGCGACATCGGGCCGTATTATCGGGATACGAGTCCAGAACCAAACTGCTCGGTCCTCTCCCGAGTTTCCAAGCCAACATTTCCGCGCTGGATATGCTCAGGCGCCAACTCGGTTGCAGTGCGCTCGCTTTAAGCCCTCCGTGCGAAACCCGGTTCCCCTTCCTCGACCGCAATCTAGTCGAGTTCCTCTATAGCATTCCGCGAGAGCAATTGGTTCGGCCAGGCCAGAGACGATCGTTACTGCGACGCGCTCTTGTCGGTATTGTTCCTGACGAAATCCTAAACAGGAGACGCAAGGCATATGTTTCGAGGTTTATGACCGGTCCGATTGGCCCATGGATTGGCTCCATTGAGCGCGGCGAACCATTGCTGACGGCCCTATTTCACATGGTGGACGCGGAAGCATTCTGCGAGTTACTCAAGGGTGTGATCCGTTATCAACAAGTCCCAAACGTGATTCTCCGGCGGATTTTCTACGTCGAGCTATGGCTGCGCGCTGTCAGCAAACGGGGCATTTTAGCGACAGCTTCGTCAAGTCTCCCCACATCTTGCCACATTCGAGATTCGCTGCACGTGGCGGATCCATCGAAGGCGTAAGGGTTCAGCTAGCTAGCTGTGCACGCGAACGAGGACACAAAACCAGAAAGGAGGTGACACGCGATGAAATACGATAAGCCAGTGATCCAGGCAGTAGGATCAGCTATCGTTGCCGTGAAGGGTGTTGGCAAAGGCATCACAATGCCGACTGACAACAGACAACATCTCTCCCCGGCGGCGTACGAGGCCGACGAGTAATCACTCTTGCCGGAGCCCCGGAACACTGGGACTCCGGCATCCAAATATCAGTCGGACCGTTGCGCCAGACCGGCCGCTTCGGAACGACGCTCTATTG
>Ga0210396_10005557_pt1 | contig 12174 bp, 12 predicted proteins | sample IncBWH17OmetaG_FD_155466 | JGI IMG/M metagenome (GOLD analysis project Ga0210396, IMG submission 155466) | Forest soil microbial communities from Barre Woods Harvard Forest LTER site, Petersham, Massachusetts, United States - Inc-BW-H-17-O ...
ATCGCAAATCATGCATATATGATCCGGTTTTGAGGAATAGCTTTACGGCTATGAAGATCGGTTTATTCGGAATAGGGTTGGATACCTATTGGGCGCAATTCGAGGGATTGGAGGCGCGGCTTCGCGGCTATCTGGGGATCGTAGAGGGGCGGCTGGCGGGCTCGGTGACTTTGGCGGGCCCGACTTTGGCGGGCCCGGTGACTTTGGCGGGCCCGGCCGCGTCGGCGCCGAATTTAGCCGCGTCTGCCGTTGAGATCGTCAATGCCGGGCTGGTGGACACGACGGACAAGGCGTTTGCCGCGGGAAGACTTTTCAGAACGCAAGATGTCGAGCTGATCTTTTTATATGTCACGACGTATGCGCTGTCGTCGACCGTGCTGCCGGTTGTCCAGGGGGCAAAGGCACCGGTGGTGATCCTGAATCTGTCGCCTGGTGCGGCCATCGACTATACTGCTTTCAATGCGTTGGGGGACCGCACGGAGATGACGGGTGAATGGCTGGCGCATTGTTCGGCCTGCGCCGTCCCGGAGATTGCCAATGTATTTCACCGGGTAGGCATCCGGTTTTGGGAAATTACCGGGATGCTGGAGGGGGATGCTTTATGCTGGGCCGAGATCGGGGAATGGGTGGACGCCGCCCGCGTGGTGCATGTCATGCGGTATAACCGACTGGGCCTGATGGGCCATTACTATAGCGGGATGCTGGATGTGTATACCGATGTGACTCAGCAGTATGCTAGTTTTGGTGGGCATATCGAGCTGCTGGAGGTGGAGGAGCTGGCGGCGCTTCGTAAGGCCGTCGGCCCGGCTGTCGTCGTCGACCGGATTGCGCTATTTCGCGAGGTTTTTGACATTACGCCTGACTGTTCTCTGGCCGACCTCGAGCAGGCGGCAGTGACGGCCATTGCGTTGGAGCAGCTGGTGACAAAATATCAATTGGGATCGCTTGCTTACTATTATAAGGGCACCGGCAATCCGGACAACGAACAGGCGATCGCCTCTATTATCCTGGGGAACTCCTGGCTTACGGCCAATGGGGTCCCCGTGGCGGGCGAATATGAGGTCAAGAACGTGCAGGCGATGAAGATCCTCGACAGTTTTGGAGGGGGAGGGTCGTTTACGGAATATTATGCCATAGACTTCGATGCGGATGTGGTCCTCATGGGACATGACGGACCCGGGCATATCGCCATCGCCGAAGGTCGGACCGTGGTCCGGCCATTGCGCGTTTATCATGGAAAAGTGGGCAGCGGGTTATCGGTGGAGATGTCGGTAAAAAAAGGGCCGGTGACGCTGTTGTCCGTGGTGGAAAAAAGAGGGGGTGGATTGTTCCTCCTCGTGGCCGAGGGGGAATCGGTCGATGGGCCCATCTTGCAGATCGGCAATACCAATAGCCGGTATAAATTCCCTTGTTCTGCCCGGGAATTCGTCAACCGCTGGAATCGTCATGGTCCGGCGCATCATTGTGCTGTCGGGATCGGGCATCTGGGTTCCCGGCTGGAAAAATTTGCCGCTTTGATCAACCTAGAAATGGTAAAAGTATGTTAGATTTAATGGTCCTTATCAGCGACTACCATGATCAACTACTACCGATATCTGCCTATCAGTGAGGAAGATCAACACTGGGGTTTGTCGATCCTGAATGCCGGTTGTACGCACGTACGAGCCAACCAGGATTACCCTTACCGGCAACATCCCGACCACCACTATTTTACCTGGAGTAACGGCCGCGTGCTGGACGAATACCAGGTCATCTATATTGCCGGTGGTGAAGGCTCGTTCGAATCTGCCAGTGTTCCTGAAACGGTAGTGCGCGGCGGCACGGTTGTCCTGCTTTTTCCGGGCGAATGGCATCGTTTCCGGCCTGCGAAACACACGGGCTGGGATGAATACTGGGTGGGGTTCAGGGGTGAGGTGGCTGATAACCTGCTGCGGCGGAAATTTTTTAGTCTCGGGGAGCCGGTGGTTGCTGTAGGTTTTAGCGCAGCCATCGTAGGGCTGTTTTCATCGATCATCGACCAGACGCGTTCGGAGCGGCCGGGCTATCAGCCCTTTGTTTCCGGGATGTTGCTGCATCTGCTGGGTTGCATTTATTCGCTGAACAAACAGCAGTCTTTTGCCAATGCGGATGGAATAAAGCCGAAGATGGAACAGGCGATCATGCTGTTGCGTTGTAAGGTCGACGAAGACATCACCATCCAGGAGATAGCAGGGGAGCTAAATGTCAGCTATGCCTGGTTCCGGAAGTGGTTTAAACGCTATACCGGGTTGGCCCCGCAGCAATATATGATCCAGCTGAAAATGGAAAAGGCCAAGGCCCTGCTTGCCGATTCCGGGAATTCCATCAAGGGGATCGCCTATCAGCTCCGATTCGAGCATCCCCTGTATTTTTCCAAATTATTTAAGGAGAAGGTCGGCGTTTCACCGGAAGGTTATCGCAAGAATTGTATGGCGCGCTCCTGAGAAAATGATCAGGGTGATCTCTCCGGTGACCTAATCGGCTTATTTATAGCTGATGTCCAAATATTCGGCTATCGGCTCATAGCCGATTTTTTGATAGATGTGATTGGAAGTAGGATTTGCCTTGTCGGTAAAGAGGCCGCAATATTTGAAGCCGTTTTGTAAAATGTGCGCGCTTAGTCGCTGCACAAGGCTGGTCGCATAGCCCTGTCTCCTATGCTCTTCCGGAGTATATACCAGGCCAACAATGCCGGCATTCTTTGTTCGTCTGTTTATTGCGGCTATCGACACAATGGCACCCTGATTCGTCCATTGAAACACATCGCCGGCGGCAATTTTGTCTTGTGTGGCCTTTAGCACCTGATCTTTGCTTTTCCTTACGGCCGGGTCTTTTTCTTCTTCGAACACCATGGACCAGGCGGTTACCAAATCGACGTCCTTGTAGTTGGCCATTTCGAATCTACCGGGCGCGACAGGCAATTTGTTTACGGCAGTCAGCCGGTGCACTAACAAGGTCATGTCAATAGCCGGCTGTTTACCATAGAAAAAGGAAAACCAGCTTACATAGGGATCTTCGCCAAAAACACCTTTTAGACCGATATCTCTTTCCCGGTAGTAGTCTGCTAACTCCTTTGTGTATCTATTGTCTGTTGTTTCTCCGGCGATGATGGCTTTGGCGGCAGTTTTTATGGATGCCGCTTTTATGCCGGACCCATCAACAGCGCTAATGAATACACAGCCTTCCTGTACTTTGGTCTTGTCGGCAAATCCATTACATATCCCCAGGATAAGGTTGTTCTCCATTTCTCTTTTCTCCAAAAAAAATTCATTGTCTGCCAGGAACAGCTGCGGCGTTTTATATTCAACGATCATTTAATAAATATAGCTTATCCGACGCTAATTCGCGAACGGCAATTTGAATTTCCCGAGGGTGATTGTCGCCGTATCGGTCACATTGGTGGTCCCGTTCGTTTGCATCACCTTTCCACTAAACGTTCCCTCAAACCAGCCGGCCGAATATTGCGTGATCGTCACGGTGAACTGTAGCCCGGGGCTGATATAATATGCCCCATGGTGGGGGTCGTAACTCGTATAAAATCTGAATTCACTATTACCCGTTTCGAGCAACTTCGTGTTTCCCGAACTGGTATCGGTGCTGTAGTTCCCCGTAAAGCCGTTGAACGGGCTGCTCAGATTCAAGAGGTAAAAGCTCCAGGTCGCCAGAGTGCCCAAGCCGGCCGCCGCGCTATCGGTCTGCTGCTGCGTTCTGAAACTGGCCATGGAGATCATGCCGTAGGTGCTGGTTGCCGTATCCCGACATTGCAGCAGGCTATCCACCACGGGTGAGGAGTACGAAATGTTGCCACTTTGAAAGCTAAAATAGTAGGGACTGCCCGCATTGTGTTTCGAGCAGCCGGACAGTACGGCGATCAGGGCCGCGGCAACGGCGAGCAGTTTTCTCATGTTTTAAATATAATAACTTTTTTTGCTATACGACTATTTTCGTGCTGCTTTGACTTATTTGTAAATTAAATGAATTAATAATAATTAACGGCATAAACAAGGCCGCTTTGATGCCCCCTAATCCCCGCTACCTTTTTATTCTTGCTATCGCCATCGCAACGATTTCCATTCAGACCGGCTGCCAAAAGCCGCCCCGTATATTGCCAGCGTTGAAGAAAGCGGTCCCTATCAGCCATACAGGCTATTTACATTCACCTTTGATTCCAGTAAACGGCTCGTATCCGTCCTGATCAACAACTATGGTGGTGTCCTTTACGACTCCGGCACCTGCCGGCTTTTCTATAATGGCAATAGCAGCAAGCCGTATATGATCATTACGCCGAATTCGGCTACCAGCAAACCCACTGGCTCCATCTATTATGACACTACCTGGTTTGCCTACAATAGTGCCGGTAAGATCATCCGCGACTCCTCGTTTCAACATGCGCTTAATTACCGTGCTGTCGTAATCGAAGAACCGGTCAAAAGGATTTACGAATATAGCGATACGATGACGACCATCCGTTGGTACGGGCTCAGTAATCCCGACAGCGCGGAGAATATAATACGTGAAGACACCATCCAGGCAAGCGGAGGGCAGCTGCAGAATATGGTTTCCTGATTGGATCCACCTTCGACGATTTCACTATACAGATCACGGCAGATAGTAAGTTTCCCAAGCTCCCTGCCCAAATCACAGTCGACGCTACCACCGCCCTCGCCGGTGACCAGTTCACATATAAGTTTTATTATTAAAGACGGCTACCTGCCCGTCGAGGGGCACATAATTTCGGATGTGTGCGATCAAGGGAGCAAATTGATCCATGGGGCAACCTCCTGGCCGGTGACAGTTACTGGTGACGATTATAAGACAGATAAGACGATTTTGACGATGTCGTCGGCGACCTTTTTTTCGATGCCCAGCTTGATCTGGGTCGTGAGCCCCCAGAGATTGTTGACCAGGTATCGGGCCAGGGCGCGGGGCGGATGGGTCTTATCCATCTTCCCTTGCTGCTGGCCGCGGCGTACGGCGCGGTAGTAGGCGTCTTCCAGCACCTGACGGTTCTCCTCTACGATCGCAGCCACTTCGGGGTCATGGGGGGCCACCTCGTTGAGCGTGTTGACCATCAGACAGCCTTTGTTTTGGAGGTAGGCCTGCGCGTATTCCCAATAGCCCTGAAAAAGTCTGCGGATCGCCGCGGTGGGGTCCGGCGCTTCGTCGAGATAACGGATTCCGGCGACGGTCTGGGTGTCACGGTAATGGTGGAGACATCTCAGGAACAGACTGCGTTTATCCCCATAAGTATCGTAGAGACTGGAGCGACTAAGCCCGGTACCATCGAGGATAGTCTGCGGCGGAGTACCATTGTATCCCTGGGTCCAAAAGAGGTCGGTAGCCTTGTCGAGTACTTCTATCTCGTCAAAGGACTTTGTCCGCGGCATGGCAGTGTAGATTTTAAGTTCGGACGGCACTAATGCCGTCCGGCACAAATTTAAGGGTTTACAAGTATTTTTTTATGACGGAGATGCGGCGTAGCATGGCCGTCAACCCCCAGCTCAGGGTCAGGGAGCAGATAAAGACGATTGCGAATTTGACCAGGGCCGGCAGGGCTGCCGGCAGGAGGAGGAACTGCGTCCAGGTGACGAAAAGATAGTGGACGAGATAGATGCCATAGGCGTTGGCGGCGAGTGAGTTCCATAACCTATGGGGATTGTTAAAGAGCCGCCGGAACAGCGTCAGAAAGGCGATGCAGCTTGCCGTGCAGCTCAGGGACCAAACGGGGCGGTAGAGCAGGCGGGCCTGCGTTTCGTTGATCCTGCCGTGGTCCTGGAGTGCCTGGATCGGTGGGCCGACCAGCTTGAGGCCGGCATAGGCAAAGATACACAAGACGACCCACCAGGGCCAGACGGCATTGAACCTCGAGTTTCCTGCCAGCAGACCCTCGCCGGTACCGGCGATGCCGAGCAGCATACCCAGCACGAAATAGCCGAAATACAGCAGCGGGCGGGAGAGCTGAAAATGGAAGGGGCCGAAGTGCCAATTAGCATGCGCGAGGTACCAGGAAGGGAGATAGGCGATGGGGGCGAGGACCGTCACGCCGATGAGGAAGGGGACAAAGAGGCGGTAGAACCGATCGCGTACGAAGATGCGGGGGCCTTTGCGCGGGTAGGACGGGCAGAGTTAAAAAATGTTACGGCCGCAGGGACATGAGTTTGTCTTTGAGGTCGTGTTCGATCCGGACCAGCTCCCCTTCCGCCTGCTGGCGTTTGGCCTTGCCTTCGGCCTGGATCTTGAGCGTCTCCTCGATGGTAGAGATAAGATCGTTGTTCACTTTTTTGAGCGTTTCGATCTCGACGATACCGCGCTCCGATTCCTTGGCGATCTCGATGGTGCCTTGCTTAAGCAGCTCACTGTTCTTTGTCAGCAGCTCGTTGGTGGTCTTCGTCACCTGCTGTTGCAGCGCCAGGGAATTGCGTTGACGCAGGAGCGTGATAGCGATGACCATCTGGTTCTTCCACAGCGGGATGGTATTGAGGATCGAGCTTTGGATCTTTTCCACCAGGGCCTGGTTACCATTCTGGATCAGCCGGATCTGGGGGTTGGTCTGGATCGAGATCGTACGGCTGAGCTCGAGGTCGTATACTTTTTTCCCGAAGCGGTTGAGCGTCTGGGAGAAATCGTTATAGCGCTGGGCATCCAGGCTGTCTTTGGTCTCCTCGGCTTTGGCGCGGAGCTGCGGGAGGGTAGTCGTCTGCATTTCCTGGATCTTCAATTGGCCCGCGGCGATATATTGTTCCAGGTTCTTACGGTAGTCCTGATTCTTGACGAACATATTGTCGAGGAGGGTGATGTCGCGGAGCAGCTGCATGCGGGCATTGTCGAGCTGGTCGACGATCTTTTCGATCTGGACGCTCAGTTTTTCGTAACCGGCGATGAATTTTTTGACGGAGTTGAAGAAGGACGAAAGGATGGGGATACGGGAGAGAAACCCGCCCCGGTGCTCGAGGCCGTTGACATCGACTTTTTTGATATGCGTCACCAGATCGGTGAGGACCTCACCAACATAACCGCTGTCTTTGTTGCGGATCTCGCCGAGGATATTGTCCGCGAAGGTGGAGATCTCGCGCTGGGCCCCTACCCCATACGTGATGATGGCCTGGGAATCTTCCAGGTTGATCTGATTTTTGATCGTCTCGATGTGCGTCTTCTCCTCCGGGGTGAATTTCGTGAGATCGAGCGCGGTGCTGTTCTGGCTGAGCGGAACGGGGGTGAGATTGTTGTCTGTCATAACTATTGATTGGTTTTGACGAATGCGTTGATGATCTTTTCCATGATAACGGCCCGAGGCATGGGCATGGTCCTGTTCACGCTCCTGGCGAGGCCACCGACCTTGATGACCTTGGGATCGTTCTGGACGCCGATGAGCCCGGTGCGGAAGCCGTGCTGTTCCCAGGCGATGCGTTGGATCTCAGGGTCTTTAAGCGCATCGAGCAGGGGAAGCGCCTTTTTGTCGAGGATGAGCACGGGATGTTCGCTCCAAACGGTGGGTACGGGGTAGAGTATCTTGATCTTGTCGCTGACCCTGGGCCAGAAATCAGGATGCTGCAGGGAGAATTCGACGATCTGGTTCTCATAGCCGGCAATGAGGGGATATTGTCCCACGCCGGTCTGCAGAAACTGTTCGAAAAGGAAGCCGGAAGAACTTTGCATATAACCCTGGCGGACGAAGAGGCGCTGGAGATCGGGCAGGATGCGGTCGATGCTGTCCTGGTCGTTGACGCCATCGGGGGTCAGCAGGTTGGCCATGAGCCCGGCATAGAGATTACCGGAATTGGATTTAGCGGGGTCCGTGGTAGTGATGTTGATCTTGCCATAGAGTTCGGGCAGACCGATATCGGGCCAGGACTTGCCCGAGAGCTCCCAGTGAATGAGCTTATCCATGTCCGTGATATAGGTCACGCTGTCTTCGGTTTTGAGGATGCCCTGGCCCGCGAGCGCCTTCACCACGATGTCCCAGCTATAGATGACGATGGGTGAATTGAAGACCAGCTCGGAGCGGACAAGACGGGACGGCTGGTTATTTTTGAATATTTCGAGGGCTACCTGGCTGGAGGGCCAGAGGAAATCGACATCGGGTTTTACGGAATCCGACACCATCTCTATGGAGCCTTCTCGGGTATAGTCGATGGTGAGGCCATACTTTTCTTTGAGGATGTCTTTTACGCGGGGATCTTCGAGAAAATTGCTTTTCTCGCTGCCTACGATGCCTTTTATGACGAGCGCAGGTTTTCGTGTGCCCTTATACCAGTAGGCCACGCCGATGACGGCAGCCAATACAAAGAGTCCGAGTCCGATGAATAGCCCACGCATAGCGAATAATTTACTTTAGGTCTTCGGCATTAAAGGTTTTTTCCAGGGTTTGGATCTCGGTGTCCAGATCCATCGCATCATCCCGGAGGAGGCGCGCCAGCTGTTTCTCAAAGGCTTTTTCGATGGAGTCGAGCATGAGCTCGGCCTTGGCGAGGGTGGCGGCGATGTCCGGGGAGCGGACGTTCTGCAGGGAAAGGTCGCGATATTTTTTAACGATCTTGATGCTGGTATCGAGATAATAATTCAGGAACTGTTTAGCTTGTTTGATGTCTTTGGGGTCTTTTTCGAAATTGGCGAAGATGCGTTTGATGACGTCGATGATGCGGGTAACTTTGGTCCGGATGGCGGGGTCTTTGATATCGCGGGAGCAATCGATGAGGGCCCGGACCTTTTCCCCGCCTTCCTTCATGGTGGTCTCCAGCAGCTGCGGTGTGATGCCTTCGCCGAGTTCGAAGCTCAGCCGGGGCTTAGGCCGGAAGGCATAGAGGCAGAGATAGGCGCCGCCGAAGCCAGCCAGCCCCAGGAGAAGCGATGGGAGCAGCGGGAACTGGAAGAAGAAAAAAAGGAGCAGGAAGCCGCCGCCGCCGATGGCGCCGGATAAGAGACCTGCTATGTTGGAGAACGTGCGCACTAGTTGTATCCTTTTGCTTTACGGAAGGCGCTGATCATATCCGTGCGTCCGTCGAAGATATTTCCACGGGTGAGATCGGTGATCTGGCGCAATTGGGTTTGAGAGGCGTCGCCGAACAGGATGGCGAAGATCGGGATATCCCGGCCGGTGGCGTTCCAGATAGCCTGCAGGTCCGCAAAGGTCTTGCCGGTGTTGGATTGACCATCCGTCATGAGGATGATGGCAGGGATGTAGCGGCTGCTGTCCTGCCCAAGGATATCCTGCAAGCCCTGGATCGCGGGGGAATAGATATCGGTACCTCCATCCGCATACAGGTTTTCGACCTCATCGAGGACGGCTTTCAGGGAATCGTGCTGGCTGCCATCGGCCTGCCATTGGTGAATGATCTTATGATTAAAAGGGATCACTACGATATGGTCGTCGGGTGAGGCCTGCAGGAAATACCGGCGGGCCTCCTGCTGGTCGAGCAGGAGTTTCATGGCGGCTTTGACGCCGGTACTGCCGCCATTTTCGTTCATGCTGCCGGAATAATCGAGGCAGAAGACCGTGTAGGAAGGTTTGCGGAAGTCGGTTTGATACAAATAGAGCGCTTCGCGGATGACGTCTTCACCGGGCAGTTTGATGGGGGAAAGGATCTTTTTGGTGTCGATGCCCCATTGCGGTCTGAATACGCTGTCCGGCGCGTCCGTGAGCTGGCCGGCGAAACCGGTGCGGCGACCGAGCTTCAGTAGTTTGGATTGGATATCGGGGCTGGTGAGGTAATCCTGTAATTGCCGGAAAAAGGTCTCTTTTTCCTTGTCGCCATGGTCGACATAGCCCAGCTGGCTATCGGCGATAACCAGTCCGTCGACGGGATAGATCACGTAGAGGGGTTCTTCGCCGCGGCGGGTAAGCTCCTGGTCGGTTTCGATGATGGTAGATTCATAGTTGACCATAGCGTCGTATTTGCCGTGGCCTTGCAGAAACAGGTCTTTGAGCCAGCCCGAGCTGCCGGAGGAACGGTTGATGCCGCTGAGCAGGTCGCGGATCTGCGTTTTCAGTTCGGGTTTATGAAGATCCTGGATCGTGATATATTCGGGGTTGCCCAGCAGGGCATAGAGGAAGCCGAAGTAGGCGCTGGCGCCGGAGTTCGACTGCGATGCCGAGGTCATCATGAAATGCAGCTGTCTGTTGCGGATGGCCTGGAGGATATCGGCTACTTTAACCGGGTGGTCAACGAAACCCAGCTGTTGGGCCAGGCTTTTTTTGATGCCGAAGACCACGGGGCTGGTGAGGATCGACCTGGCGTATTTGACCCGGTGGTGCTGGTCGCCGAGGGTGATCCAGAGACCGCTGGCGGGCCAGACGGCGTCGAAAGCCGAGGTGTCGGATTCGAGGTTGAGCATGATATCGACGGAGCCCTGGTAGACGAAGTCGATGTCATAGCCTTTGTCCTGTGCAAATGCTTTAATGAGCGGTTGCAGTGGTTCATTCTCGGAGCCGGACAGAAGTCGGAAGGACCGGTGCCTTGGCTGGCAGGAGGTGAGGGCGAAAAAGGCCGTCAGGAAGAAGAGGGCGGCGCGGAGGACGGGTGTTTTTAAGGAATAGGCCGTCAAGGTGTTCGTGTTTTCACCGACAAGATACGGATAGGGGCGGTGGTATCGGCACGCCAGGGCGCCTTCCCAACAAGTTTACAATTATTTAATATTGGAATGCGATCTTGTTTTGCGAAGACGCTTACCGGTTTGCCTTGAGGTCGTCGAGCTCGGACTGCATTTTTGCCATCTTTTTGTCTTGTTCAAGGATGTAGAGGGTGAGCTCTTCGATCTTTTTGAGCAGCAGTGTCTGATTCTCGCCTACGGACAGCCCTTCCTGCTGCATTTGGCTGGCGGGGGAGACATCGGGAAGATGGTGATACGTATGGACATATTTGTCCAGGTTTTGGAGGGAGGGCAGCCGGTAAGTGGTGTCGAACACATAGTCTGCGCCGGTGGTGTTGACCACGACCTCGTTAGCGCGCAGGTTGCCGTAGACGTCTAATTTATAGTTACTGGCTGTGTTGCCGCCGAAAGCTGCATTGCCATTATAGTCGATTTGCAGGACGCCGGGGTAGGGTCCCGCGCCGCCGTTACCGCCGATGCGGAATACGCCGTTATCGCCCGTGATCCACCAGTTCTGCCAGTTACCCGCCCCGCCCTGGAGACATACGCTGGCGGAATTGTTTGCCGTGCCGCGGACCCAAACGCCGGCATTACCCGGGACCGGCTGATCGGCATATACCTGGGTGTTCGTGTGTATCATGCCGTTGACGTCGAATGTACCAAAGGGGGTCATGGTGTTGATGCCTACGGAGCCGCTGCCCATGCCTTTGACGAAGACTGTGGGGCCACCGTCGTTCCCGATCATGAAATCGCCGGTGGTGGACCAGAGATAGGGATGAGGTGTCGTAGCCCCGATACCCAGATTCATTTGTCCCGAAGCATTGACAATACTTATAGCGGAGTTGCCAGCCGCGGTCGTTTTGAATTGAGCCAAGCCCGTGCCGGTAGAATAAACCGTGAGCGGCCAAGGCGCCGCCGTCGTGGAGCCTGTGCCGATGCCGACATTACCGGATGGGAATAGATAGCCGGCATAAGGGGAAGGAAAAGTATAGATCTGGGCAAAGACGAACTGGCCTGATAACAGGAGGGCGAGAAAGGACAACGTGAATTTCATACAGGTTTAAGTAAGGAGAAATGGTAAATAATAAAGGTCTGGCGAAAGATTACAAAGGGGAGGATTGGATGTGAAAATAAGCGCAGGGGTCGATATAACCAAATACCCATTGACGTTAGAAAATAAAAATAATATATACATCAGGGTAAACCCTTAGGTCTTGCGAGATGGGGACGGCGCCAGCGGATGAGGCGCCAGGCGATGGCGGCGGAGAGCAGCATGCCAAAGGCCAGGAGGATCGGACCGGATATCCCGGACGACCAGAAGGGAGCATCTTTTTTTGACAGTAAGGCACCCGCGAGGGCTACGGTGTAGATCGTCAGCGGCAGCAGGTAGAGCAGGATGAGGCCGGCGCGGCCCAGGGGGATACGGAAAGGACGACGGGCGGCAGGCTCTTTGCGGCGCAGCGTCACCAGGGCGATGAATTCCAGCGAGAGGCCGGCGCCGTAGAGGATGATATCCATGATGACCAGATCGGAGAAGGTGAAGAGGATCAGAATGCTCACGATCGCCGA
>Ga0210396_10005558_pt1 | contig 12172 bp, 9 predicted proteins | sample IncBWH17OmetaG_FD_155466 | JGI IMG/M metagenome (GOLD analysis project Ga0210396, IMG submission 155466) | Forest soil microbial communities from Barre Woods Harvard Forest LTER site, Petersham, Massachusetts, United States - Inc-BW-H-17-O ...
GATCCGGCCGGAACGCTCTGGTCGAGGGACTCGATGGGGTAGGCCTGCAGGTAGCGCACGCCCCCGTTGGCCCCGCGCTCGTGGTTCCAGGTGTGCCCCGACGTCAGTACCACGTGGTCGACGGTGAGGGTGGTGCCGTTGTCGAGCAGCACCGCCTCGCGCCCGTGGAGGGCCGGCGAAATGTCGGCGGCCGCCGCGTAGTGCCGGACGATCTCGAGGTTGGGCGGGGCGTAGGCCACCAGCGTGTCGTAGAACCAGACCAGGTACTCGCCCATCAACCGCCGGGGCAGGTAGTCGGTGGGCCGGATGGGGTCACCCCCGGCGCCGATGCGGCACTCGTAACCCACCCAGCGGTAGCCGCGGACCACCGCCCACGGGTGCAGGCCCACGGCGTAGGGGGGGAGGGCGTCCCCGTCGGGTGCGACGTAGAGGGAGAGCTGACCGCAGGCGTTGTTGAGCACCAGGAAGTCGGGCTGCTCGGCGGAGTAGACCCCGCCTCCGAGCTGAGTGGGCTCGACCAGGTGCACCCGCACCGGCGTCCCTGTCCGCCGGGCCCGGCTCACCGTCCGCTCCAAGACGCATAGACCCCACGAGCCGAGCCCCACGATGGCCATCTCGATCATCGAACGCTCACCAACGACATGTGCTCCTCCTGATGGAAGCGGCCCAACCCGCGCTTGTTGCGCCGACGCTTGAGTGCGAAGGTATGTATATACCGATGATGCACCTGAGCCCTAGGTTACATACCATTCGACGATAATGGAAGCGAATAGCCAACTTTTGGTTTATGTGAGTGCAAAAAGCATCAGCACCCCCGGAAGACTGGGCAGTGAACAGACTGCCCGGTTTGGTGTCGCAGGTCCTCGCGGAGATATCCGCCTGACCTGCGTGAGCGCGCGGTGCTGATGGTTGCCACGAGCAGCGATCAGCACGAGTCGGGAGTGGGCGGCAATCGGCGAGGTTGCTCCGCTGTTGCTAGCTGCCGGCGTCCCCAAGGCCCCTCACCTGCGGATTCACACCATCAATACGAATCGATTAACCGCACTGATCGAACTGGCGCAGCACCGCCGCCACCGCCGCCACCGGCAAAGTAGCCGGCGACACCTTCTGGCGCTGATGCCGCCCCGACGGTGCGTCGGCCGACCCGTCCACGGCGATCACCGCGACCAGCTGGCCCTCGTACTCGCGCACCCCGACCACTTCGCGGCCGAAGCGGCGCCGGTGATCGATCGCGCGCGTCCATTCCGGGCTCGATCCCGCCTCCGGGTCAGGCGAGGAGTCAAACATGTCGGGGGCCGCCCAGCCCCACACCCAGTTGACCAGAGCCGAGGCGACCATGATCCTCCGGTGGGGGTGAATACCGCGGCGACAAACACCTTGCGGTCATCTGCAGCACTGGCGCATCCTCGCCATCGCCGCCGATGGGCGGATACTATAAGTTTGTCATATGGTTTACATCATCCAAAAAGTATGTACACTGGCCTAAAGCTAAATCATCCGTTTGTGCCACGCCCGGCCCGTGATCGCTACGGCCGGACGTCACCGCAGCGGTCGTTTCGGGATTGGTCCACATCCGAGAGGAGAAGCGCATGTCGTTCGTGTCCACACAGCCGGAAGCGCTGACCGTGGCGGCCGGCACCTTGCAAGGGATCGGTTCGTCGATGAGCGCCCAGAACGCGGCCGCGGCGGCCCCAACGACGGGGGTGGTTCCCGCGGCCGCCGATCAGGTATCGGCGCTGACCGCGGCGCAGTTCGCCGCGCACGCCCAGATGTATCAGGCCGTCAGCGCCCAAGCTGCCGCGTTGCACGAGATGTTCGTGAACACGATGGGGATTTGCGCGGGGTCGTATGCGGCCACCGAGGCCGCCAACGCGATCGCGGCCGGCTGATTCTTCGGCCTTTAGGATGCTCGATTTCGCGGCGTTACCACCGGAGGTCAACTCCGGATTGATGTATACGGGCCCGGGATCGGGACCGATGATGACCGCCGCGGTGGCTTGGGATGATTTGGCCGCGGAGTTGTACTCGTCGGCGTCGTTCAATGGCTTGGTGATTTCGGACCTGACCAGTGTGTGGCTGGGGCCGTCGTCGATATTGATGGCGACTGCGGTCACCACCTTTGTGTCGTGGATGACCGCGACTGCCGGGTTGGCCGAGGCCACGGGCATGCAGGCCAAGGCGGCCGTGGCCGCCTACGAGGCGGCGTTTGCGATGACGGTGCCCCCGCCGGTGATTGTCGCCAACCGCGCCCTGTTGATGGCGTTGATCGCGACGAACTTCTTCGGTCAGAACACCCCGGCGATTATGGCCACCGAGGCCCAGTACATGGAGATGTGGGCGCAGGACGCCGCGGCGATGTATGGGTATCAGGCCGCGGCGCAGACGGCGTCGACGTTGACACCGTTCACGGCTGCGCCGCTGATCACCGCCGTGGATGCGGTGGGCTCGATGGCCTCCGCGGTCGCCCAAGCTACCAGCACCTTTGCGGGTACGGCTGCGCAGACGGTGGCACCGTTGATCACAGCGATGAACGGCTCGCTGAGTTCCGTGCTGTCTGCGCCGCTGACCACTGCTGCGTCTGATGCGCTGCCGGGACTCGCCTCGGCCGCTTCGTCGATGTCATCCTCGTCGTCAACATCGCCGCTATCGCTGATGACGACCCTGGCATCGTCGTCCACGGCACTCACCTCGGGCACCAGCCTGGCCTCGGGTGCCGGCTCGTCTGCGTCGATGTCGACTTTGGGCATCTCGGCGTTCGGCTCGGCGAGTTCGCTCGTCCGATCCGTTGCCCCGACGGCCGGCGTCTTCGCCAACCAAATCCGGATGTTGGGATTGACACTGGGCAACGGTGCACCTGCTATGGGCGGCGCCGAGGTGACCGCGGGTGTGGGGCGCGCGGCCTTTCTCGGCCCGCTCTCGGTGCCCCAGAGCTGGGCGTCGGCCGCCCCGGCGTTCAGCAATGTTGGCTCGGCGTTGCCGGCCGCCAGCGTCAGCGCGGCTCCGGCGGTCATGGAGGGCGGGCCGGCAGGCGCGCTCAATGGGATGCCGATGCTGCCCAACGCGATGCGCGGCATGGGCGCTCCTACCGCTTATACGCCCAGGTTCGGTTTCCGTCCCTCCGTGGTGCAAACCCCGGTATATGCCGGATAAAAAGGGGGGACCATCCGGGTGTTTTAAGCCGGCGGTTACGCGACCGCATACCCGTTCGGCTATCACCGTCCATCACGTCCAATGATTTGAAGTTGAGCAGGCAACTGACTGACGAATCATCGTTGCCTTGCCAAATCGCGTGCAGCGTCAATGGTTTTCTCGTGATCAAAGGAACCCATGGGTAGCCTGGGCGCGGAGAGCAGTGACGCCATGGTGTCGGCTGCGACTGGGCGCGAAAGTAAGAAACTTTGCGCACGATAACACCCATGCCGCGTCAAAGTCAGTGCGGCAGCTGTGGTTTCGACTCTAGTCTGCAACCGACTGAAGACCGAAGTCATCGATGCTGTCCGTGGCAGCTCGGACCGAGCCATTGGCGACCAGCTGGACACGCGAGACGTTGAGTCGCAACGTCATCGCCCGCCCCAGATTGCGTCCACGCTCAGCGTCTCGTCGTCAGCGAGGCAGGGCATGGGCATCCGGCGCCTGGACAGCAGTGATTCCATGGCATCGCCTGCCACGGGACGCGAGAACAGGAAACCCTGCGCACGGTGACACCCATGCTGTATCAAAGTCAATGCGGCAGCCGGCGTCTCAACGCCTTCGGCGACCAGCTGCAAGCCGAACGCTTCAGCCAGCCCGAGGATGGAGCGAACGATCGCCAGGTCGCCGGCGTTGGTGCCCAAGTCGCGCACGAACCCGGTGTCGATCTTGAGCATGTCGACCGGAAGGGACTTCAGGTGCGACAGCACCGCATAGCCGGTGCCGAAGTCGTCGATGGCGATCTGCACCCCGACTTCCTTGAGCTCCGCCAGGGTTTTGCGAGTGGTTTCGATGTCGTGCACCACGGCGCGCTCGGTGATCTCCAGGCATACCGATCCGCCGTCGATGCCGAACTCCTCGATGGTGTCGGCAACACTACGGACGAAGCCGCGGGTGATCAGTTGAACCGGCGACACATTGATGCGCAGTATCGCGCTTTCTCCCACCCCGTTGGATCGCCACCGGCTGAATTCGGCGCAGGCGCTTCGCATCACCCATCGGCCCAACTCTCCGGCGAGGTTGGTCGATTCGGCTACCCCGATGAACGAATCCGGCAGCAGCAACCCCCAGACCGGGTGCCGCCAGCGGACCAGCGCCTCCGCACCCACAATGGCGCCGGTCCACAAGTCGACCTCGGGCAGATAGTGCAGCAGCAGCGCTTCGTTGTCGATATCTCCTTGCAGATGAAGCTCAATGTCATTACGGAAGGCACTTTTGAGGGACATGTCATCGGTGGACAGCGCGACCTGATTACCGCCCCCGCGCTTGGCCGTCAGAACGGCCTCGTCGGCGCGACGCAGGAGATCGGTGCTGTTGTCACGGCCCGGCCTGCCCACCGCCACGCCGATGCTGACGGTTCGGGTGATCATGTGGCCGCTGATAGCCAGGCGCTCGCGCAGCGTCGTCGCAAGGCGGCGCGCGAACAATTCTGCGGCCCCGGCCGCCATCGGCGTGTCCGGTATGACAACGAACTCGTCCCCACCCAGCCGCGCGATCATGCTCTGACTTCCCGCGCACACCCGAAGGCGTTGCGCGAAAATCCTGATGAACCAGTCGCCTACGGTATGGCCAAGCCAATCGTTGATCGCCTTGAGTCGGTCGAGGTCGAGATAGAAGACCGCGACGGGTCCGGGGCTTCCCGCCGCGAGCCTTTCGGAAAGGTGCGCGATCAGCGCCCGACGGTTGTAAAGGCCGGTCAGATCGTCATGCTCAGCCAGGTAGCGAAGCTTCTCTTCGGCCGCGATACGGGCCTGGAGCTGCGCAAACAGGGCGGCGACGGCCTCAAGGGTGTTGATCTCTTGTTGCGTCCACTTCCTGGCGCCGTGCTTGACGAAGCCGAGCACGCCGGTGGTGATCTCCCTCGACACCAGCGGCGCTGCGGCCACCGAGGGCGACGTGGCCTGCTTACTCCCACGCCGCTGGAACGAACGGTTGGTCTGCTCCGGCCGTATCACCACCGGTTTCCTGCCGTGTTCGCATTGAGCGAGCACCGGGTCGGCGCTGGTGAAGTGGACAACGGCCATCGGATCCGGGTCCGGAACATCGATTCGCGGCGGCCACTCCGCGACCAAGACCGAGGCCCGGATGTCGTGGTCGTGGTGGCGCAGGAAGCTGGCGTCCACATCGAACTGTTCGACGAGCTGCGCGAGTACCTTTTCGCTCACCTGGGTGGCCGTGGATGCCGTGGCCTCCATCAGCTGCGTGGCGACGGAGGTGACGACCAAGTCCAGGCTGCGGGGCAAGGAGTCCTCCGTGGTAGGGCACACGTTCCATCTGGGCGCCTGGTATACCCAGGGACCCAATTAGGGCATAGTCATCTTCGAGGCTCTTACGCCAAATGCACTCCACCGAGCACTAAAAAGCCTCGTTATTCGCATGTTTGTCCGGTATCTGTTTTCCGAGGCAGATCACGAATTGATAGCGAGAAGCGTATCACCAGATCCACCCTGTTCGGTGCGGAATGCTTGTCGTTCCCGTCCCGATCGGCGCATCAACGGGCGCGTCAATTTGCAGGAAAGACCTTTGTCCCAAACGGTGCTTGAGCGCAAGCCGGCATCGCGCCTCGGCTCTCCAGTGAAACAGCTCACAATCCCGGGCGGGATTGTCACGCCGGGCCGGGCTGCGGTGTCTCAAGGGCACGAGTCCCACACGAATAGGAGACAGCAATGCCCGAGATGCCCGAGATATGCCCGACCAAAAAACTCATGTCGTCGTCCTCGGCGGCGGATACGCCGGCACACTGGCCGCCAATCATCTGCGGCTGGACCCGAACATTGACATCACCTTGGTGAACCCGCGTCCGGTGTTCGTCGAGCGAATCCGCCTGCACCAGCTGGTCGCCAACAGCGGCGCAGCCACCGTCGATTACGGCACGCTGCTCGGCGACGGCATCCGGCTGGTCGTCGATGGCGCTGACCGCATCGACACAGCTGACCGGCGGGTACGGCTGACCTCGGGTTCCGTGCTGAACTACGACTACCTCATCTACGCCGTGGGCAGTACCGGGGCGATGCCGGCAGTGCCGGGCGCAGCCGAATTCGCATATTCGGTTGCCGATCTGGAAAGTGCCAAGCGACTGCGCTATGCGCTGGCCGACCTGCACAGCGACGCTGCCATAACCGTGGTCGGCGCCGGCTTGACCGGCATCGAAACCGCTTCCGAGCTCGCCGAGCGGGGACGCCGGGTGACCCTGGTTTGCGGCGGCATCCTGGGTCCGTCGCTGAGCCAGCGAGGCCGCCGTTCGGTGGCCAGGCAGCTGCGCAAGCTCGGCGTGGGCGTGCTCGAACCTCACGCGGTCAGCGAGGTGCGATGGGATGCGGTGGTGCTGAGTGACGGCGCCGTGGTGCCCAGCGCGGCCACGGTGTGGACCGCGGGTTTCGGTGTGCCGGATCTGGCCACCCGCAGCGGACTTCGCACCGATGCCCTGGGCCGACTGCTCACCGACGAAACGCTGACCAGCATCGACGACGATCGCGTCGTCGCTGCGGGCGACTCCGCCGCACCGTCGGGCCACCCGTTGCGGATGAGCTGCCAAGCCGCCGGGCCGTTGGGGGCTCAAGCCGCCAACACCGTGCTCAGCCGCCTCGCCGGAAACGCGCCGGCGGTCGTGAACCAGGCGTTCGTGGGGCAGTGCATCAGCCTGGGCCGCAAGCACGCCACCTACCAGCTCGCCCGCACCGACGACACCCCGGTGAACGCGCACCTCGGCGGCCGCGTCGCCGCCTCCCTCAAGGAAGCGATCTGCAAGGGCACGGTGTGGTCAATCCGGCGTGAGGCCGCCAAACCCGGCTCGTACCTCTGGCTCAAGGGCGGCACGCGGCCGGCGGCCGACCAACAGGTCGCTCTGCGATGACGCGCGCACCGACCGGCAGTGAGCACGCCGAAAGGTTCACCCTGCTGCGCCCGCTCCTGTTCACCATCGCCTACGAAATCCTGGGCTCGGCCACCGAGGCCGACGACGTGTTACAGGACAGCTATCTGCGCTGGGCGGACGTCGACCTGTCCACCGTGCGCGACACCAAGTCCTATCTGGCCCGGCTGGTCACCCGACAGGCGCTCAACGCGTTGCGGGCCGACGCACGCCGCCGTGAGGAGTACGTGGGGCCCTGGCTGCCCGAGCCACTGCTCCTCGACGACCAGGACCCGTCAGCCGATGTCGTTCTGGCGGAATCGGTTTCGATGGCAATGCTCGTCTTACTGGAAACACTGAGCCCGGACGAGCGAGCGGTGTTCGTGCTACGCGAGGTGTTCGGTTTCGACTACCGCGAGATTGCCGAGGCGGTCGGCAGGCCGGCGCCGGCGGTACGACAGGTTGCGCACCGGGCCCGCGAACACGTGCGGGCCCGGCGGAAGCGATTTGACGGCATCGACCCGGAACGCAACGCGGAGATCACCGCCCAGTTTTTCGCCACGGCGGCCAGCGGCGACGTGGAAGCCCTGATGACGATGCTCGCGCCGGACGCCACCTGGACGGCCGATGGCGGCGGCAAGGTGTCCGCGGCCCGCCGACCGGTCATCGGCGCGGAGCTGGTGGCCAGGGCCATCGTCGGTCTGATGCGCAAGGCGGGCCCGCAGCTGCGCGCCGACATGGTCACCTGCAACAGCGCCCCAGCGCTGTTGCTCTATCGCGGTGAGCACCTCGAGATGGTGCTCACGCTGGATTTTGCCGACGACAAGATCACCAACTTCTACGTGATGCGCAATCCGGACAAGCTGACGGCTCTAGCGACCGCACGCGAGATCAGCCGGGACTAAGGGACGCTTGCGCTGCGAATATCCACGGTTCTGTCAAGCTAGGGCGGTGCGAATCGACCGACTCGGCGATCTTGGCGGCGCACCCCAGGTGCTGCGCGCTGTCGGTCGCGCCACCAGCGGGCTCGGTTTGCCACCGCCGGCCGCGCTGACCGGCGATTGGTTCGATGCGCTGGCGGTGATCGCGCCCAGCCTGGCGGCACAACCGGTCAACGTCGAAGACGCGTTCGGAGGCCGTTCAGGCCTTGATGGACCCGGCGTACCTGATTCCGGCGCGGTGGGCGGCGGGTGGGTCGGCTACCTGTCCTACCCGGACGCCGCAGCCGATGGGCTGTCGACCCGGATCCCCGAGGCCGCCGGCGGCTGGACCGACTGCGTGCTGCGGCGCGACCGCGACGCGCAGTGGTGGTACGAGAGCCTGTCCGGTGCACCGATGCCGGACTGGCTGGCCGCCAGCCTGGCAACGGTGCCGGCAACGTCGCCGGCGCGGCCACGAGATTGCTGGATCGACTGGGAAGCGCCCGACCGGGCGGCCCATCGCAACGGCGTACTTGCCTGCCTGGAGGCGATCCGGGCCGGTGAGATCTACCAGGCGTGCGTGTGCACCCAGTTCACCGGGACAGCTACCGGTGCCCCGCTGGACTTCTTCATCGCCGGGGTCGCACACACCTCTCCGGCCCATGCGGCCTATGTCGCCGGACCGTGGGGGGCGGTGGCATCGCTGTCCCCGGAGCTTTTCCTGCGCCGCCGTGGCGGCGTCGTGACGTCCAGCCCGATCAAGGGCACCCTGCCGTTGGACGCCTGGCCGTCCGCGCTGCGGGCTTCGGCGAAAGATGTGGCCGAGAACATCATGATCGTGGATCTGGTCCGCAATGACCTTGGCCGGGTGGCGATCACCGGCACCGTCACCGTGCCGGAGCTGTTGGTGGTGCGGCGCGCGCCCGGCGTGTGGCACCTGGTGTCCACAGTGTCGGCACGGGTTCCCGTGGAGCTGCCGACGTCGGCGCTATTGGACGCCGCCTTTCCGCCGGCCTCGGTCACTGGGACTCCCAAACTTCGTGCTCGCCAATTGATTTCGCAGTGGGAGCAGCATCGTCGCGGGATATACTGCGGCACAGTCGGTTTAGCGTCGCCCATCGCAGGATGCGAGCTCAACGTCGCGATCCGGACCGTCGAGTTCGACGCCATCGGCAACGCCGTGCTCGGAGTCGGCGGCGGGATCACCGCCGACTCCGACCCCGACGCCGAATGGGACGAGTGTCTGCACAAAGCGGCGCCCATCGTTGGATTGCCGCACGCGACGACTGCCGCCCCGGTCGGTTAACCCCTCAGCCGCCTCGCTGGCGTGACCGCAGGACCGCGTCATAGAGCTGCCTCGAGCGCACCTCCGGATGCGCGGCGGCCACCTTGCCACAGGCTTCCTTGACGCGGACACCGCCAGCGACCAGTTCCTCCACCTCTGTGACCAGGGACCCGACCAGAGATGGGTCGGCGCGCGGCGTCGCGCCGGCCAGCACGACGGTGATCTCGCCGAGCACACCGCCGGCCGCCCACCTCGCCAGCTCTACGAGCGATCCGCGCACGACTTCCTCGTGTACCTTGGTCAGCTCCCGGCAGACCACCGCCTGACGTGCACCTCCGAGTTGCTCGACCGCGTCGCGTAGGCACGCGGGCAAGCGCCGCGGCGATTCAAAGAACACACAGGTGCGCCGCTCGTCGGCGAGCGAGGCCAGCCATGTGCGGCGCGCCGAGCTCTTCCGTGGTGCGAAACCCTCGAAACAGAACTTCTCTGCCGGCAAACCGGCTACGGCCAGCGCGGTCGTCACCGCGGACGGCCCGGGCAGGCACTGCACCCGCAGGCCCGCATCGACGCACGCCACAACCAGCCGGTAGCCAGGGTCGCTGATCACCGGCATACCGGCGTCGCTGACCACCAGCACCGTCGCACCGCCTTGGACCGCGTCGACCAGGGCGGGCACCCGCGCGGCCTCGACCTGGTCGAACAGGCTGACCACGCGGCCGGTGATCCGAACGTCGAGCGCCTTGGCCAGATTTCGCAGCCGCCGGGTGTCCTCGGCCGCGACCACGTCGGCACGGCCCAGCGCGTCGATCAGCCGCGGCGACGCGTCTGACGGCTGGCCCAAGGGGGTGGCGCCGAGTAACAGGCGACCATCGGTCATGTCGGACAGCCTACGATCGACGTGATGACCGCCCCGCTCCGCGAAACCGCCGTCGTTGTGGAGGAGCGTGTGGTGCCCGTCGTCAGCCCCGGACCACTGGTTCCGGTCGCTGATTTCGGGCCGGTGGACACCGTGCGCGGCTGGATCGTGACCGGCGCGATCACGCTGCTCGCCACGGTGACCCGCTTTTTGAACCTGGGCTCACCGACCGATGCGGGCACACCCATCTTCGACGAGAAGCATTATGCGCCTCAGGCCTGGCAGGTGCTGCACAACCACGGGGTGGAAGACAACCCCGGGTTCGGCCTGGTCGTTCATCCCCCGGTCGGCAAGCAACTGATCGCGATCGGCGAGGCGATTTTCGGTTACAACGGGGTGGGCTGGCGGTTCACTGGTGCGCTGCTCGGCGTGGTCATGGTGGCGCTGGTGGTGCGGATCGTGCGGCGGATCAGCCGCTCGACACTGGTCGGCGCCATCGCCGGGTTGCTGCTCATCTGCGATGGCGTCAGCTTTGTCGCCGCGCGGACCGCGCTGCTGGACGGCTTCCTCACCTTCTTCGTGGTCGCGGCGTTCGGCGCGCTCATCGTCGACCGCGATCAGGTTCGCGAGCGGATGCACATCGCGTTGTTGGAAGGTCGCACCACCGACACCGTGTGGGGCCCGCGGCTAGGTGTGCGCTGGTGGCGCTTTTCGGCGGGGGTCCTCCTCGGATTGGCCTGCGCGACAAAGTGGTCGGGCCTGTACTTCGTGCTGTTCTTCGGTGCGATGTCGTTGGCGTTCGACGTGGCGGCACGCTGTCAGTACCAAGTGACCAGGCCCTGGATGGGGGTTATGCGACGTGACGTGGCCCCCACCGCATACGCGTTGGCGCTCATTCCGTTCGCGGTCTACCTGGCCAGCTATGCACCCTGGTTCGCGTCCGAGACCGCAATCGATCGGCACGAGGTGGGCCAGGCAATTGGTTACCACTCGGATTTCCCGCTGCCCGACGCGGTGCGCTCGCTGTGGTACTACACCTCCAAAGCCTTCGAATTCCATGCGGGCCTGACGAATTCCGCGGGCAACTACCACCCGTGGGAATCCAAACCGTGGAGCTGGCCCATGTCGCTGCGTCCAGTGCTCTACGCCATCGACCAGCAGAACGTTCCCGGTTGCGGCGTCCAGTCGTGCGTCAAGGCGGAGATGCTGGTCGGCACGCCCGCCATGTGGTGGCTGGCGGTGCCGGTCTTGATTTACGCAATGTGGCGCATGGTCATCCGCCGGGACTGGCGCTACGCGGCTGTTTTGGTGGGTTATTGCGCCGGGTGGTTGCCGTGGTTCGCCGACATCGACCGGCAGATGTACTTTTTCTACGCGGCGACGATGGCGCCCTTCCTGGTGATGGCCATAGCGCTGATCTGTGGCGACATTCTCTACCCCCCTGGTCGAGGCACCCGCCTCCAGGGCGCGGAACGACGCAAACTCGGGTTGATCGTCGTGTGCTGCTACGTGGCCTTAGTAGTGACGAACTTCGCTTGGCTGTTTCCGGTGCTCACCGGCCTGCCCATCTCACAACAGACCTGGAACATGGAGATCTGGCTGCCCAGCTGGCGATAGATCCCGGCGTGCTGCGCGTCGAAACTGCGTCGAGGGCGGGCAAACCGCCAAATCCAACACGCTGAGTGCAGACTCGACGCCACCAACGCAGACTCGCGGGTGGCACGCGACGCCGCCTAAAGAGACTCACGCGCGGCGGGACAGGACATGCAGCGGGGACCGCCGCGGCCGGTACTCAATTCGGAACCCGCGATGGTCAGCACTTCGATGCCCGCGTCCTGCAGGCGAGCGTTGGTCCGCACGTTGCGCTCATAGGCGACGACGACACCGGGGGCCAACGCCAACGTGTTGTTGCCGTCATCCCACTGCTCGCGCTCGGCGACGACGGGTTCCAGCCCGGTGTGGATCACCCGCAGCTTGTCGATCCCCATCGCTTGGGCCGCGGCCTCGAGAAAGGGAACCTCGTCGCTGATGGTGACGCCGTCGGGCGTGCGCTGCATCGTGAATAGATCGGA